>JAEEGL012700900.1_pt1 | contig 14471 bp, 13 predicted proteins | sample 9134231 | NCBI WGS metagenome assembly JAEEGL01 (sample SAMN16246548, study PRJNA631951) | gut metagenome | biome: gut microbiome; feature: rumen; material: fiber-attached | host: Bos | place: Iran: Karaj | collected 2018-10
GTGTTCGATCCCGTGAAGGTCATGACATCGATCGAGACCGAGAGATGCACATCGGTGTACGGTGTCCCGACCATGTTCATCAGCATGCTCTCTCACAAACTGTTCCCCAAGTGCGACTTCTCGTCATTGAGGACGGGTATCATGGCCGGTTCCCCCTGCCCCATCAAGGCGATGGAGGAAGTGGTCGAGAAGATGAACATGAGGGAGATCACCATCGTCTACGGTCTGACAGAGGCTTCGCCGGGAATGACCCAGACCAGGTATGATGAACCTTCTCTTGAGAAGAAGTGCTCCTCAGTCGGAAAGACACTTCCGGGAATCGATACCGTGATCCTTGATCCCGAGACGTACGAACCCTGTCCCGACGGAAAGATCGGAGAGTTCTGCTGCAAGGGATTCAATGTGATGAAGGGATACTACAAGATGCCCGAGGAGACCGCGAAGGTCATCGACAAGAACGGATATCTCCACTCCGGAGACCTGGGATACAGGGACAGCGACGGTTACTTCTACGTCACCGGAAGGATCAAGGACATGATCATCCGCGGAGGAGAGAACATCTACCCCAAGGAGGTAGAGGACTTCCTGTACCACTGCCCCGGGATCAGCGATGTCCAGGTCGTGGGTGTCCCCAGCCAGAAGTACGGCGAGCAGCCCGGTGCCTTCATCATCAAGGAACAGGGTGCGGACCTGACCGAACAGGATGTTCTGGACTACTGTAAGGGCAAGATCGCCTGGTACAAGACTCCTAAATACATCAAGTTCGTCGACGAGTTCCCGCTCAACGCGGCCGGAAAGATCAAGAAGTTCGTGCTCAGAGAGATGGCGCACGAGCTTTGGCCCGACGCTTGAAAAACCAATGAGCCAGCAATGGCTCTTTCAATATATTTTCAATGTCGATATCAGCTCGCCCGCTCCTTCTATCTGGTGCACTTGGGTGTATTCCGAACTCAGTCCTCTGTCCGATGTCCTCTGGAACCTCATGATGTGTCCGTTGTATTCCAAGGTGAAATCGTAACCGTATGCTTCGGGTATCAGATCATGTATCGTTCCGGCAATGAACGCAGTTATCTTTTCTGTCCTCTCCTCGTTCATCGATGCTGCGATAAGTGTCTCGATGGGGAGCACCTTCGTGTCATTCAGGTACATGAGGTCTTTAGTTCCTACTTCCACAGAGAAGAAATCATCGCTGACAGTCTTCGCCATCGGCTCATCCGTATCCATGACATTCCCGATGGTGAAAAGCCACGTCCCCATCAGTGAGATCAGGAAGATGAAGATGAGAGCATCCATCATCGCGATGGTACCTTTCCTGTCCTTTCTCAATCCCACCAGAATACCACCTCATATTTTGCTGCATATATGCATCCCGCTTCTCCTTTGATGGAGAAGGTGCCTGAGACACATTCGGCATTGTTGCCGTCGGTATCTCCGACAGAATCGGTCCTTGATGAATCGCATATGTTCCCTGCAACGGAAACAGTAAGTCTTGCGCCGTTCAGTGAATTCCTGTCGACGAAACGCTCCAGATGCGATACTGTCTCTCCGGTAATCTCTCCGTCCCTGATTTCCAGGTTATCGATGAACGATGTGTCCACATCTATTGGGCTATCGGATCTTCCCAATCCGGAATACGACAGCATCCCGAGGAATGCCGTCAGTGCTACGGTCACCACCATCAATGCTGCAAGAGCTTCCAGGAATCCGCCTTCGCCCTTCTTGTCCTTGATCATGATTACATGATCTTTGCAATTCGGATTATAAAGGAACCATTACAGTTAACTTACACTCCGCGGAGGTAGTGTCCTGTGTTGAGTATCCCGCCGCACATCTCCTTGATCTCGGGAACGAGCGACTGGTCCTTCTCCCTGAATGCCTTCGCCACTTTCTCAGCGAGTTCGGCGGGGCGTTTCCTCAGGTCTATTCCGAATGAATCCACGCCTGCACGCTCAAGATCATCGACATAGTTGAGGAGCATGAGGTCCGAAGAATTCAGTATGTGTGCGTAACCGTTCCTGTCGCGGTATACGGGGAACGAGTATCCTTTCTCGTCCTTGATGTAACCGCTCTTCAGATGGGGGTCGCGGGTCAGCATGAGTTCGGTACGGCCGAACATCATGATCTCCAGTCTTCCTTTGTATCTTGAGAGGAGATCCTTCATCTCATGCTTGGAGAGTTCCACTGACATGGTGGTCTGATACATCATGTCGGGGAAGAACGAGTTGAACATGTTGCACAGATAACTGCCGTAGATCCTGTGTCCCTTGCACGCCTCTGTCTGTCCGGCATTGTGTACCATGACAGCGATATTCTTGTCATCTGGCACATCTTCTTTGGGGGAGAATCTCGGCATCAGATAGACGAACTCCTTCTGCTGTTCGGAACAAATCTTGTAGGCTTCTTCCCAGTCCTTTCCGTCGTAGTAGATGCGGTCGGCATAGGGGAGAACGGCAGTCATCACCTTGACTGTAGAGACGTAGAATGACAGTTCCGCGGTCTTCCTCTCGCGTTCCGCCTTGGGCATCTGTACCTTCACGCGGGACATCTTCGTGTCGCCGGTGAGTCTCGGGGGTTTGCCGATGAGATTCTTCACCTCATCGATACGCGGGTCGTAGGTCCTATAGATGTCATATCTCCCGTCCGGGATGGCGAAGGGCGAGGTAACGGTCTTGGAATCGTTGAGGATCTTGAATCCTCCGATCTTCGTGTCGCCGTCGAATATGGATATGCCGTCCCTGACATGGATGTCCGTCCCTTCGATGGAGAACCTCTTGTTCCTGATCTTGAAGTTCCCCATGAACATCCCTCTGTTGTCGGGATAGGTGGACTGCACCAGTGACGATACCCCGTCCATGTATCCGTGGCAGAATCCCCTGTTAAATACTGTCTTGAGAAGCTTGGTGGTGCTCTCGAGTTCCTTGTCGTTGGGATCCTTGTTCGCCAATGAATAGGCCCTTGATGCGAGATACGCGTATGCTTCGCTTCTCATGCGGCCTTCGATCTTCACGCACGATACGCCCATCTTCTCCAGTTTCTGAAGGTAATCGATGCAGTACATGTCCGCATTGCTCAGGATGTAACCGTTCCTGTCCGCGGATTCGTACTTCTTCCTGCAGGGCTGGGCACATTCGCCTCTGTTCCCGCTCCTCCCTCCGACTATGGATGAAAAAAGACAACCTCCGGACTGACAGTAGCACATCGCACCCTGCACGAACACCTCGGTCTCGATGGGCGAATCCTTTACTATCTCTTCGATCTCTTCCAGGGTGAGTTCCCTTGCGAGGATGGCCCTGTCGAGACCGTTCTTCGCACACCATTCCAACCCTGCTCTCGAATGGATCGCCATCTGTGTCGAAGCGTGTTTCTTGATAGGTATCTTCTGTATGCATTTCAAAAGACCCAGATCCTGAATGATGACAGCATCTGCGCCGATGTCCTTGAGGTATTGGACGAATGAGACGGCATCCTCCATCTCGGAATCCTTGATGAGGGTGTTCACGGTGACGTTCACCTTCACGCCGTGCTCATGCGCATATCTTATGGCACCTTCCAGTTCCTGATCGGTGAAGTTGTTGGCGAAAGCTCTCGCTCCGAAGTTCTTTCCGGCCAGGTAAACGGCATCGCATCCGCCCTTGATGGCGGCGACCAATCCTTCCGGCGAGCCGGCGGGTGCCAATATGTCCATGTTCCGAACCATTGAGTCCCTGTTTATATAGGTTCAGATTAAAAACAAAGGAAAGGGGAGGGGCGGAGCCCCTCATGGTTTCAGTTCTTGCCCTTGGCGAAGCCCTTCTTGGATGCCTTGACAGCATCGGTCATGGCCTTGATGTTGGCTCCGGGTGTCATCGGAACGAACGAGCATCCGGGTGCGATCATCCTGAATCCGGCATCGATGGATCTCTCGACATCCGCCTTGACCTGCTCGGGCGTTCCCTGCCAGAGAGGCATGATGGGTCCGATGTTACCGAACATACATACCTTGTTGTCGGCGACCTTGACGATCTCATAGGGATCGACGGTCTGCTCGACGGAGATTGCATTGGAGCCGACCTTGATCATCGAAGGCAGGTTCGCAGTTGTATTACCGCAGATATGCAGCATCGATGTCAGTCCGGTTCCGCGGATGACTGCATGTTCCGCCTTCGCATAGGGAAGAACGAATTCCTCGAACATGTCTGCTGAGATCATGTCACCTGTTGCAGTGGGTTCTGCCATAGACAGCGAGTCGAGGCATTCCGCCTGTCCGTTTTCCAGCTCGAGCTTGTATGCTTCGCAGTTGAAGTCCGAGATGAACTTGGTCAGTCTCTTGAGGTTATCGGGCTCGACCGCCATTGCGATCATGACCTGCTCCGCACCGATCAGGTGTCCGGCGCATGTGAGCGGACCCCAGCTGTTGATGCAGTTCACTGCAGTGTCGGGTCCTGCAAGCTTCCTCAGTTCCTGCACGCCCTCGATCGAGGTCTTCGTCTTGTGGAATGCGAGGTACTTGTCCATGTCGGGTGCGACGAACTCGTCGTTGAGGGTGTAGATCGGGTTCTTGACGTAGGGCTGGTCCGCAGTGTAATCGACTTCTGCTCCGAGGAACTCTACGTGCGACCAGATGTTGAAGATCTCGCATGAGTCGAATCCGAACTGGTCGTGTCCGTACTTCGCCAACTGTGCCAGACCCTTCGCGTTGTCGAACAATCCTACCGGGCTGATGCCTGTGGCGCCGAACATCTCGCCTGTGATCAGCGTGAGCGACGTCACTGCCGCTCTCGGTATCTCTTCCATCTTGATGGCTGCGTTATAAAGCTCTCTTTCTGTGGTCATAAGAACCTCCGTAAATAAAATCGAATTTGATACTATTTACGATTGTTTATTTCTGGCGTCAAATAATCGACCGAAAGAGAAATGTGTCCGCGATATCCGCTGACAGTCCGCATATGATGCAGTTCAGCGATCCGAAAGAAAGGTTATTCCGCAGTGACCAAGCATATGTTTTTTATAGGATGGATTACGCGCACCCAGTCCTGAGCGGATCTGTTCTTTCTGAGTTACGTGATTACATGTAATCTCCGCTTTTAATACACCTATCCGCGCTGATTTCAATCATGATATCTTTCAAACAGTTAACGAGGAAGCAGGCCCCTGTCAAGAGGTCTGAAGGATTAGTGATCGACTGCAGGAAATGCGGCATCCCCGGCATAGACGACACCGAGTGTCTGAGGTGCATCGGCGATTCCATCGTCAGATTCGGAGAACCTGATAGAATAACTCTGCGCTCCAACGTGGTGAAGGAATACACGCAGGAGACAGTGGAGCTTCTCAGGAGGATATCGGATGCATTCTGCAGGACATCGGTCGGAAAGGATTGCAAAGAATGCAGGGACTGTGTACTTTCGCGGGAATCGCTGGAGAACGAGAAATGGACGGATTTTTCCATCGAGAACATCGACGAGATCGTCGACAGGCTCGGAAAGGTGTACCTCGACTGTCCCGACTGTCAGGACTGCATTTCATCGGCCGAGAGGTACTTCACGATCCTCAGGGGCAAGATGGAGGACATAACGAATGAGGCGGTCAAGGCCGCATACAGGATCGTGGGGGCCTGAAGATGCCGAAGGTAATCGGTACATCGGAAACGACTTCGGAGGTACTCGCCATCGAGGATTATCCCGTCAGGAAGATCGGGACGGAGAAGAAGAAGGATCATGCTCCCCTTTCACCCTCCGTACCCCCGGTGATGGAGAGTCTCGCAAGGATCGAAAGGAGGTCGGTCAAGAGCAAACCCGCCTATGCTGACACATGGGCGGTCGGTTCGAAGGATGACCTCACTGTAACTGAACAGTATGAGACCGATGCGGCATCCGTTGTGATAGGTACCGCGGAGGATGGGGAGATCGAATACAACATCATACCGAACGAGTACAGCTACCCTCAGGAACTGGATTCATTGGTCGCAGAGGCGATACAGCACCTCAGGGACGAATACAGAAGGACCGGAGGATGCATGGACAGGATGAGGGCATTGTCCATCGCGGAGGAATTCTTCTGGAACAACGAGGGCATCATCTCAGAGATCATCTCAAAGGATTGCAGCATGAAGGATGCCGTTTCCGAATTGTCCGAGGTGGTATACAGATACACCATTGGCAACGGTATCTTCGATGTGCTTCTTGCAGATGGCAGGTTAGAGGACATTTATGTGGATGCGCCCTGCGAGAAGAACCGCATCCATGTAACTCTGAACAAGGTGAACGGTTCCAATTCGCACGTAAGGTGCAGGACCAATCTCATCGCCGAACAGAGGGAGATGAGGAACCTCATCACGATGCTGATGAGGGTCAGCGGTCTTCCGTTCTGCGAATCCAATCCCATCCTGGAGACTGATATGGGCGATTCCGACGCAAGGGCCACGGTAGTAGGTTACCCCATGAGCCCCAACGGCGATTCCCTGGCGATAAGGAAGCACTCCAAGATCCCGTGGACATTGACAAGGCTGGTCGGCAACGGTACGATCGACCCGTACACAGCGGGTCTGCTGTCATTCCTTGTAGCGAACAGGAGCACCATACTCGTATGCGGAGCGAGAGGAGCAGGAAAGAGTTCTCTTCTTACTGCGCTGTTATTCGAGTTCCCGATTTCCCAGAGGATATTGACCATCGAAGATACACTCGAGCTCCCGGGCAAGAAGCTCAGGTCGATGGGATACAAGGTACAGTCGATGCTCATCGATGACAGGAACGGCGAGGCGGCTGAGAAGAGAGCGGATGAGGCACTGAGGGTCTCCCTCAGATTGGGAGAATCCGCCATTATTCTCGGAGAGGTCAGAGGCGAGGAAGCAAAGACGCTCTACCAGAGCATGAGCACCGGCCGTGCAGGCAGTTCAATTTTAGGTACAATCCACGGCGACTGTGCTCAGACCGTATACAACCGCGTGACGAACGATCTTCAGGTCTCTCCGGAATCATTCATGGAGACCGATTTCATCATCACACTCGGTACGATCAGGGAAAGAGGGACAGACAGACAGGTCAGGACGATGACCGAGTTCGTTTCCACAGGCGATAAGCCCGGCAAGTTCTCCGACGTATCGACAATGAAATCACTGATGAAATCCAGAAGGTTCGAGAGGATCGCCAACATCAATTCGATACGTGTCATCGATGCAGTGAATGAGATTAACGCAAGAGCAGGCCTCAGGAAGTTCCTTGCGGAGATGGGAAGGACCAGGGGAGAGGGATTCTACGGTCCAGAATGGATCGTACTTGCGAACGATCACCTGAAGAAGTGCTACACATCGGGCATGACTGATGCAGACGAGATCGTGAAGGCATTCGAGGACAGATTCAAAGAATTCAAGGGGGTCTCCGAATGATCGCCAAGAAATACATCCTCGCTTCGGCAGCGGCATTCGGCGGTATAGCCGCGTTCGCGGTCATGACGGTGACGGCAGGGGTCGCAAAGTCGCTCTATCTTGCTCCCATAATCATTCTTCTTCCGGCATGCGTCCTTCTGCAGTCGAAGGAGAAGAAGCTCAAGTGTTCTCCCGAGACTCTGATGAACGAGACGCCGTCGGTGATAGGCATGATGTCAGTCACATTGTCATCGGGCGGTTCATTCGACAGTGCGATCAGGGAGATTGCGAAGAACGGCCCCAGATACATCTCCGAGATCTTCAGGAAGATCGTCCTAGATGCGGATTGTAAGGCGGTCTCCGACATCAAGACAGCTGTAATCGGTGCAGTATCATCATTCCCCAAGGCACTTGCTCCCTTCAAGAGGGCGATGCACATCGTGGTCACAGCATTCGATTCCGCTGATGTGAAGGAAAGGGCGGAGATGATGAAGGATGCCGAGAACATCGTCCTCGAAGGTCTGAAATCGATCGGTGAGAGCTACAGTTCGAGTCTCAACAGTCCCTGTATGCTGATCTTTGGCCTCGGCATCATGGTACCTATGATCCTTGTCTCGATGCTCCCTATGCTTTCGATCGGCGGAATGTTCTCCGTTCCTTTCATCGATTCCAATGTCGTGACGATCGTCGTCCTTGTCGCCATACCCTTGATCGTTGGCGGTGTCGCGGTCTCCATCAGAGGGAAGAACCCGTTCTTCAAGGTCGAGTATTCTGCAGAGGACCTGAGATACCTCCTCCCGCTCACCGCCGCGATACCTGTCTACCTTTTCTGCAGCAACCAGGGACTTTCCGGAGAGATCTCGATCTCGGTGTCATTCATCATCGCGGGATTACTCACGTTTGCAGCAATCTTCCCCTCGGTCCGCAAGGCGAAGGAGAGGGTGAAAACGGAGGAGGCACTGAAGGATGCCCTGTTCGAACTTGGCAACAGGATGTCCATGGGAGATAACTTCGAGAATGCTGTGAAGAAAGCACTGTCATCGAGGAAGGACTGTTCTGCGCTTTCAGAGAAGATGGAGAGAGAACTGACCATCTGCAGAGGGGACATCGAATCAGCGGTCATCAACGTAATCGGGGACATCTCCGAAGAGATGGCCGACCATTACTGCGACATCTACAGGGCATCCATGCGTGACATCCGCAATGCAGGCAAACTCGCAACGAGCATCGCCCACAAGATCCAGGATCAGAATGTAGTCAGGAAGAACATCGAGAACAAGCTCAGGAGCACCATGGATATGATGACTGGCACATCTTCTGTCTTCGCTCCGATCATCCTCGGTATGAGCATCGTCATGCTCGGTCCGATAACGAGCATCACAGGCGGGGTGTTCTTCAAAGATATCGGTCAGACGCTGTCAATCTATCTCGTGGAATTGGCGGCACTGATCTCATTGATGTGCTCCAACCTCATGTGCAGAGGGAGGACGGTCGATGTGATGGCAAGGTTCTCTTTGATGATGCCCCTCTCGCTGATCATCTTCATGGTCTGTTCGGTGATCTCGATCTGAATCTCGAACAACAGCGGTATCCTGTCGCCGGGATACCGCAACTTTTCCTCCATCGGTTTAATAAAATCGTGAATGCATCGAAGAGATGTGGAACCGAAGAGATTCTTGCTGCTGTTCTTCGCCGTCTCGGCATTTCTCACAGTATCTCTATTCTTAGTCCCTTATCTGTCGCCGTACGGTTCATTCACCCATCTGGATGGTACGCCGATAGTGATAGACCATTGGGACATTTGGTCCTCGAAGGATCCGTATACGGCCGCGATCTATCTCTTCGGAGACATCTTCTGTCATCAGGAGATGGACAGGGGACTGATCTTAAACGGTTCCGAAATGCCTGTCTGCATACGCGATCTCGGATTGCTGCTGGGCTTCATGACAGGGTGTCTCATCACATCATTGAAATTCGGTCACCCCGCCATTTACCGCCATGCCAGGGTGTACATCGTGATCTCATTCCTGCTGATCTTCGCGGATTGGTCCATACAGCATGCATTCTCATTGAATGTTCCGTTCACGAGACTCATCACAGGTCTTTTTGCCGGTGCGGGATTCTCATTGATATTGTACTGCTGGGTCTTTTCGATCATGTATGGAGAAGGAGAGAGGCAAGGGCAAAGGCCTTGACGCGTTGCCGCCCATGTTTCTTGTTGAGGAGCACGCGGGTAATACGGTGCTGATTATCGGAACGGACTTATCTGCTACCTCTCAGAATGACTAGGTGTTGAGGCCTATAAAACATTGATGTGGCAACATTTTTTTAGATACCAGTCGATTCACGTGCATGGCCGCACAGGACGGACTGAAGAACAGAGGGCACACATCCGCGGATGTCGAGGAGAGGAGAAAGGCTGTGGAACAGCTCACAGAAGCTGATCTGAAGGCGATAACGGATTACTCCTTCGATCCTGAGAAGGCATCCAAGAACATCGAGAACATGATCGGTGTCACACAGATCCCGCTGGGATTCGCAGGCCCTGTGCTCATCAACGGTGATATCGCCAAGGGTCCGTTCATCGTTCCTCTGGCGACGACCGAAGGCGCATTGGTCGCTTCTGTCTCCAGAGGAATGTCAGTCATCACCGCCGCAGGCGGTTCCAGGGTCAAGGTCTTCGATGATGCCATGACAAGAGCACCCGTCTTCCGCGTCAAGGGCATAGATCATTCCGTCGAGGTCATCGAATGGATAAGGAAGAACGTCGACAAGATCGATGCCGCCGTTTCATCTACGACCAAGCACGGCAAGCTCATGGAGATCGAGACATTCCCCAACGGAAGGAATCTGCATCTCAGACTGTCTTTCATGACTGGCGATGCCATGGGTATGAACATGGCGACACTTGCATCCGAAGCTGTATGCAAGCTCATCGAGGAGAACACCGGTGCCGTTGCCGTTTCAGTCTCAGGAAACATGTGCACAGACAAGAAGCCCGCTGCCATCAACATGATCCGCGGACGCGGCAAGTATGTGATCGCCGAGGCAACCATTCCTAAAGATATCGTGGAATCGAAATTGCACTCCTCAACCGAGGCCATAGTTGAGATAAACACCAGGAAGAATCTCATCGGAAGTGCAATGGCTGGCTCATATGGTTTTAATGCCCATGCCGCCAACATGGTCGCTGCATTGTACATCGCTACCGGACAGGATCCCGCACAGGTCGTCGAGGCGAGCATGTGCATGACCACCTGCGAGAACGTCGACGGCGATCTCTACATCGCCGTGAGGATGCCTGCAGTCGAAATAGGTACAGTGGGCGGAGGTACAAGGCTCCCCACTCAGACCGCTGCTCTGCAGATGATCGACTGTCTCGGAGAGGGCAAGGCACGCAAGCTCGGAGAGATCGTCGCCGTCACCGTACTGGCGGGAGAGCTTTCCACATTGGGTGCGCAGGCCGCCGGTCAGTTAGGCAAGGCACACAAGGAACTCGGCCGCTGATTCATCGTAAATCACCACCAGCACATCTTCCGAGTGGGAAGAACATTAATACCCCTCACGCATACGCGCACGTATGCCTGTAATCAACTTCGAATATCACGACCTGTGCTCGATGCTTGGCGAAGAGGTTCCCAGAAGGACACTTCTCGACAAGATCCCCATGATCGGTGCTGATATGCATGACACCGAAGGGGAAGTGGACGATATGACCGTCGAATTCTTCCCCGACCGTCCCGACCTCTATTCCGTAGAGGGACTGGCAAGGGGCATGAGGGCATTCCTCGACATAGAGCCGGGAATGACCGAATACGAGGTACAGGACAGCGACATCGATGTATTCGTCGAGGACAGCGTGAAGGAGATCAGGCCGTACTTCCGCTGTGCAGTGATCCTCGGAGTCGATGTGGATGACACTCTTCTCAGATCCATCATGGAGATGCAGGAGAAGCTGCACATAACCATCGGAAGGAAGAGATCCAAACTGGCGATAGGCATTCACGATCTGGATAAGGTCGAACCGCCGTTCACATTCAAGGCCGTTGGTCCTCATGACATCAGATTCGTCCCTCTCGCGAAGACAGAGGAATGGGATCTGGACGAGATTCTTGAGAAACACGAGAAAGGTGTCGCTTACGCGCACCTCCTCAAGGGTAAGTCCAAGTATCCTATCATTTTGGACAAGAACGGGGATGTGCTTTCATTCCCGCCGATCATCAACGGTTCTCTGACCACGGTGACGACCAACACCCACAACCTCTTCATCGACGTAACAGGCATGGATGAGAAGGCAGTGAAGGGTGCACTGGACATTGTTTGTACTGCAATGGCAGAGCGCGGAGGGGAGATCGTTTCCGTCAACATGCACGACGGCGGAGAGGAATTCGTCTCACCCGACCTATCACCTTCAAGCTGGCAGTTCTCGATGAAGGACTGCGAGAAGTTCCTCGGAGTCAAACTCGGCGCAGAGACGATGGTGAAATCGCTCAACAGGATGGGTCTCGATGCACTCGTCGAGGGAGATACTGTACACGTTGAAGTCCCGTCGACAAGACTGGACATCATGCACGTTGTTGACCTCTACGAAGACGTCGCAACGGGATACGGATTCGAGAAGTTCGGGAAAGCACACGCGGTCACACAGACATCGGGAAGGCTGGATCCGATAACATCGTTCTCGGAGAAGATCCGCGACCTCATGGTCGGAATGGGATTCACTGAAGCCGTTACACTCACACTCAGCAACGAGAAGGAGGAGTTCGAATACGCAGGACTTCCCGAGAAGGAAGTGGTCACTGTTATGAACCCCATAACAGAGGACCACACATGTCTCAGATCATCACTTTTCCCGAGTCTTATGAGGCTGCTCAGGCGCAACAAGCACCGCGATCTCCCCCAGAGGCTGTTCGAGATTAGCGATGTGATCGTGGATGTGAAGAAGGAACGCCATCTTGCGGCGGTCGTCATGCACTCCAAGACATCATTCACCGAAGTGAAATCATACACCGAAGCGATCCTCAGGGAGATCAAGGCCGATTACACCCTCAGACCCTCGGAGTACAAGACATTCATTCCCGGAAGGGGCGCGGAGATCGTCTGCGACGGAAAGGTCATCGGATACTTCGGAGAGGTATCACCCAAGGTCATAACCGACTTCGAGATCAACCACCCGGTCATCATGTTCGAGATAATCATCCAGCAGTTCGCTGAGAAGATGGGCGGAGGTCTGTTCTGATGCAGGTCGGAGAGAGATTCCCGGACTTCAGGCTTCCTGATGAGAACGGGGATATGGTCGATTCGAAACTGTTGGACGGAGTGAGGTACATCATCTACTTCTATCCGAAGGACAACACATCCGGCTGCACGACCGAAGCTAAGGATTTCAGCGAGATCGCTGACAAGTTGATGATCAGGAACGTTCCAATCTTCGGTGTCAGCAGGGATTCCGACAAGTCGCACAGGAACTTCATCGAGAAGCAGGGTCTGAAGATCAAGCTCCTCACCGACAAGGATCACGAACTCATGGCGAAGGTCGGAGCCTGGGGCATGAAGAAGATGTACGGCAAGGATGTCGAGGGCGTCATACGCTCAACATTCATCGTCGGAAAGGACGGCAACATCGAAGGCGCTTGGCACGGTGTCAAGGTCAACGGCCATGTGCAGGTCGTCTATGATACCGTGAAATCACTGCTCAAGTGATCTCAGCATCGCTTTGAGTATCTCGGTCGTATCGCCGATGATGCACTTGTCCGAAAGGGCATTGATCGGTGCATCTGGGTCATTGTTGATCGAGATTATTCTTTTAGCTCTAACGCCCGCCATATGCTGCGACGAACCCGATATTCCGAATGCAAGGTAGAGGTCGGGAGAGACCGCTCTTCCGGACTGACCGACCTGTCTCGAATGATCGAACCATCCTTTCTCCGCGAGAGCCCTTGAACAGGATACCTTCGCACCGATCAAAGAAGCGATCCTCTCTGCGATTTCTACTGCGGACCTGTCCTTCACTCCGTTACCGAGGGAAATGAGAATCTTGGCATCCGAGATGTCGTAACCTTCCGATATCGACGATTCCTCGATCACCTGTATCTTGGATCTGGGTGAGAACGGACGCATTATCGCGGTCCCCTGTCTTCCTTTGACCGGTTCCTTTGCGGTGAATATCCCCGGGCGGACGGTGGCCATCTGCGGATGCTTGTCACAAACGATTGTTGCGAGAAGGTCCCCTCCGAATGCGGGCCTTGTCATCGTCAGTTTACCGTCCTCCATCGAGAGTTCCGTACAATCCGCTGTGAGTCCGGTCTTCAGCAATGCCGCGGTCAACGGGGCGACCTCCCTTCCTCTCGGTGTTCCGGGAACTATCAGAGACATCGGGTTCACTCTAACAGAGAGATCGGCCAATGCCTCAGCATATGCTCCGACGGAATAGTCGTCAATACCTCTGATGTGATAGACCGTGTCCACACCGTGTTCGAACAGTATCTTGTAAAGAGGTTTGACATCGGTGTTTCCTACGATCATGGCGAAAACCCTGTCATCCGAGATCTCGGTTATCTTGCCGAGGATCTCCAGAACACAGTGGTGTAGTGTCACGGAATCACCGTTCCGGACGGTCTCTGCCCAGATCAGTGTCCCGAGGCCGGTCTGCTGGTTGAGGTCGTACACGGACAGCATTCCCGGAGGCAATCTGTCCTTGTCATCGGAGCATCCTCCGGATGAACAGCTCCCGCTTCCGCAGTCGCTCACGGCTTCACCTCCTTCAGCAATTCCTTCGCTCCGATCTCTGGGTCGGAACCGTCGATCATCTCAGAAGATTTCTTCACTGGCATGGGCGTGGCCGTCCTGACCACTTTTGTGAAAGATCCCTTCATCCCTGTGGAGAACACCCCGAGATTCAGAGATATCCTGTCCTTCGTGACGATGGGTTTGTTCTTCGCATCGAGACGGTCGCGGATGCTCGGGAACTGTTTCCTCTCGGAGATCTCCCTTGAGACCGAGATGACCGTTCCCGCAGGGGCGATGACCTTCCTGACAAGGTCGCCGTAGTTCTGTTTCACCACCATCTTCCCGTCTTCGATGATGAAGTCCGTAGCGTAGCTTATCAGTCCGAATCCGAGCATGGCCGAAA
>JAEEGL013063607.1_pt1 | contig 14471 bp, 12 predicted proteins | sample 9134231 | NCBI WGS metagenome assembly JAEEGL01 (sample SAMN16246548, study PRJNA631951) | gut metagenome | biome: gut microbiome; feature: rumen; material: fiber-attached | host: Bos | place: Iran: Karaj | collected 2018-10
ATCCAAGAAGTGGAGGCCAGCAAGGAGGTGGCCAATCTCGAGCGCCTAAAGCACGCGCTCCTCATATGGAAGTCTGAGACCGATGCCGTCCTTGACCAGGAGTTCCCCAACTACACTCCCGAGGTCGATGACTTCCGCCGCCGCTGGAACCGCCCGATGGCAGGAGGCAGCACAAAGAACGGCATCCTCAAGAAACTCCGCAATGCCCGGACGGATCTAAGACTCATCCTGCAGTCGGAAGCGCAGCCGGTCATCAAACCCGCAGCCAAACAAGAGCTCCCGGAACTTGTCATTACCGACTACGGGAAAGAACTCTGCAAGCAGTATGGGATTGAACCAGACCCAAGGTACTTCAAACGATAGTTATTCAAAGCACATAAAATATTAACAATCAACATATTATGTCCATCTTCAAAGATAAAGTCCTTCTGATTAGTGGAGGCACTGGTAGTTTCGGAAACGCTGTTCTCAAGCGCTTCCTCCGCACCGACATCAAAGAAATTCGCATCTTCTCCCGCGACGAAAAGAAGCAAGATGATATGCGTCACGAGTACCAGGCCAAGTTCCCCGACGTTGCCCACAAGATCAAATTCTTCATTGGAGACGTCCGTGACCTGGAATCCTGCAGAGCTGCAGTCCCTGGCACAAACTTTATTTTCCATGCGGCCGCCCTTAAGCAAGTGCCCTCCTGCGAGTTTTTCCCCATGCAGGCGGTCTATACCAACGTCATAGGCACCGACAATATGCTCACTGCCGCCATTGAAGCCAAAGTCCAGGCTGTCATCTGCCTCTCCACCGACAAAGCTGCCTATCCCATCAACGCTATGGGCATTACCAAAGCCATCGAGGAGAAAGTAGCCATCGCCAAATCAAGATACTCAGGAGACACCAAGATCTGCTGCACCCGCTACGGTAACGTTATGTGCTCCCGTGGCTCCGTCATCCCTCTGTGGATCGACCAAATAAGAAACGGCAACCCTATAACCCTCACGGAGCCCTCGATGACCCGCTTCATCATGAGTCTGGACGAAGCTGTTGACCTGGTTCTCTTCGCGTTCGAGCACGGAGAGAACGGAGACATCCTTGTCCAGAAAGCTCCCGCTTGCACCATCGGCACCCAGGCAGAAGCCGTCTGTGAACTATTCGGCGGAAAGAAAGAAGAAATCAAAGTCATCGGTATCCGCCACGGCGAGAAGATGTACGAAACTCTTCTCACCAAAGAAGAGGCTGCTAAGGCCGTTGATATGGGAGACTTCTACCGCGTTCCCGCTGACAACCGCGACCTCAACTACGACAAATTCTTTAAAGAGGGTGACACCAAGCGAGTGCTCATTGATGAGTTCAACTCTAATAATACGAGAAGGCTCAACCTCGAAGAGACCAAGGCAAAAATCGCCAGTCTTGAATATATCCAGAACGAGCTCAATGGTATCCCTAACGTAGCAAAGTAATGAAGATCCTCGTTACCGGCTCCGCCGGCTTCATAGGTGCAAACCTTGTGTTAAGACTCTTGGATAGTCAAGAGCCTGTGACGATTGTTGGCTTGGACAATCTGAACAATTATTATGATCCAAGCCTGAAGGAATACCGTTTAGGTGTCATAGAAGCCAAAGCCAAGGAACACCCCGAGCATAATTACCGTTTCGTGAAGGGTAGCATTGCCGACCGCGAGCTTGTGAATAGACTATTCGAAGAGAATAAGTTCGACATCGTAGTCAATCTTGCAGCTCAAGCCGGTGTTCGTTATAGCATTGAGAACCCAGATGTTTATATTGAGAGCAACATAATAGGTTTCTACAACATCCTTGAAGCATGCCGGCACAATCCCGTTCAGCACCTGGTTTACGCCAGCTCCAGCTCGGTCTATGGTGGCAACAAGAAAGTGCCGTTCGCTGTTGAGGATATGGTTGATCATCCGATTAGCCTCTATGCTGCCACAAAGAAGAGCAATGAGCTCTTTGCCCATTGTTATAGTAAACTCTACAACATCCCTACAACTGGGTTGAGGTTCTTCACCGTCTATGGCCCCGCCGGACGGCCCGATATGGCCTACTTTGGCTTCACCAACAAGCTGCTCCGCGGCCAGACTATACAGATCTATAACTACGGCAACTGCCGCCGCGACTTTACCTATGTCGATGACATTGTAGAGGGAATAGTGCGTGTGATGAAGAAAGCCCCCGAGAAGCGCACCGGCCCCGACGGCCTGCCCATTCCGCCGTATGCCGTGTATAACATAGGTGGCGGCCAGCCCGAGAACCTGCTGGACTTTGTCCAGACCCTGCAGGAAGAGCTCCTCCGTGCTGGTGTCCTGCCAAAGGACTATGACTTTGACGCACATAAAGAATTAGTGCCGATGCAGCCGGGCGACGTGCCAGTCACGTACGCTGATTCCACTGCTTTGGAACGAGATTTCGGTTTTACTCCGAAAATCACGTTACGCGAAGGCTTACGCAAATTCGCGGAATGGTATAAGGAGTACTGCGGTTAAGCGCTCCAGACACATTTGCGGGACAAGTCCGCAAAAGAGCCTTCCGCTCTGAGGAAGGGGTGTCAGCCCGTGGCTCCGTAAACTCCTCTACCGGCTGGATTATCTAAGCGGCCAAAGGCCGCGATTGCAAAACGAAGCGATTTAACAGTTAACAAGTTAACAATTAACATATACGTGCTCCGCTCTTACGCGCAGGCGGAGCCGCGATGGGGCATAAAGGTCTTCCGCACAGCCTGAAGCCCCAACCATAGAGGACAGGGAATCCATCAGGATTCTTTCATAAAGAAAAGGTTCAATAAGTCCTGGTGACCCTGCCCTTTGAAAGAAAAATTATTAATAAGATGAACATAAATATTGCAGTAGCAGGAACAGGTTATGTTGGCATGAGCATAGCAACCTTGTTGGCACAGCATAATCATGTCACAGCAGTGGATGTAATCCCTGAAAAGGTGGAAAAGATTAATCATCGCATTTCACCTATTCAAGATGATTACATTGAGCAATATTTGGCAGAAAAAGATTTAGATCTAACTGCCACTCTTGATGGCAAAGCAGCATACAAGGATGCTGATTTTGTTGTGATAGCAGCCCCTACAAACTATGACCCGCAGAAGAATTTCTTTGATACCCGCCATGTAGAAGAAGTGATTGATCTTGTTTTGAAGGTTAATCCTGATGCAGTGATGGTTATTAAGAGTACTATTCCTGTAGGTTATACTCGTAATCTGTACGTGCAGTATGCTGCCAAAGGTGAAAAGAAGTTCAATCTGCTGTTCTCACCTGAGTTCTTGCGTGAATCTAAAGCACTATACGACAATCTTTATCCCAGTCGCATAATTGTGGGTAGCCCCAAGATTATTGACCGTCCGGAGTTTGAGGAAGAGAACAAGGCTATCCGTCAGGTAACTGATGTAGAGTATCTGCAAAAGAAAGCCATGGAGTTTGCTGCTTTGTTGCAGGAAGGTGCTATCAAGGAGAATATAGATACCCTCTTTATGGGTATGAAGGAGGCTGAAGCCGTCAAACTTTTTGCTAATACATACCTTGCACTCCGTGTGAGCTATTTCAATGAGATGGATACTTATGCAGAAGTAAAAGGATTGGATACTCAGGCTATAATAGAAGGTGTTGGCCTTGATCCTCGTATTGGAACGCATTATAATAATCCTAGCTTTGGTTATGGTGGCTACTGCCTGCCCAAGGATACTAAACAATTGTTGGCAAACTATGCTGACGTTCCAGAAAACCTTATTGAGGCCATTGTGGCCAGCAATGCTACTCGCAAAGACTTCATTGCAGAACAAGTTCTACGTAAGGCGGGTTATTATGAGGCCAGCAGTCAGTGGGATGCCAATCGTGAGCAGAAGTGCGTCATTGGTGTGTACAGATTGACGATGAAGAGCAATTCTGACAATTTCCGCCAGAGTGCTATTCAGGGCGTCATGAAGCGTATCAAAGCCAAGGGTGCAGAAGTAATCATTTATGAACCCACTATTACTGATGGTGAATCCTTCTTTGGTAGTTTGGTTATTAATGATCTCGAGAAGTTCAAATTTCAGAGCAAGGCTATCATAGCTAACCGCTATGACAGCTGTTTGGATGATGTAACTGATAAAGTTTATACAAGAGATATCTTCAAAAGAGATTAATTCTAAATAGAGTAAGGGCTTAGCGTATAATTATTCTCGGCTCTATTTTCATTATGACCGAAGTAAATAACAAAAGAATATTTAAGAATACGGTTTTCTTATACCTACGAATGTTTATTGTTATGTTCGTAGGGCTATTTACATCTCGTGTAATATTACAGACACTGGGAATAGATGACTACGGTATTTACAATATTGTAGGAGGAATAGTTGTCCTTTTTTCTTTTATTAATAATGCTTTACGCAATGCCACTCAACGCTACATATCGTATGAATTAGGTAAAAAAAAGAATAGCGATTGGAAGAAGGTTCTTCATGTTAGTGTTACGTGTCATATTATCATTGCAGTTTTCATTGTTATACTGGCAGAGACAATGGGACTGTGGTTCCTTGAGAGCAAATTAAACATCCCCGCCGATAGGATGGATGCAGCAAGAGTTGTATATCAATTCACAATTTTAACTTTTGTAATACATATTTTTCAAGTACCATATAATGCAGCGATTATTTCTCACGAAAAAATGTCGTTTTATGCTTATGTGAGTATAATAGAGTCAATATTGAAATTGCTTGTTGCTTATGCCATAGTTGTTTCTACTAGTGATAAGCTAATTGTTTATGCTGCTGCTTTAACCCTGGTTTCGTTCATAGTTTTATTATCCTATATTTATTATTGCAGATCTAAACTTGACTCTGAGCGCTACATGTTTGACATGGAAAAAGGAGTGTTTAAAGGGCTTATGAGTTTCTCGGGGTACTCAATGTTTAATGGAGCAGCAAGTCTTTTTTCCCAACAAGGTTGCAATATTTTTATTAATATGTTCAATGGGGTTGCAGCCAATGCGGCTTTTGGAGTGGCAAGTCAAGCATCTTCGATAATTTATTCATTTGTTAGTAATTTCCAAAGTGCTTTTCAGCCTCAGATAGTTAAATTATATGCTTCAGATGAAGAAGCCTCTCTAAAAACATTATTAAATAGGGCCTCTAATATTTCGTACTATTTACTTTTAATAATAGCAGTGCCCTTTTGTTTAGAAGCTGATTATGTATTACACCTCTGGCTTGGAATAGTTCCTGAGTATACCGCTATTTTTTGTGTTCTCCTGTTGTTGTTTTATTTAATAGAAGCGATATCTGCTCCATTATGGATGCTTATTTATGCAACAGGAAGGATTAAATTCTATACAATATGGTCTGCAATTTTGGTAATTCTTAATCTCCCTGTATCTTGGGTGCTACTCAAATTGGGGTATCCTATTTATATTGTTTTTGTTATTCGAGTGATAATAAATGTTATTATAGCGATCGCACGGTTATTCCACTTAAGGGTTCTGGAGAAGTTTGATGTGGATAGTTATATGAAACAGGTTATTCTGCCTACATTTTTAACGACGGTTCTGATTGTAGGAATATGCCTTATAGTTAAGAATTTTTGTACGTCAATACATCCTTTGCTTTCTATTGTTAATGCAATCTTTGTTTCAGGCGTCACTATTTGGATTATAGGACTGAAGAAAACAGAAAGGTTATTTATAATCAATTATATAAAAAATGCTTTTGTTCATAAGACGTAGTCTAAAAATATTATCTAATAGAGTTAGAGTTGCATATTGGAGGTCAAAAGTCGGAATCTCTATCGGTGATCATGTTACAATAGAAAAAGGTGTCAAGATCAATTGTATAGCTGGCGGGCAGATTACGATTGGAGATTTCTGTGAAATAAGGAGTGGAGTACAGTTGCTGACTTGGGGTGGTGATATAACTATTGGTAATAATACTTCAGTCAATCCATACACTGTTATCTATGGCCAAGGAGGTACGAAAATAGGACAAGGCGTTAGAATAGCTGCCCATTGTGTTATTGTTCCTTCTAACCATGTCTTCGCCGATCCTGATGTATTCATTTTTAAGCAAGGTTTATCCAAAAAAGGAATCGTTATTGAAGACGATTGCTGGTTGGGCGCCGGTGTGAAAGTTTTAGATGGTGTTAGAATTGAACATGGATGTGTTATAGGGGCGAATGCTGTAGTTACCAAAGACACTCAAAGAAATGGCGTGTATGTAGGAATTCCAGCTAAACTCATTAAGTATCGGGGATTATGAAAGACGTGAAGTTATCAGTTGTAATGAGCGTATTCAATGAACACCATTCCTTCATTGAGAATGCAATTGATTCAATTCTTAATCAATCATTTGAGAATTTTGAATTTATTATTGTTAATGATAATCCAGAGAACACCTCGACTATTTCTTTATTAGAAAAGTATGCAAATTATGACAATAGAATAACAATCATTAAGAATAATGAAAACATTGGATTAACGAAGTCATTAAATAAGGCACTCGCTATTTGCAAAGGCGAGTATATTGCTCGAATGGATGCTGATGATATATCACATCCAGAGCGTTTTATCAAACAGATATCTTTCCTGGCAGATCACCCTGAAATAGGCGTATGTGCTTCAAATACGAATATCATTAACGAAAATGGTATTATTACTTATAAAGAGTGTTATCCTACAAATCTTGATATGAGTAGGGTATTCTTTGATAATCCGCTTGCTCATCCTACCGTTATGATTCGTTCGTCATTACTTAGTTTGAGAAGCCCTTTTTATAACGAAGATTATAGAAATGCTCAAGATTATGAACTATGGTCTTTCCTTTATTTAAATGGCGTAAGATTCTATATTTTACCAGAAGTGTTGTTAGATTACAGAAGAATGAATGGTCAGAGTTCTATGGTAAAATATAATGGAAAGCAAAATGACTTGTTTAAAAGGGCTCAACGTCTTTTGATAAGAGATTATTTGATAAAAGAAAAAATCATAACAAAGGAAGATTGGATTGATTTAATAGATGTTTGCAACAAAGTATCCAAGTCATATAAGCAATCGAACAATAAGAATAATCTTCGAGCTATTATGTTTGTATTATATGCAACATTAATCTCAAAAGATCTTTCTAAAATTTTTGCGTTTGTGTTTGATAGGAATTTTATGCTTGTTAAATTTTCGCCTAAAGATATAAGACATATTATTTGTATTAGATTTCATAAGGATTGGCAGAGAATTTACTGTATTTAGTTAAATAGAATGAAAAAAGCTTTTTACATATTTATTGCTATTGTCTTCATCTTTATTTGTTGGCATGCTGAATCATTTGAAAGTTTGGCGGTGGTGAACATGCTATCGTTAGTGGTTTTGGGTTATGGTGTAATAAAACAGCAAAATGCAATTGTTACTCCATTTAATATTATAATCTCTACTCTCTACCTTTTTCATACTTCTCACCTATGGCTATCCTTATTTCATGGATCTGAGTACCTTTTTATGCAAAAATATTTTGCATCTGGCGCTTTAGGAACAATTTTCGTTTTTAAAGTATTAACAATACTCCTTATTTTGTTCTTCATTGTTGGGGTTTGTTTTCTTAAGCCTGTAACGCACTGGTATAGCAAAGATACCATGGAGTATAGAGTGAACAATTCAGGTAAACAACTTATCATTATTCTTTATGTTATTTCTTTTTATTTTGAGATTCAAAGAGCTCTGAGTGTATCTGCTTTAGGTTATGGAGAAGGATATCACTATGGCTCATCTCTGGGGATCTATATTTCCAATATTGTCCAAATCCTCTTGTTACTTGCACTTTATGTTTATAGAAATGATAGAAAGAATTTTGTATTGTTTTCGGTCCTTGTTATAATTAGAAGCTTGTTCATAATTATTCTAATAGGTAACCGAGGAAAGGCAGTAATGGAGCTATTAATGCTGCTGTTTATTGCCACTCATTACGCTACTTCGATTATCTCTAAACGAAAGATTGGCCGTGCAACTATTAGCCTATTACTTTTATTAATAATTCTACTCCCATTTATTTCTTTGACTAGAGGGGATCGTGCAAATATATCTGTTGGAGAATTCGTTTCTAGTAGTAATCCCGTAGAGTCTTTTCTTGAAGAATTTGGAGGCACTGTTGGAACAGTGATTTTAAGTGATAATTATGTTTCAGAAAGGGGTTCTTTTCATGGAGCGCAAATTCTTTCTACAACATTAACCATAGTCCCTGGTTCTACTTTTTTGTTTGGCAGTACAATTAGCAAATATGCCTCTTTTGCCGGGATGCTGAATGAATATAATAGCATTCAAGGTTTAGGCGGTTCGATGTTGGCTCAATTGATATTAAATTTTGGCTATTCGCCTTTTTTGTACATTTCATTGATAGCTATGGCTCTATTGTCAGTTTGGCTATCTAATAGATTAATGTCTGAGAATAATATAAGTATATATAGATTTATCCTTTTAATTAGTTTGTTTTTAGGATTGTTAATTAACGTTAGGGGTGAATGGTATGAGACGGTTTCTCAAATAAAAGTCGCATTATATATTATGCTTGCCCTTTATCTTATTCAAAAATCAGACGCCAAATTCATCTATACAATTAAGTAGTCATGAAACGATTTCTAAAGTTTATCAATAGATATGTTTTTTATGGTTTCAAAAGGAAACTGAAGCATTTAAGGTTGCGATACAAATATATCAATTCATATATATCTCCTTTATCGTCAGTACAAATATGTAGACCTGCGAGTTTTTCTCTGGGGGATGCTTCTTCTATAGGAGATTATACTGTTGTCTTCGTTTCTGATGACCCACATACAGGCTTTCATGATGCATCTTTATCCATTGGCAAACAGACGTATATTGGTGAGCATAATAACATAAGGGCAGCTGGTGGCTATATAGAAATTGGAGATAATTGCTTGATTTCTCAACACGTAACGATAGTGTGTTCCAATCATGGAATAGAAAGAGAACGCCAAATCAATAAGCAGCCATGGTCTAGAAAAGATGCGTATATTATCATAGGAAACGACGTTTGGATTGGTGCTAATTCCGTCATTTTACCAGGAGTGAAGATTGGGGACGGTGCAGTAATAGCTGCCGGATCAATAGTTACCAAAAATATAGAACCATATTCAATAATGGCTGGTTGTCCTGCTAAGTTGTTAAAATATAGATAAATAAATGAACATAGTTTGCGCTACAGATGATAATTTTGTCCAGCATTGCTGTATTATGCTTGTATCCTTATTGATAAACAATAAGGATGTGAGTATTTATGTGTTAACAGAAGGACTGAAACCAGAGAATATAGAAAAAATAGAAGAAGAAGTTTCTGCAAAGCAGGGGAGGTTAAAATTTTGTAAAGTCGATCCCAAAATTGTAGAAAAATTTCCCATGCCCAAAGGCGGAAATCTTGCACATATTAGCAGGGCGACCTATTATAGATTGTTAATTCCAGAGCTTCTTCCCTTGGATGTTGAGAAGGTTATCTATTTAGATTGCGATATGATAGTCTCTCGCTCAATACAAAAACTTTGGGAAACAGATATGACTGGTTATGCATTGGCGGCTGTTCCTCAAATTGGATACGGCTATGAGGCTATACGTCTGGGCTATCCCATAGAATATGGATATTTTAATGCGGGTATGAATGTTATCAATATGAAATATTTTAGAGAGCATCATATTGTAGAGGGCTTGATAGATTTTATTGAACATAACACATCACGTATTATTTATCACGATCAAGATACTTTGAATGCTGTGCTATATGATAAAACAAAGCATCTTTTGCCCATGTGGAATATGACCTCCCTTATATACACGCCTGGATTAGATGGAAGAGGGGATAAACAGAATGGTATAATTATCAATGATTACCATTTGGAGAAAGAAAATGCAAAACAATATAAAAAGTGCCCCCCGATTCTACATTATGTGTCTAAGCCCAAACCATGGAATAAGGACTGTATACATCCTTTGTATCATCTTTATTTTGATTACGCTGAGCAGACAGTAAATTACAAACATCTTTCTAAACAAAGCATATTAAGTCGTTTCCCCGCTATAAGTAAGTTTTATATAATGGCTTTCGGCTCAATAATCAAACAAAAAATATATAAAACAGACCATACAAGACTATAATAAGTATAATAAGAATGATTAATAAAATTATTATTGTGCAGCATCGATTTGGTTTGACAACTCCCAAAACTCAAAGAATGCTGGCAGCAGCAAAAGCTTATATTCATGCCGGATTAGAGGTTTGTTTTATCTACTCCTCTAGAGAAATTGATAATCCTCAAGAAAAGTATCCTTTCATTCGTTTTGTCCGAATTGCTGAAGGGGGAAGGTTTGATATTCAGAGTTATTATGCCTTCTATAAGACAATAAAAAGCAACTACACTAATGATTCTGCGATTCTCTTTTATGACCTCCCGTATTACTCTTGTTTCTTTAAGTCTCCAAAGTATAATGTTTTTGCGGAAGTTACTGAAATACCTTTATTTGGAAAACAAGCATCATTAATAAAACGAGTCCTTGTTAAACATACCTTAGCCGGTACATGCCATTTCACTGGGCTATTTGTTATCTCACAATCATTGAAAAAATACTTTATCGAGAAGGGGGTTAAGAATATTGAGGTCATAAATATGTTTGTAGATAAAGCTCGTTTTGAGGGATTAAAGAAGAACTATGATGAAAAATATGTGGGCTATTGCGGTTCAATTACAACGCAGAAAGATGGAGTAGATGTACTGATTAAATCGTTTGCTTTGTTTAACAAACAACAACCTGATTATAAACTATACTTATTTGGAATAATTGATAATGAAATTGTAAAGGAAGAATTATTCCGCGAGGCCGAAATATTGGGTGTGTCAACGAAGGTCATTTTTACAGGTCAGATAGATTCAAAGGATATACCACAGAAATTAATGGATGCAACAATTCTTGCAATGGCGCGTCCTGATAGCAGACAAGCCCAATATGGTTTCCCTACAAAACTTGGAGAATACTTGGCGACAGGCAATCCTGTGGTTTTAACTGGAGTAGGAGAAATACCATTTTATTTAAAGGATGGTGTTAATGCCTTTGTGGTAAAGCCGGGGGATTATCATGCCTTTGCAGAAAAGTTAATATGGATAGTGGAACACCAGGAAGAGGCTGAAAGAATCGCGGCAAAAGGTAAAGAGTTAGTTAGTACCGAATTCTCCTCGATAACCCAAACAGAAAAAGCACTTAGATTTATTAATAGTATGATTTCTTAAACTTGCTAAGTGTTCTTTAGAATATGAAAAATTGTGTGATATAGTAATTGTAATCTTTAAATAATTTACATGGTTAATTTTACTGTAGGGCCGGTACAGTCAAGTGATTCAGTCCGTTCAATAGGCGCAGAACAAGTGCCCTATTTTAGAACCTCAGAATTCTCTGAACTGATGCTGGAAAACGAACGTCTAGTCAAGAAGTTTGCACATACAACTGATGACAGCCGAGTTGTGTTTATGACTTGTTCTGGAAGCGGTGGAATGGAGACAGCCATAATGAACTGTCTGTCAAAACATGATAAGGCTTTGGTTATTAATGGTGGTTCATTTGGCGAACGTTTCGTAGAATTGCTGACTTTACATGAGATTCCTTTCACAGAGATTAAACTTGAACACGGAAAGGCTCTGAAACCAGAACATCTTGCTCCATATGAGGGTAAAGGTTACACGGCCTTCTTACTCCAGAAGCATGAGACTTCAACGGGCGTTCATTTCGATATTAAATTGGTCAGTGATTTCTGTAAACGCAACAACTGTTTCTTGATCGTTGATACCATCAGCACATTCTTGGCGGATCCGTTTGATATGGCTGCCCTTGATGCTGGTGTGATGATAACCGGTAGTCAGAAGGCCTTAGCTTGCCCTCCTGGTATAGCAATTATGGCATTAGCTCCTTCTGCACTTAAGCGTATTGAGAATACCAAGTGCTGCTGTCAGTATCTTGATCTGAAATTAGCGTTAAAGAACCAGGAACGCGGTCAAACTCCATGGACTCCTGCTGTTGGCGTGTTGCGCCAGATTAATGTTAGGCTGAAAGAGATTGATGCTGCAGGTGGTGATGCGTATGAGATTGAAAGAACGGCTCATTTGGCTCGGTATTTTCGTAATAAGCTGAAGGAACACAACCTTCCTTTTGAAATAATCAGTGAAAGCCTCAGTAATGCCGTCACTCCACTGCATCCAACTACCCAGTCTGCTTTTGAAATCTTTTTGAAGATAAAGGATGAGTATGGTATGTGGATTTGCCCGAATGGAGGTGATATGAAGGATACCGTATTCCGTGTAGGTCACATTGGCTATCTGCAAGAGAAGGATTACGATAAGCTAATCGATGCATTCTTGGATTTACGAGAAAAGAAGTTTATCTAATGAAGAAGGTTATCACATACGGGACATACGATTTGTTTCACTTTGGTCACCGTCGCTTACTTGAGAGAGCGAAGGCTCTTGGCGACTATCTGATAGTGGGCGTTACTGCTGATGGTTTTGATCAAGCTAGAGGCAAAATAAATGTCCAACAGTCGTTGATGGAGCGAATTGAAGCTGTAAAGGCAACAGGATTGGCTGACGAAATTATTGTGGAGGAGTATGAGGGCCAAAAGATAGATGATATAAAACGTTTTGACGTAAATATCTTCACTGTTGGATCGGATTGGAAAGGACATTTTGATTATTTGAAAGAGTATTGTGAAGTCGTTTATCTTGATAGAACTCAAGGCGTTTCTAGTACTGAAATTCGTTCCGAAGAACGTACTCTTAGAATAGGATTGGTTGGCGAACTGCCCGCACTGGATAAGTTTCGCAAAGAGTGCGAATTCGTAAATGGCGCCACAATCAGTGGTGTTTATTCTTTAGATAATAGATTGCTTTCTCATGAACTTAAAGCATTGCCCAATTTTGTTGATTACCAACAGTTTTTAGAAGCGTGTGATGCAGTTTATATTTATTCGAATTCAGCCTATCATTATAAGCAGGCTATACAAGCTCTCAACAATAACAAACATGTTTTATGTGAAGCACCTTTAGCTCTTACCGTGAAGCATTGGGAAGAATTAAAGCGGACGGCCAAAGAACATAGTGTTGTTCTTATGGATTCCATTAAGACGGCCTACTCTACGGCTTATTATCGATTGCTTTTGCTTGTGAAGAGCGGTATCATCGGGGAAGTTGTTACAGTTGATTCTATTTGTACTAGTCAGATTAACCTCCTGATGAGTAGGGAAGAAAACTTCCCATATATTTGGAATAGTATGTCTGAATGGGGGCCAACAGCTTTGTTACCCATTTTTCAACTTATGGGAACAGATTATAAGGACAAGATAATCACTTCACGTATTCAAGAGGGTAGTGACGTTTTTGATTTATTTACAAAGATATCTTTTATTTACCCTCATGGAGTTGCATCTATTAAGATTGGGCAAGGAGTTAAATCTGAAGGAGAATTAATTATTTCCGGCACAAAAGGGTATATCTATGTAGCGGCACCCTGGTGGAAGACCGATTATTTTGAAGTTCGTTACGAAAACCCCGCTGAAAATAAGCGATATTTCTACCAATTAGAGGGGGAAGGAATCCGCTACGAGATTGTATCCTTCTTAAAGACGATTCAACGTGGAACTGACTATAAATATATAGATGATAGTATTTCAAAAACTATTGTCCAAATTATGCAAGATTTTAATGATAATAAATTTATAAAAATATAAAAATGAAGAAGTTATTCATTGCATTAGCAATCATGGCAATTGCAACAAATGCTTTTGCCCAGAGTGAACAGGACACAGTTAGTAGCGAACCTCAAAAGAATTCTTGGGGCGCCAAGTTAAAAGAGTCCAACTTCCATTTGGGCTTAGATCTTCAAACTAAGTACATTTGGCGTGGTATGGAAATGATGACAGAGGATGCAGCACCCGTTGTATTCCCTGGCATTAATTACTCTAACAAAGGTTTCTACGCTTATATTTTGGGGGGGTATGCTCTTAATGGCAAGTATAGTGAAGTGGATTTTGGCTTAAGTTATTCTTTCTGGTGGTTAACTATTGGCTTGAATGATTATTACTATCCCACAACCACATCACCTAACGACCGGTATTTTAATTACAAAACAGGTCAAACTGGTCATTGGTTAGAAGCTGTAATCACTTTTGCTCCAGCGAAAGCTCCTGTGTATTTAACAGTGAGCAACTTCTTCTATGGCGCTGATAGATACTCTGTGGTTGATGATGAAGGCAACGAGAAAGAGAAACAAGCTTATTCTACCTATGCTGAAATTGGAACCTATTATGATTTTCTAAAAAACAATAGGATTTCTTTGGCAGTAGGTGCTGCATTGAACAAGAGTTGCTACAATGGTTATGACAAGAACTTTAGCGTTTGTAACGTTGAATTGAAATATACCTATAATGCAGCAATTAAGAATTTCATTATTCCA
>JAEEGL015559288.1_pt1 | contig 14471 bp, 17 predicted proteins | sample 9134231 | NCBI WGS metagenome assembly JAEEGL01 (sample SAMN16246548, study PRJNA631951) | gut metagenome | biome: gut microbiome; feature: rumen; material: fiber-attached | host: Bos | place: Iran: Karaj | collected 2018-10
CCAGATGTAGAGAACAATACTACGCTTCATCGTTTTAAATTTTGTCAACGTGAAAATTAGACAAAAATAATACAAAAATTTTGTATATTTTACCTATTGACAACTTTTGTCAATATGTAAATATAAACAAAAATTTTCTATATTCTTTGTTGAATTTTACAAACTTGTTTACAATTTGTTTACAATTTGTTTACAGTTTGTTCATTGACTTTATGGCTTGCTAGCGATATACTCTATACATAAGATAAAGTTAAATAATACAATATAACATAAAGTAAAATATACAATATGATATGTTGTGAAAAATTTAACAATCTTTATGCCCTATGACAACTCAAGTCGACTTGAAACATTAATCAAAAAATGTTTCACGTGAAACGCTCAAGTCGACTTGAAACATTAATCAAAAAAATGTTTCACGTGAAACTAGAAAAGGAAAAATTATGGCAAAACAGAATAACAATTCAATCGCAACTATGAAAGCACTTCCCAATATTATTATAGGCGGACAGCCGATTGTAAATGGACTTACCGAGATTGACAGCAACGGTAAAATGGTAGTTGCCTATAAGGACACCTACACCGATAAGAAAGGTAACCTATGTTCCTTTACTTGTGCTGACCCCGAATTGACTAAGTGGTTGTCGCTCTGCCGTATTTCTACCGAAGTGGACAAGGCATTAGCACTTCAGAAATTCTACGCGTATTATAAGGTAATGGAAAATTACAAGTCCTTTGGGCAGTTCACAAGTGATTCTGACTTCATGGAAACTGTATACAATGTACGTGGAAATACGGCTAAAGCTTATGCTGAAGTTGGTAAGTATTTCCTTAAAGAAGATGATAACGGAAACGTTGTTTATCAGAGTGAGCTTCTTGAAGGTGCTAGCACTTCAAATATGCTTCAGTGCCTTAGCCTTGTAGACAAGGAATCGGAAAATCCTTTACATGATATTCTTGACTACATTACAAGTGGCAAGCTTCACATTACAGGCACTCAGTCAATGGTAAAGCGCGATATACATGATATTAAGACTGACTTAGGAACTATCCGCAAAACCGCTGACAAGAAGTCAAAAAAGACCGATGACAACGAAAAGGAAACGTTTACAGTAGCGGATGCCTTTAGAGTCCTTCTTGCAAGTGTTGACAATCTGTCAGACGATGACAAGGAAAAAGCAACGGCACTTATTGACGAACTGTCAAATATTATCGGATAATAAACTACATAACGTGGGGTAGGTAACTACCCCACGTAGTATAGAAAACTACGTTATGTAGTTATCCACTTATCCACTTTTCCACTTATCCACTTATCCACTTTTCCACTTATCCACTTATCCACGTGGATAAGTTTGTGAAAAGTTTAACGTTTGCTCAAGATTGTTAAAAAATTAACACTTTACTACGCTAAAGCGTTACGCTTTACCGCGTTAAAGCGTTACACTTCACCGCGGTGAAGTGCTGAAGCGTTCATTATATTATATATATACCCCCTCTAGCATTTTATAAAATTTTTTATATTTTATAAAAACCATTCTAGTCAACTTGAAAAGTTTTCTGCCATTATTTTCAAGTCAACTAGGTAGGGGGTTATAAAAACCAAAATCGTTTTTAATTTTTAAGAAAGAGGTGGCATATGTTTACTAATAACGATTCTAATTATAGTTCTAGTCAACTTGTAAAATGGGGTAATAAAGAAGTAGGGGCTAAGGAAATAAATACAAAGAGACGGGACATCAGGTTTATCATCGATAAGTATCAGGATATTATTGATTATTTTGAAAATCTTGATAATTTTGATGAAGATGACATTGATTATCCTACTATGTCTCTTGTGTATAATATGGCAATTGAGTCACAGAGGGCTCTTATGAGACAGCATGAAACCTACCCTTTCAAGCTTGACACTGCCACCACTTATGATGTATAATTATCCCAAGTCAACTTGACAGGGGTATTATAAACTATTAACCAATTTAATTCCAAGTCAACTTGGAGAAAGGAGCCTATCATGGCAAAGTATTCATTCGCAAAATTTAACAAGGAGCGTCTTTTCGACATCGACACCACTGAGTTCGATTATGTAGACCTCGAAGACCTCTACAACGAGAATGGTGAGGGGGCTGTATATCAGGTGCGTGGTCTTTACATTGGCACTAAGTCCAATTATGACCCCGAGACTCCTATTCTTGCAACCGATTCCACTTATGTAAATCTTCCTGTTCATCAGCTTGCAGAGGTTAAGGCTATGATTGCTGACAAGCATGCAGTAGAGGGTATTAATAATGGGGCATGCGGTTTTAAGATTGAGAAGTATTATCAGAAGAGATTTAAGAAGGATTGCTATGCGGCAATTTGGGGCAATTATGAGGAACTTCTTGCTGAAGCGGCTGAGTAATTAGTCAACTAGAGGGCGGGGGTTTAAAATCCCCGCCTAAGTTTAAAAAAGAGAGGTGCATATGCTAGTTGCTAATATGAGCGACACTGAAAAGCGTAGATTGAAGGCAAACTGCACATGCCCCATCTGCGGTCAAAAAATAGAATATTATCATGATGCTCAGATTTTAAAAATTCGTAACGGGCGATATCTAGAGTATCATTTTTTTCATACATCATGTTTGAATATATCCCCCATAGAGAAAGGAGAAGAAAATGGCTAAAACAAAAATTGAAAAAAATAAAAAAATTAAGTTGACTAAGGATTCTACTACAAAGGCTCCTAAAGCCAAGTCGACTAAGGCAAAATCTTCTTCATCAGGGGGGTCAAAAAAATCTAATTCGAATAAAAAATCAACTCCCAAGTCAACTAAGACTTCTGAATTGAAAGCATATCTTGAAAAAAGAGTTGAACAAGCTAATAGATTGGCTGATGATTATGAAGCATATACCAATAATGAGTTTATAATGGATAATGCTAGGCGTACATTACCCCCATCTAGAAAAAAAGATGAAAAACTATTTTCATCTGATATAAAATCTGAAAAGGCAATGATGCGTGAAATTGCACGTATTGATGTGTTTGAAAGTTCTATAAGAACAGGGTATGGGGATAATTATGAGGAGATAATAACATCCAAGTTGACTACAAAGCAAAGTGCTCAGATTGATGAAATGCGTCAGAATTTTTATAAAGGTGCATTTGGTGGTCAATGGATGGGTGTTAATGATGACCATGAAACATATGATAAATCTCGAATTAATGAAGATTTTGCAGAAAAGGCATTCGGGTTATATCATAGGCTTGTGGAAGAATATCAGTCCGAGGATTTCTTAAGAATGCTTTGGTCTAGAGATAGTCGTGTTACATATGGTTCAGAGTCAGTAATCATTGCAATTTATGATATGGTGGCTCAGGGGGCTTATAGCGAGAAGGATATAATGGAGAGAATGCGTGAGGAGATAGATTCGAGATATAAGCAGATTCAGGATATGGATAGGCGATTCAAAACTCACGAAGATTATAATAGATTCAAGAGGTAATACTATGTGGATAGGGTATACAAATTATGACCACTATTTTGAGTTTAGTCAACTAGAAGAATGGTTAGATGAGATAGGAAAAAATGAGATTGAACTTATTTGCAAAGGTTCAAAAGAATACCTTAATATTCCAACCACAATTGATATCGAAACATCATCTACATATGTGGGGGAATCTAAATTTGCTACAATGTATCTATGGGGTATTGGCGTTAACGGTTCATCTATAGTAGGTCGCACATGGAGAGAATTTGATATTGTAAAAAGTACTCTAGTCAACTTCTTCCACTTAGGAAAAAATAGAATTCTGACGATGTTTATTCAAAATCTTGGATATGAATTTCAATGGATGAGACGTAGAATAAATTGGTCAGAAAAAAATGGCAATAAAGAAATTTTTGCAATGAAAGAAAGGCGTCCTATATATGCTAGGACTAGGGGGTTTGAACTTAGATGCTCATATATTTTATCCAATTATTCATTAGCATATATTGGGGCTGAATTGCTTAAAAAATATCCCGTACAAAAAGCTGTAGGCGACTTGGACTATTCACTAGTACGTCATTCAGAAACTCCATTAAAGCCGGAAGAAATATGGTATCAGGTTAAAGACCTGCAAGTAGTAATGTCATATATCCAAGAGAAAATAGAGCAAGATGGAAATATTACAAAAATTCCTCTTACTAATACGGGATATGTAAGAAATTACTGTCGAGATTGGTGCTTTGGGGAGCATGATTCACCTGAGCTAAAAAGAAAAACAAAGGCAAAATATCATGAAATAATGAATTCTTTGTCCATATGCTCAGAAAAGGAATATGACCAAAATAAGGCAGCTTTTGCAGGAGGGTTTACTCATGCAGGGGCTAAATATTCGGGCAAGACAATACATAATGTAGGCTCAAAAGATGAAGCATCAGCATATCCCGGGGCTATGGTTTCTGATTATTTTCCTATGTCAAGAGGAACTTATATTGGAGATATATCTATTAGTCAACTTGACATGTATCTTAAATACTATTGCTGTTTGTTCACAGTGACACTATATGATGTAACTCCAAAATTCGGTTATGAGCATTATATCTCATTATCACATTGTACAAATATAACTGATGATTATGTTTCTAATAATGGTAGAGTAGCGGCGGCTACAGCTTTGACCACTACAATAACAGAATTGGATTGGTTTATAATTTGTAAATGTTATGATTTTGATTTCGAGTCAACTAGAATAAACGGGCTTAGAATTTATAAGCGTGATTATTTACCAAGAGCAATGATTATGGCGATTCTACATCTCTACAAAAATAAAACTGAGTTGAAAGGTGTAGAGGGTAAGGAAACTGAGTACATGGTTTCCAAAAATATGATTAATGCTTCATTCGGTATGGCTGTAACAGCAATAGTTAGACCTGAAATCATATATAATTCAGAATGGGATACTGAACAAGAGGATACAATAGAACAATTAGTTGACTATAACGATAATTACAATAGATTCCTCTTTTACCCTTGGGGAGTTTGGGTAACCGCTCATGCAAGATATAATCTTTGGCAGGCTATATTTGAAGCAGGAGAGGATTATGTTTACTCAGATACAGATTCTGTAAAAATGCTTAATCCTGAGAAACATGAAGAATTTTTTAAACATTACAACACAGAAATGAAGTTAAAACTTCTTAAAATGTGTAATCACTATAACATTCCCTCATCAATGTGTCATCCTAAGACAAAGAAGGGGATTGAAAAATGGATAGGAGTGTGGGAAGATGAAGGTATTTATAAAACGTTCCGTACAATCGGTGCTAAAAGATATATGGTGGAAGATTCGAATGGAGAATTTTCGTTTACTATATCTGGTGTCAACAAGAAAATCGGCTGTCCGTATTTACTTAACACGTATACATCTTTTACTTCTGACGAAGATTTTCAATTATTTACGCTCGCGTATTCTCCCGATAGTCGACTAGAGAAAGAATCTAAAGAAGCTATGAAAAAAGTTCTCGAGCTTCATAATTCAGGAAAGTTATCTTACGATAATATTTTTGAACATTTTACCGAGGGTTTATATTTTCCCGCAGGTCATACCGGCAAGTCGACTATAACATATATTGATAATCCTACATATGCTAAAATTACAGATTATCTTGGAAATACAAGAACTTGTATAGAGTTATCATCAATACATATGGAACCTCAGGATTATTCATTATCTAGGTCAGCTGAATATATAAATTTCTTGAAAGGATACCAAGATGCGTCATTATAGGAAAGTAGGTTACTTGGAGCAATTGCTCTACATTATAAAATTTATTTTAAGAAAGAGGTGGTAAAAAATGAATGGATTTGAAAAAGCTTATGCCGAGGTTGAACTTAATAAAAAGTTTATAAAATGGGGTTTTAAGAAAAGGTGGCATTATAAAGTTATGATTTGGTATATATACATCAAAACCTGTATAGCATATCGTAAACATTATGGATTATAAGAAAGAGGTGCTAATATGAAATTACAGGATGACCCTAGAATGATGCTGATTTTGCTACTACTTGCGATATGGATTATATTATTAGCAATGTATGGGGGTAAACCGATGAATGAAGTTCCCGTATGGGTGTGGTGGCTATTACATTAGAAAGGAGTATATGGATGGCGACAAAAAGTGAAATCAAAAAGAAACTGCAGGGGCTTTATCAGCTTCGTAAAGAGTTGCGTGAGAATATTACAAACACTAAGGCAGCTCTTAAAGATTGTGACAACTTAATCAATTTGCTTACTAGTCAACTTGAAGAAATGAAAGAGGAGAGTAAATCATGAAATATTATATGCTTGCTATAAAGGATAATGGAGACTTTGCTGATATTCGTGTTATGAATAATGATGAATGCATTGTAGATAGAGACCGTTTTCGGGAACTTAAAGAAACAGAGGAGAGATATAAGGAGCATCTTAATACTCTTATAGACCATACAATGATTAGTGATGAAAGATATCTTGAACTTCTTAAAATAGAGCGAGAACATGAGAAACTTATAAATTTATCTAGGAAGAAAGCATTAGGCCCATTTACTTTTACATGTTCAGATATCAAAGACCCCGTTGATTGCGGAGTATATATGCTTAAGCCTTGTATTCATAAGTATTTCAAAGACCACAATTATTCCGAGTCAACTAGCAAAGTTGAAAAGCAGATGTCTATTATGGCTCTCTGTCACCGCATTGAAGAGGGGCTTATTGATTATCTTGATGAATTAGAGGAGTTTAACTCATGAGATTTCTACTTAGATTATTCTACGACAAATGGATAAAACGCAACTGCCCTCACTTCTGTATTAGTTGTCAATATCGTTCAGAATGTCTCAAATACCTCAAAGAGGATTTTAAAAATCATATGCTATAATAAAAACCCCCAAGTTAACTTGGGGGTTTTCTTTACAACTTCATTTCACTTTGGCAAAACAATAAATAGTTTCTAACCAACTCTCCAACATCATTATCCTGATAATAAACATTATCATCTTTAAAAAACTTATACACCTTCATTCCAATATCATTGCTAGGATGCCTAAGATTTCTAATATGATTGGGTCTAGGGTCATACTTATCCGAGAATACTAAGTCTTTCTCAGGATGCTTGATATCACCGGTTTTCCTATGTATATAAGTAAAGCAACAATCATTATAGACTAAAACCTCAGCTTGAAGAATCTGCTCATTGAAATCAATGAAATATTTAAAGAGTATTTTTCCCTCATTATATTCTCTAGGAATATGAGGGTACAAATCAAGTTCCCAAGCACCACCTGTAATCATCTGAAGATTAGGATTATCAAAAGCAAAATATACAGCTGATTTTCTACCGCCAATATTATGGTCTTTAGTTCTTTCAACCGCAACTTTCAATTTGCTCTCGCCATACTGATATAAATCAATAGTTCCCGGCTCCATATCTATTACATGTTTTAATCCCATCTCAGCGAAATAGGGGCAATATTTATTAACAGTGTTACTACACATATAAATAGTTACATCATCTCTCTGTCTTATAATAGTTGACAAACAGTTCATGAATATAACAAATTCATTAGGTAGATAACCATTACGGGTAATAACCTCGTCAAAGAAAATAATGGTGATATTAGGGTACGAAGTTGACTTATCATGTTCCATGCTAGCTAAAGAGAAAGCGTAGCAGAAAGGTTCAGAATCAGCAATCAATCGTCCCGTTTCTTCATCAGGCTTTGCTAAGTACCATCTATCTGAATAGTATTTAACAGTAGTCCATCTACCATCAGTTAATTCTTCGATAACTCCATCTGCAATTAATGCGTTGAATAATGTTTCTCCACGTTTGCCTTTAAAGTCTTCTCTATATCTTCTAAGATATGCACCTTGCTTACCGCTTGTAACATAATTATTTACAATCTTTCTTAAAATTGAATAAGTTTTACCATTACTTCGTTTTCCGAATATAAAATTGTAATGAGCCTTCAATTTATCTATGGCGACGGGGGAGTAATATTCCCCCGAATCACCACTTTTACCGCTTATAATATTTGCCGTTTCAGCCACGATTCCTCTCCTTTCTAGTTAACTTGTAGTGTACTGAGCACCCTTCATAACAAGTACATAACTTTCACCTTCAAACTTGTTAGGGAAATTAGCAACCTGATATCTAGGTTTTGATTCAACTCTAAAGCAAGAATCATTAAGATTCAAATTATAGGTTTTCTCATTTCTAGATACAAGAGCAGGGGTTCCGAGAATTCCATTGGCGTAAGTTTTTAACACATCGCAATGCATATAAACTCTCCAAATTTTCGTTACCACGCTCTCGATATTAGTTATAAAGTAGTATCTATGGAACTCAGGAATATACGCATAATTACAATTAGTTAAAGTTCCATCATATTCTACTTCAATAACAGGGTCCACAATACTAGTTTCTTTTCTCAGGGTACCCTCAAGTGACATTACGCTAGTAGGGCTTTTACTTATTTTATTAAGTTCCTGAGTATTATTCATTAAATTTACTGTAAAACTCATATAATCACCCCGCTTTTAAGAAGAGCATAAATCTCTTCAACTTCAACACTAGTTGCAACCAAACCATTAAGCCTAATATCTTCAACTACTGTAAAGCCACTAAAACTTCCAAGAGTTCCAACCATATTACAAGGGAAACCACAGTATCTTTCATATCCATCAGGCATACTCTGTCTAGGAGTAGTTAAGAATAAGTAGGGCTGTTTAACAGCAAGTAATGAATTAGCGGCTGATACAGCGCCACTCATTTTGAAACTAGGTTTCATACCCATACTAGCATTTGCAGTAGCTGACGCCAATCCGCCTTTAGCATTTGAAACATTAGCCATATGCTGAGTATGTGACAGCTCATTTCTATTAGCATTAGCCACACCTTGTTCAGCAGGAGCATTAGCTGAAAGAGGAACAGCCGCTAATGAATCGGCAAAAGCATCACCTGCGCTAGCAACAGCACCTGCAGTTCCAACGCTAGTAGCTGCTATACCAACATTAACAGCATTACTAATCATGCTTTGAGCATCCATTCCTGTTAAGGGTATCTGAGTTAAACAGTTTCCGCTAAACTGATAAATAGTCTTCCCATTAATTGATATAAGTGCTACACATGAGCCTGAAAGAATATCAATTCTATATGTCAAGTTGACTACAGAACCTCTACACTCATCAATATTTAACTCATTAAAACCGATAAAAGGAAGATAAATGCCTAACTTTGAATAGGGTGAATAATCTAATGCCGAATCTGTCATAAAGATTCTGTCATCACTATTTAAATCAATGCTACCCATATCCATTTCAATCCATTGTTCAGCGGCTAAATCGAGGTTAATACTTGTTCCCTGCTGATGTAAAGTAGCAACCCAATCAAACCAAGTAACTTCAACAGTGCCACCTTTACTAACAACAAACGGAACCATACCTAGCGAAATAAACATATCGCCAATGTTTTCAACAAGATTCTGCATAAAACTTAAGAAGTCCTTACCCCATAAAACATCAGCTAAATGTTTAAGCTGAGCTTTAGTAGGGCTAAAAATGGTGACCAATCCTAAAGAGGTTGCGCCAATTTCTTCTTCATCAGGCATTTCATCGGGACCCACATCATCGCTCTCATCACTAAAAGTTCCGCCACCACCACCGGGACCTGAATATCCGCCGGGTGAAAACGGGTTTCTATCATCACCTGAGATATCAGCTAACTCATATAAAGTAGCCGACCAATTGGGGTCATAATAGAAAGCTGCTGAGCCAAAAGGAACATACTGCGAATCAACACCAACTACTCTTCGTGTGGCAATTCCTAAATATTTAGTTCCATTTATTGTCGCAACCGCCAAATAAGCAGGGTCAGAAACTGTCAGTGGATTTCCGTATCCATAAGGAACTAAGAAGCCTCTATCTCTTCCTTGTCCAATTAATGTAAATCTTCTATATCCGGGTATTGCAGCATTATATTCTGACCAGAGCCAACCATAATGATTTGAAGGGTGCTCAATGCTTTCTTCATCAACAAACAACTCAAATGCTGAAGGTGGCATATTAACACCACTAGGGTCAGTCCACAATTCAAGAGGAGTTCCAACCCATTTAATAGGTGGTGGATTTGTATTTGCTCTCATAGCATTAAAACCACCCCAAGACGCGGGATATGGAACTGTTGTTGACCAATCACTAATATCGCCAAGACTTACTACCTGATAAACCTTTTTCTTGGGTATAAGTCTATCGCTATACCATAATTTTATTGTAGCCATATTACTCCTTTCTATCCATAAAGGGGCTAGTCGACTTGACTAGCCCCTCTGAGATTACTTACTAGAGGAAGCTCTAGTAGAATTCTTAGCTGCACCTGAAACAGCGTTCATTGTCATAGTAACATACATCTTACTATCTTCAAGAGTAACAGTACCTGCAACAATCCAAGGACTTCCGCCATAATTGGTAACCGAACCAAAATCAATACCATTATAATTCTCACCAACGGTATGAGTCATAAGCACAAGCCCATCAAGCTGATTACCACTAGCAATGCAATGAATTCTAGCAAGTCCACCTGCTTCAGCGATGTTACAAATTTTCTTGAAATCCTCAGCAGTACCAATCTCGGTCTTAGTACCAAGAGTAATAGGAGTATCAATTACTACACTACCGACATTATATCCCTGATTCTTAATTTCCATATTATTAACCTCACTTTCAAGTCGACTTAGTTAAGAGTGAATACAACGATATTCTCATTGAAATCATTGAAATATCCTGCATCAAACTTATACCAATTATTGGTAAACTCAGCCTTAGGGTTGTAATTGCTAGTAACTCTTCTATCAAGATTGGTTACACCAAGAGCATCTCTATCGAAGAAGATACCAACAATATTGCTGATAGTCACAGGCTCATTTGCTCCTCTAGGAGTTACAATAAGTTTAGAAGTATCGCCCCAACCAAACGCATTGCCGGAACCCTGCCAAAATGCTACTTCATCAGCAAGAGGGAGCTTAACATACTCATTATGATAAGTATCGCTATAGAGATAAGCTTCAGCTACAGCAACGAAATCAGAATGAAGAATAAGGTTAAGTCTATCATTAGGAGTATGTCTGTACTTCTCGCCGCTGTTGAAAACAGTTGAGAACTTCTTCATTCTTGAAGCTACGCGTCTCATTGTAACAGAAGCCCATCTGATAAACTCAGGCTTAATAAGCGCATTAGCAGAGGTTACAGAAGAATCTCCGGTAGCTGCAACATACTGAGTAACAAGAGGATAATACTGAGCAGGTCTAGTTGCTCTATTATTGTAAACAGTAGCAATCGCATTAGCGATGGTCAAGTTGACTAAGCCATCCATCTTAACAGTCATTCCGTTACTGATAGCGGTCTCAATCATTGAGAAGAAAGCCTGAACCTGAGGTGCATTTGAAAAAGCAGACTTAATCTGTCTATTAGCAAATGACATAGGTACATCAAAGGTTCTTCTCTCTGAATAGAATTTTGCTGATACAGTAGGCTTATAGAAGATGTTAGGGTCATAAGACTTGCCATCTTCAAGTTCCCAAGTATCATTCTCTTCAGCTTCAGGAACTCCCTCATACTGAATCTTTTCAAGAATAGCACCATATTCCCAAGAATCCATCATTACTGAAGGAGTTGAGCCGGTATAAGGTCTATTAACAAATACAACCTTTCCGATGTGGTCAATGAGACTTCTAACATAGTTATCAAAAACCTTATCAGAAGTATCAAGAATCTCACTACCGGTTTCAACGACACTATTAAGGTCGATGCTTTCAATCGCTTCGGCACCGGTAACCTCAGCATTTACTTCATTGACAATTCCTGCAATCTGCTCTACTAACATAATTTTTCTCCTTTCTAGTTAACTAGATTACATTTTGTAAAGAGGAAGCGTGCAAAATTCTTTGACATCATTAAGAATCTCTTTCATATAATTCCATCTCCACAGACTAATTTCTTCAAGAATCTGTTTCTGACTTGTAAGATTTCCAATGTTGCCTGAATGTTTTCCACTACGTTCCTTGTGGTCCGCAACTGCATTTGTGCGGTCTTCATCAAATGTACGTGTATCAGTACCGCCATTTGTGATAGTCCTTGCATCATTTACAGTTCCGGTATTAGCAGTAGCATCTGCGCCACCGCTAGTAGTGCCCTGCGTTCCCGTATTATGAATCTCTCTATCAACGGTTTCGCTACCTGAAGAACTGTTCGAGGAAGTATCATGACCAACGGCTGTTGCGGAATTAAAACCGTATACATTGCTCGAATCACTACCAGAACCCGTTGTAGTCGTTGTAGCATCTTCACTCTCTGTAAGATTGTCCGTTCTCGTTTCAGTTCTTCCATATGTCGTGGTCTCTGTTAGATTATTAGTCCTAAGATTAGTATCTCCAACAGTATGACCGAAGGCATCAGTTCTCGTATAATCATCACTTTCTGTTTCATTACGAGTTCCATCATTTTCCTCTTCGTACTCGTCTAAATAGTTATGTATAGGGTCATATTCAATATCATAAATAGCACCCAACTTATCCCATTTAGGCTTATACATCTCGAGAATAGAAGCCGCAAGTATATCCAATTCCTCACTATTCAACTTGGCTCCCGCTGTTTCCTGTATAGAATCAACTACAGGACTTGGGCTTCTAAATCCATAATTGGTGAAGAACATTAAATCCAAATTGGCTTTAGTTACCTCAGCTCTAAAAGTATAATTCATGTGAGAGAATATACCATCACTCTTCGGGATTATTTCCCTTATCTTCTGTTTCTCCTTCAGCAACATTTCCCTCATCTGCTCCGGTGTCATCATTCTCTCCTTTCTCAATTTCATCATCAATCTTATTCTCAATGATGTCATCAATTTTCTCAAGTGTCAAGTCGACTAGAGTTTCATCATTTATGGATTCTCCTCTATCTCCTTCTCCTTCTCTATCTCTTCCTTCAGAGTCCCCTTCAGATTCATCTTTTCCGATATCCTCTTGTTTATCCTCATCAGAAGGTACTTTAGCTGTTCCTGCTCCGCCATCATCTCCTCTATTGACTCCTGATGTTTCATCATTCTGTCTAACTGCACCGTCATGACTATCATCACCACTATCAGTGCTAACACTAGAAACAGAATTATCCACATCAATGTCATTGTCACCAACTGCATCTGATTCAAAATCTGTACGTCCGTCATTTGTAATTCCTTCCTGACCCATGCCGAATCCACTTGTCCCTACTATACCCATCCCCGCGTTTCCGCTTTCTTCAAGTTGACTAAGGAGTTGGATATTTCTCTGAACCTGATTTTCTTTCCAAGAAGAGCTGAAGTCGACTTCGACATTTGTTCCAAATAATTCATTAACCTTTTTCCAATCTTCTCTACGGCACAGAAGCATATTTTCGCAAAGAGGTAGTAACGAGTCATTATCGAGAGTAGACTCACCTTTACCAATAGCTTCACGTTTCATATTGTAGTTAGCCGAGAGACCTATCTCATTGTAGAAACTACCTTTGAGATACTGATGCAACTCTATAAACTGTGTTAAGTAAGAACCGTTGTTACTAGGCGGTGATTGTAGTTTAATACCATCAAAAAATGGATTATCGCCTACAACCTTAAGATCGCCATCTTCTATAGCCTTAATATACTCCATAGCTGACTTAAATTCTTCATCAGAAGAAGCGGAAAGTAATGCAATAATACGAAGCATTATATCAGCCGTACGGATTGTAAGAATATTTTCAGCAAACATTGCGGCGTAACGAGAGAGCATAGGGAAAAGCCCAAACCAAGCAGTATCATTACGCATTAAGACTCCATCCTGAACATCAGTTTTCTTACGAGGAAAAACTGTATATTCATGAAACCAACCTTCCTTTTCTCCGCCTTCAATATGAGGATTAGACACTATAAAAAGTGACGGTCGATAATAAACATCATATTCCCCACCCCAATTTCCAAAAAATACTCTTAAATCATCATTTTGGTCTTTACCAATACAAGCTACCCCATTCATCATTAAATAGCGGTCAAGTATATCTGCAGGTATCGTATCGGGCAAATTCTTGTACTCGAACATACGTAAGCATCGTGCTAACATATATGTGAAATATGCTTTTGCCGATTTCTTCTTATCCTTTACGTAGTCCAAGTTGATGTTTAAACCATCAACAAATGAATAATTCATATTTCTCCTTTCTAGTCAACTAAGAATGCTTTTATGGATGTTAAAACTTTTTGGCAAGGACTTCAAGTCAACTTGAATCGGAGATTATCATGAGGTGGAATTATGGCTTATGGGGTTGAAGTCAACTTGAAATCCTGCACGGGAAGCAATATATCTCCCTCTAATTATATAATATCATACTTTTCAATAGAAGTCAATGGTAAAAATGACGAAATTTTGGCTCTGTTTTTGTGTATGCTGACTAAAATAGCCGG
>JAEEGL015811684.1_pt1 | contig 14471 bp, 9 predicted proteins | sample 9134231 | NCBI WGS metagenome assembly JAEEGL01 (sample SAMN16246548, study PRJNA631951) | gut metagenome | biome: gut microbiome; feature: rumen; material: fiber-attached | host: Bos | place: Iran: Karaj | collected 2018-10
GCACCAACCGAGCATATAGGATGCCACGGTGGTCAAGGTACGATGCGGTAGTTTATTATTAACTTCAAAACAAGATCCTATTATGAGTACAAACAACAATTCCGTTCCGGATTTCGCAGCTCGCTTCGCTGCTGCATCCACCCAGAGTTTAGTAGAAGAGTTCAACCGTCAGGTCGGCAGCAATGCCTGGACCTCAGCACGTGCCGTTCATGACCAGGCACTAATTGCTGAGCTTCAGGGCAGAGGCATTGATATCACCGGCATCTATGATGGCCATTCAATAGATATCAGTCATCACATCCGTCTGGATGAAGCTACCAATAGCCTCGTTCTGATAGACTGATATAGAATTCAAATCCCCGCTACCGTCTGCTCTTGACTGCGGGGATTTGTTTCATTTAAGAATAAACCTACACCTGGGATAGTTTGAACACCCGTAAAACCGTCCAAATCTCCCATCTCTTTCCACAAGTATTCCGCCACAGCGCGGGCAGCGCCCATCTTTAATTGCTCTTTCCCTATGAATCTGAGCAGACCTTACACCTACCATATGGCGTCTCTGGGTCCTTCTTGAAGGCTTAAGCTTTACCTCGTATATCCTATTGCATATTGCTTTTACCTCCTTCCAGGTGTGGCGTTCTTTATTGTATCTGCGTATGCATCTTCTTAGTTGGCTCCAGTACACCACATGGGATTCCTTTATATCCATCTTGATATCAGCGGTACCGGAAAACGCCACAATTGGTATTATATCCAGTGGTTCAAACTCGGCAAGTACTCTTCTCAAAGCTCTGACATGCCCTTCATTCTGGAATATTGGATTGTAAAACTGATGTTTCTCTCCATAAACATTCTGTGTCCAGTACTCACTATGCTCACCGCCATATATCCAACCGGTGTAGTACTTCGTCTCAATCACAAAGATTCCGTATATGGACACAACTATGTGGTCTATTTGCGAGGTGCCGTGTTGAGTAGGGAGTATGACATCGTTAATGACCATGTATTTGTTTCTTGGCAGCCAATCTAATTTGTTCGCGACCCTTCTCTCGCCGACTTTGCCTTTAGATGGACCAAATATCCTTATCAGGATGGCCAGTACAAATAAGGCTCCTAATCCGTATTCGATAAGAGTAGGGTCCATACAAATAGTTATAATATCCTGCTAAACAGGGTATCAATATAATTACTGTCGTTTTGAAATATGACATGATTGTCAGTAAAACGAGCTTTGGAACCCCAGAAACTTACTTCATCATATTTAGTATTGGATATAATATAGCTATCCAACGTAATATCTGGATCGTTTAATGAAGGTTCAATTTCATTCTTCAATTGTTTGTACAGTTGAATTTTAGCATCTTCAATACCTCTTAGATTTCGTATGCCCTTGGGGTCAATAAATACTACTTTTTGTTTCTGCCCATCATTAACCCAAAGTATGAAATCTGGATAGAAATTACTGGCTTCAAAGAAACCAATACCTTTTCTGCTTTCATTTCTCAGTAGATAGACCTCTTTACCTCGTAAGGCTCCATCCTTATTAGCATTATAATAATCGCGGATACCACAAACAAATGTAGTTTCGCCGTTATTAAGTGCCACAGGTGAAATCTTCACTAATGGCTCATTGGTATCCGTATCAATCATAATCCTTCGACCACTTGCATCTCTATCTCTTAAACATAGAATAGGGTAGAACAGATGCCGGTCAAATCGTAATGCCTGCATCAATATACCATTAATCTGGAAGTCTCTCTCAAAGTTACCAGAAAGGATTTTCTCTCTAAGTTCTTTGAGTTTATCAATCCATTCCTGCTGGTCATTCCGCACTTCAACAGTATACTCATCAAAGAAGTTGGGATCACTTGGGTCAATATAGACCGTTTCCATATAATTGGACTCCCATTTACCTTTACTCCTTTTGTAAGCACGTTCCATGAATCCGCGTAGCAATGCAATTGTTATCTCCTCCCACCGAGCAACGTCCCGCCCAAAATCATGGAATTCAAGGTCTGCATCTTGTATGGTTAATTCATACCAGCTGGGCTCAAGCATCAAATTGTACAACGAATCCTTACTTATCTCCATATTATACCATCCCCGTTCATTCTTCATCTGCTCAATTGCAAAGAATATGCGGTTCCAGTTAAGAAGATTTATGTGGGCTGGCTTAAGTTTGTTCTGTTTATAGTCGGCATAAGATACAACTCCTGCTCTTTCACTCCAGATAGCATCAACTTTAGGTAGCCAGTCAACCTTTACATTCATACCAGTAATCATGGTCTCAGGCTTCACCACAACCATTTTTTTGAAGTCATATCCGCTCTTAACGCGTACAATCTTTAATTTCTTATCAGCCAGTAGATTTATTGTAGGAATCTGTACTTGGGTATAAGTATCTTCATTACTTGGCAAGCCTTCATCCTCCAGATATTTACGGAATGTGTCCATATAGTCGGCTCTCACGCCAAAGATGTTCAGCGTCTCTATCTCACGCAACCCTTTGGGTATGGGCCCCGGATTATAACTGGAGTCAAGCGCATTACTTCTTTTCAGGGAGAATTTGTATCCTTTTAAGCGTACTCCACGTCCAAATAATTGTATGATTTCGGAGCCTTCACTACGTCCTACATTCATAAGCCCCATAGCTGATACACGCCAGCTGCTCCAACCTTCGCTAAACTTCTTAGAACCTATCAGTATGTTGATTGTAGAATCCTCATCATTGATTTGACTGAAAAGAGAAGAAGACCCAAATTCTTTGGTCTCACAGTTCAATCCACTATTTTCACAAAGCTTCATCAGTGAATCGCTATCACCCACGTTGATAACGCCAAAATAATCTGCTGTACCAATTCTTAGTCCAATCTCCTTATCTCCGCTTTTTTGCTTATCTAAATACAGATGTGCATTGGAAACGGTTGTATGGAACAGTGTGCTTATAATGCTTTTATAGATAGCACCAGCTTTTTCATCTGTAACAATTTGTGTTCCATCTTTTATCTTAGTAAAGCTATTGGCAAACAGAGAGAAACCACGCGGGTTCTTTATGCCATCTGATGGGTCCATAAGGCGTTTAATATATCCAATGAACTCTTGTGGCTTTTCTATAAAAGCCTGTAAAAATAGGAGTATCTGGACCACATCACTTACATCCTGACCACGTACCTTCTTTACGGCATTTACAGAACCTCCTACAAATATACCCAAGGGCTTGGCAATGAGGAAGCGGTTTTTTACGGTCGGTGTTGATTCATAGACTAGTGTCTGTTCATAAAGACATAACAGATATGCTGTCAAGTACATATTGAATAGTTCCTCATCATCCCATGAGGCCATATTCATTATTCGGTAATCTTTCCCGTATCCGTCGTTATAAAAATACCGGTAACTATAGTCAAACAATGTAGCCTTACCGTATTCTTTAAGTAAATCATCTCTACCGGTTCCTGTCTGCGCTGCAATAGCTTGTCCAAACGTAGCTGAATACTCAAAAGAGAAACCTTCTTGTGTCAACACATTTCTATAACCTTTCCATACCTCACCTCCAGAACCTTTATGTCCTTCATCTACTAATACCAGGTTATTGCCTTCAAAGCTTTCTACGGCTACTGTCTTATCACCGTCCGTATCAGCCAATTTATTGATATCAATAACTTCTATGGTCTTACCGATAAATACGCCACCACGCGCTTGTTTTGAGAATAACTCAGCACTGAAGTTTGATTGTGTAAGCATTCTCAGATGCTGGTTAGACAATCCTTCATTTGGTGTAAGAATCAGTATACGGTTTAGGGGCTTTGCATGGTACTTTTCCGAGTAATGCAGATACTGCTTTATATTGATATGCATCATCAAAGTCTTACCGGAACCGGTTGCGCACCAGAATGCTAATTTATTCATATCGCTATCCTTAAACTCATCAATTCCATGCCAGGTTTCAGGGCGGAAGTTGAATTCATCGTTAAGGAAAACGTTAATATTATTACGCAGATCTTCTTTGTTTGCAAAATAGCGGTCTAGATATATCTCAGTGAACAAAAGTGCCAGATATTGGAAATACTTCCAAACTATCTTATCTGTTCTACGCTCATTTATCTCGTTTGTATAACGCACAATATTCTGGTCATACTCAAACAACATCTCTTGTGTAACAGATTGAGATCCGTATAGGTGTTGCTTTAGTGCATAATACAGTCTTGATACACCTTCATCATCAACACCTTCTAAGGCTGGATCTTTAAGGTCGCGACTTAAGGCTTCCAGGTCTTTACATCCTAAAAGATGAAGTATATATTTGTGCAGCACAAGCGCATCTTGCAATCGTGCTGGCTGATTATTTATTCTTCTAACTCCAGGCATAGCTTACACTTCTTCAAACATACGTTTCTGGAATTCTTCTTCTGTTAGCACAACCTTCCAGTGTTCCTCATCGCGGCGTAGATTGGGTAGGGTATTATCACCATTCACGTAGATAATATCAAACTCAGTATCACGGGTGCGGAAATCCATTCTATCAAAGAATTCATCAAGCTTCTTGTTGTCAACTTGCTTACAATTGCGCCAAATAACCAGTGTCTTCAATCCATCACGATGAGTCTTACCCTGCACCACGCATATATTATCATCTTGATACCAGTCTTCTGTTTCCACATTCAAGCCAATAAGGTAATTGAACGTTTCAACCATATCTACATTAGTAGTCACAAGCTCGTTATCCTTGGTAGTCTTTAGAGTCATCTCAAAAGGATTCTCAAACCACTTAAGATTCAGCAGAGAATCACGGGTTTCGGTATCAAGCATATAACTCAACATGTAACTCTCTTTGAATTCATCAGTTTGTAATTCTGTTTGCTGTTTCTTTATTTCAAGGTTGTTCAGTGTGTCTTCGTATTGCTCCAGGCGTATGTATTTGAAGCATTGAGAAATACCGTTGCGAGTAACGGGTTTACCATATTGCCATTCACTATCTCCAATCGCCTTTTCCACTCTAGTTCGTGTAACCGTATCAAAGTAGTTGCCCATCTCACAAATTATATATTTCCTATTTCCACCGTATTGTTTATTGATATTCATAACGGCATGGGCTGTAGTACCAGAACCTCCATAATAATCTAATACAATTGCATCTTCTGTTAAATAAGTACCAGCGTAAATAGCTTTAATTACAGTATATAGTGACTTAGGGAAAGAAAACAAACCAGATGAACCAAACATATTAGTAAGTAAGTTTGTTCCATATGTGACTGCACTGAATGTTGGATCAACCCAAAGACTTGGTAATAATTCCCAATCTGACTCATCAAAATACAAACGTTGTATAACGTTTTGAGGTGTACACTTTATCATTCTATTTTTGATGGCTGTTTTAGCCGATTCATACCCCAAGCTCCAACACCTTTCAACTCCATTGCTTCCTAATGGATATATTCTTAGCCATCCTTCAGATGTCCTTTCTTTGGGATAATTATTATCATCGGCCGAAGGGGGTGGTTCAACGCCCATTATCTCTTTCGTTGTTTCATCTACTAAAACTGCATAGAAGCTATTAGGCCTACCATATCTGTGATTATTATCGCCTGTACCACTTCTGCAGAAACCGCGAGTTCGTTCTCTTTCTTCTATAGGATTACCTCTTAGTAAATCTAGGTCGTGGGGTAAAACAAACAAATTATATTCATGAGTTTTAGATACATTGGAACGTCCTGTCCCAGATCCTGGATAATGATTTACTATACATTGGAAAATGTCAAATCCATAGAAACATTCTTCCAATACTTTATAAAGATTATGTAATTCAACATCATCAATTGCAACTGAATGATAACCATCATTCAGCATTAACTCTCTACTAAGAGAAACTCTATCAAAAATAAAAGTCATCCAAGAAGAATCGCGGTAGGAGTTTTTATAAAGGATTGGAGTAGCATTAGTGTTGTAAGGTGGGTCAATATAAGTACATTTAATGCTCTTTCTATATTTTTCCTGTAACAATTCCAATGCTTGAAAATTCTCGCTGTTTATAAGCAATCCGTTCGTCTGCTCATCAATATTCTCCATGCTCTTTACCAATTGGTGCTTAAACTTTGCATCGAAGAGGGCGGTATCAAGAACAAGGAAAGGGTTCTGTTTTAAGAACTCAACAGTAAGTGGTTCACTATAAGCTTCTGTCATCATGTCGCCCTTTATATCATCGATAGCGAATAAACGCACCCATTCCTTTCGTTGGGCTTCGTTAGCAATAATCTCTGGATAGAGTTTCTCTGGTACACGGTCAAGCGTGATGCAGTAGTCGCTCTGTACCACAAACTTTTTCTTCAACCACAGCTTCTTCTGGAAATTCTCCAACTGAGCCAACATCTGGATAATTTTTTGACCTACCTGCTTGATAGCCTTTACGACAGACAACTGGCTATTGATGTGTTGTGGATCAAGATCATCAATATGCAGCACCTCGTTCTTGATATAGAAATCCAGTTCACGACTCAGAAAACCACCAAGGTCTTTATGAATAAAGTAGTCGAACGAGTTTTTGGCAGTATAGTCCGTCAGATGTTTCTCCAACAGGGTGCGGTTGCCATTGTCCTTGGTAGGTATCTTAACCGTCAGCAGCTCCTCAAAATCGGCTGGAACTAAAGGCGTGACCGCTTCTAAGGCTGCAACCAGCAAGTCTTTCTGCTTTGTAGCCTTGGGCATCAACTCGTAGGTGAAGTAGATATTCAAATCGCCTTCTGCTGTCACTTCAATCACATGGTCACCTTCATTTTCAGGTTCCCAGAGTGCAAAGCGACGCTCCATGTTGTTGGCAGCACGATTGTTGTTTTGCTCTGTACTGGCATCTTTCAACACAAAGTGTACTTTCTTACGTGATGTTGGCAGCACAAAAGTATAGTCGCGGAAATACTCAGAGGTCTTGATATAGTACTGATCACTATTAGCCCAATGCAGTTTTACTTCCTCACCATTATAAGGGATAGCATAAGTGTTATCCTTATAGCGTCGCTTAGACAAGAAATCGCCACCATCATAATAGCGAGAGAAGAAAGTGACCAGATGAGAGAACACCTCACCTTCCATATCCTCTGCACTACCACCTTGTGTCAGCTGTGCTTTCAGCTTTTTATATTCTGCTACATTAGGATTTGAGTCTGGTAGCGTTTCAATATCCATGCCTGCAAACATCTGCTCAATCTCTGTTATCCTCTGTTTAGCCTGCTGCGCATCGCCTCCATTACCTTGTAGGGCAGTCTTCACCTGTGGCAACAGGTCGTGTTGCAGAAATTGTTGTATTTCGTCACGTTTCTGATTCATGATGCGGTAGATGCCAAAGTCCAGCTCAGCATGATCCATCATGAATATCTCTTGTAGCTTGGCTACAAACTTGTCAAAATAGTTAATTGCCATATATAGATTTGTTATTATCAGTTATCTTTAACCTGCCACCTTACAATGAAAAGGTCGTTTGTTTTTGTAGACTTTACCATTCGTTGTTCAAGCTCAGTAATCATCTTCTTGCGCTGCTTGCTAACTTCTTCCTCACGCTCTTCAAGCTCATTACGTAGACGGCGGCGCTTACGTTTCATCTCCTCAACTTTCTTTTCCAACTCAAGCTTTTCAGCAACCGTTTCGGCAGACCTGGAGTCTCGCTCTGCTATCAGAATATTTCGCTTTATCGTACTTATTTCATCCTCAATTCCATCAATGACATCTCGTTCCCATTGATATATCCTGTTTTCTTCTTGCTGGGTATACTTTAAATTTCTAGCGTCAATATCTTTCAACTTTGATGTAGCATGTTGGGCAACATCACCTTGTAACCTTTCACGTACAGAAGCTGTGATTGTGTCAGACTGAGTCTCATATCCACCGTTAAGGAATAGCTTCTCACAATCTTCTTGCGACAAAACAGAACCATCATCCTTATAAGCGTTAAACAAAAGATACTGCTCATCACTCAGGGTAGACACACCCAGAGATGATAGGACCAGATAACCTTTGCAGCCTTCAAGGTAATCTGGTAAAGTCGCATTTATAGGCAGAGCTTTCTGGTCAAACACAATTTCCGCATCGTCACTAAGAGGTATCGATAGCGCAGAGTTTATTACATGCTGGGCCAACGGGCTGCTAAAACGGTAGGGCATAGCATCCTCATCATTTCGTAGCATCGCGTATTTACCTGCTCTCTGACCGGCTACCGGTACTCTTAGTATGAAAGTGTGATTCTCATCATCAAATACAGCGTCCTTACTCAGTATATACTTTGTAAGTTGCCAGAATATGTGCTCATATCGGTTTAAGAAAGTGCCAGTGGAATCTTTTGTCATACGCAGGTGCTCTTGTACATTAATATCAAAGTTCTCGAGCACCTGAGACCTCACTTCTGTCATGCGTTCATCAATTTGCTCCTGCATTTCACTCTGGAGCTGTTCAAACGCTTGGTTTATTTCCTCTTCACTTCGGCATTTCTGGTAGATTTCCCAGATACGGGATTCTATATCCAGAGAATCCGCCTGGCCTAACACTTCATCACTGGCACCAAACACATCATCAAATAATTTGAACTTAGTGGAGAGTAGGTTGAATACACGCACATCGGCATAGTTGCGCATATTCAGGAAATTAACAACCACTACATCATATTTCTGACCATATCTGTGACAACGTCCTATACGCTGCTCAATACGCTGCGGATTCCAAGGTAAGTCATAATTGATTACCAAGGAGCAGAACTGCAAGTTCAGACCTTCAGCAGCAGCTTCAGTCGCTATCATTATATCGGCTTGGTTCTGGAAATAATCAACAGCAGCAGCTCTGCGGTCTGCTGCTTTAATACCGCTAACTCGATCGGGATTATCAAGACACCACTTCTTGTAAATCTCGTTAGTTTGTGGCTCGCTGGCCTTACCATTAAACAGGACAATCCGACCGTTATAACCGTTGGACTCAAGATAATCCTTTAAGAATGTCTGTGTCTTCGTTGATTCTGTAAAAATAAGGGCCTTACGTTCAGCACCTTGTTCCGCAAGTTTCTTAAATGCTTCTTCAAGAGCCTTTATCAAGGCCTTAGCCTTTGATTCAGTTTTAATATTCTTGGCTTTTTCTATAAAGCCTTCAATGGTTGTAATCTCCGCTTTGAGTCGTGGTATATCAATTACATCAGAATCAAATAAACCTTCCTCATCTTCAGGTATATCATCAAATTCTTCTAAATCCCAGTCTTCCTCATCAACCAAGTCATCTATATCAAATCGCTCTTGTTTCTCATTCTTCAGCATTCTCTCAAGGCGTTCTTTAATGTGCTCAAGGGTGAATATAAGAGCATAAGTTGAGGAAGCAAGAATTTTACGGATAATCATGGTGGTTAGCTTGCGTTGTGCAGCAGGAACACTATAAATGTCGTTCCTGCGCAGGAACTCACTTATTTCCAAATAAAGAGTCTGCTCTTCATCCGTTGCGTTAAACTTCTGTGTCAGAGGCAAGCGGTTAGTGTAATTTATATATTCACGTACATCTTTACGCAAAGTCCTGGTGTAAAGCTTTTTAATTCGCTGCCGTAATTCCTGAAGGTTCTCTTCTTTTCCATATCTCTTACGGAAAGCCTTTTCGCTTCCAAACAGTCTGTCATCAATGATACTGGTTAAGCCGTACAACTCCATAAGTGAATTCTGGAATGGAGTAGCAGTAAGCAAAAGCTTACGTACACCAGTCAGAGCATCTCGCACTTCTGCCGAAGTCTTTGCTGAAGTCCTATACACATTACGCATTTTGTGGGCCTCATCAATAACGGCCAGATCAAATGAATGAAGTATAATCTGCTCTTTATGCTTAGCCGCAAAATTATAACTGCATATTATGGCTCTCTTGGGGCTCAAAGGATTCTTTCCATCTTTCTTGTATGCATTGAAATTCTTAGTATCAAGAATCTCACTTGGAATGCCAAATTTATCCAGCAATTCAGCTTCCCATTGTTTGCGCAGAGATGCCGGACAAACAATGATTATTTTTCTTTTACCCGTTGCCCAATATTGGCATACTACAAGTCCAGCCTCAATGGTTTTTCCAAGACCAACTTCATCGGCTAACACAACACCCTTTGAAAGCGGGCTGCTAAAAGCAAATAGGGCAGCATCTATCTGGTGAGGATTTATGTCTACAGTCGAACTAAGCAGCGACTGTGACAGTGAATTCAGATCACCATTTGCCTGTTGCTGAGTAAGCAATGCAGCATAGTAGCGTGCATGAAATCGAGTTATATTAGCCACGTTAGTAAAAAAGAACATCCCTCAACAGCGTCTCGACAGGCGACCAAGCCCTTATTACACTGAGAGGGAGTTCTTAATAGTATTATGATTGTAATGCCAAATGGCGTGGTGGTCTTTGTCGAGCCAACCTCAGCCACTCATCCCAGTAGCATCAGTTGGTTATTGGCTATAAAGGTAGTAAAACTTATAGTCTTTCGCACGTGTGCGCGGGATTTTATTAAAAACAAAAAAAGCCCACGCTCCCGCGCAGGCCCCCTCATGTCTGAGTCCTTCCGGACTCTTCTCAATAGAACCTTTTTCAATGCAATTCTAATCCTTGTTAGCAATCTAATATTGTCATTGGGTCATCACAGCCCGAATATATCCCTCAGCTTTTCAGCCTCCGCCACAATCTTCACCGGATTCTGCTTCTTAAGTTTCTGCAGGTTTACCATCTTCCACTTCACGGAAGGGTAGTCCTTAAACCCATTGAATTCAAAGGCATCCCAATCGGGCTCTCCCAGCTCAAACCCGTACAGGAACTTCTTGTCTTCGGGTGTCATCAGGTCGTTTACGTCCTGTATCAGCTTGGAGCGGGTCTGTTCAAACTCCTCGTAGCTGAAAGGCACGTCTGTCATGCCGTTAAACTGGTTGGCCAGGGCCTCATGCTGGTCTATCAGGTTTGGGGCAAAAGACTCATGCAGCGGCCTGTCGCTTCCCAGCAGACAGAACAGCAGTCCCTCCCTGGTTTCCTTAAACGGATATTCCATGTACTTCACGTCAAACAGGTCTCTCGGATGCTGTCGTGACAGTGCGGCTGCTATCTTGCCGCCGTACAGCAGAGTCATGGGTACAATGTCCGCCTCGCAGTACAGCCCAAACTCCTCCTGCGCTTTCTTGCACAGGGGCACTCTCAGCACATCACCGCCTATTATTCCGCGCTTGGTCTGGTTAACCTCAACCTTCACCTGGCTTCCCCGGTACTCGCACAGCAGCTTGCTCGTGTTCAGCTTGGGTATGATGTGCATACCCTTGAACGTACGCTTCGCCCTATCTGCAATGTTCTTCAGGTGGACGTTTATGTCGTTCAGGCTTTCCTCCCGTTCTTGCAGTGGCATGTACGTAAGGTCTATGTCAACCGAGTAACGTGGCAGGTCTCTCACAAACAGGTTTATGGCCGACCCTCCATGTACGGCAAAAACCTTCTCATCCATCACAATAGGGAGAACTCTCAGCAGTATCTCCACCTTCTCGGCGTATTCTCTATTCATAGTCAAACAATTCTGTCGGTATTATTATCTGGTATTTACTGTCAAACTTGCCTGTGGCGGATATATTCCTTACGCCTTTGCCCAGGTTCACCCTGGTTGTGTCAAGCGCGTTTACCCAGCTGTGACCTGCTTTCCCGGCCATATACAGGAACAGCCGCTTAACCTTTATCGATGTGCATTCCTCCAACAGCTTCTGTACCAGCGTAGGCCGTAGGGTGGTCATCATCTCCATCACGTAGTATGTATCAAGCAGCGTGAACTGTTCGGGCGACAGGTGCAGACACTCCATCATGGCCCTCTCAGGGCTTGATATCAACAGCTCCGCGCCATTCAGGTCATAGTTCTCCAATCCTGTGTCCCCTCCAAACACCGATGTCGTGAAGTACTTCACCGTCATATCCCATTCCGTCCCTGTCATCCATCCCGGCAGTCGTGACTCTTTCTCGGTGAACAGATAGCCCGTAGGCTTACCCATAGCCACAAAATGGGAGTAGCCTCTCAGGTCCAGGGCCGATGCCGCTCCTACATGGCACGCTTTCCCCAGCTGCTTGTTGTATGCTGACACGGCACCAAATAGGGTAGGCGTACTACCTGCTATCTTATATACACCCTGTGCCATACGCTCCAACCATCCGCTGCGCACGTACAGAGTCTGCTCCTTCCGGTCAATCCCCTGTGCAGCCAACCATGATGAGAACAGTACGGCATCCCTTGGCACCAAGTCCAATATGTTCTTTATTTTTGTAGCCATAGCGGTAATATTTACCGCAAATATAAACCAAAATATTAAAATAGTATTCATTTGGTCATTTTTTCTTTTCAATACGCTCTCACCTGCGTAACTTCCCCTCACTCTCCAGCATCACTTAAAATGCAAGTTGTGCAGATAATGCGGAAAATGCAGAAAATGCAGAAATGCACTTCTCTTATACTCTATACAGATATATAATACATAAGTACTTATGTATAAACATATTGTATCTGCTTTTTGCTTCTTTTTCCCGTTTTTTCGCTTACGCCGTCATGGCGGCCGCCTGCTGGCGTTTCTCGCGCTTGGCTTTAGCCAGCTGCAGCTGCCGTTCCATCTGATCTATGGCAAAGTCCTCCAGTCCTTCGCCCTCCAGTATCTCAATCTCGCTGCAGTGTCCCTGATAGAATCTGGCCACTGCGCGGTAGCTGCACAGGTCGGCATCGAATATCCAGTCGGTGGTGCCCTTAATCTGGCTCACCGCCCTAATCGTCATGGGGTATTGGTCAAGCATTCTGTTCTTGGCCCTCATTGACATTCTCAGCCTCACGTGCCGGGTCTGATGCCCGTTGTAGCCGAATACGTCAAATGACTGCCTTTTGTGGCGCTTATTCTCCGTCCAGTCAGCATCCAGAATCTCAACCTCGCTAATCTGCGTCACCCTGAACAAAATGTTCTGCTTCTTCTCCAGGTCGTAAGCCCACAAGTAGTTAAAGTACCAGCAGAAATCAAACGGCTCCACAATCCTCTCGCAGATGCTGTTGCGCTTGTTTGACTCATACCCGTGCAGAATAACCACCTTGTGCTCCTTGCTTGCCTGCATCAGCTTCATGGCGTTCTGGGCAAACCTCCTCAGATAGGGTACCTTGGTATAGGCGCTGTTCTCCTTATACTCCTGCAGAATCTCATAGGTGCTGCTGTCTTTGCTGTGCTCCTCCTCATAGGGCATAGCAAGTGCACCCACGCCGCTGCTGTTCTGCAGCATCATGAAACTACTGTTCAGCTGCAGCAACTCCTTGGGGAACGACGTAATCCTGTACACAGTGCCGTAAACGGTACTGAGTCCGAATCCCAGATCCCTGAACGTCTCAATGTAACGATAGATAGTCTTAACTCCGGTACCCAGCAGACGTGCCAGGTCCTTAACTGTCTTGTTTCTGTTAAATGTAAGGTAATTGAAAAGAGAGAACAACCTCTCAAATTTACCGTGGTTCATAATATAGTTTTAATTAGGTTATGCAAACAGTCTAATCCGCGTGGCCCGGTTTCATGGTATCGGACATCCATCCGATAATTCTCTTCTTCAGCCGAGGCCTACGAAATAGTGTTTAAGGACTAACTCACAAACTCGCTCGCTAGCAAGTCGGTTGCAAATATAGGCCCTCAACCCATACCCGCCAAACTATAACCTAACATTTTTAGTTTAAAATGACGCATTTTCTGCATTTTCTGCACTTTAAACCCCGTTTTTGCCCCCTTCGTGCATAATTATAACCTTTCTACACATTATATACCGGCAGATTCATTCTATAAATATTTTTCCATAAAATAGTGTCCTCAAAGCTTGCTCAGCACAGCCAAAATCCGTAAATTTGAGTGTTAATCTTAATATCAAAACTATCATGAAAAAGAACATGAAAAAACTCTTAGTGATCGTTATGGCTCTCATGCCCGGTTTATCAATCAACAGCTTCGCTCAGGAGGTCCCCGATGAGTTGGATCCGTTGGGTTACAGTCCAATTGACTTGCGCCTACAACAGGAACGTCCGCGTTCAGGAGGAGGTGGTAATCATGAAGGGGAACCTATCTCTATTAAAAGTGGTAATCCCCGTCCACGTTCAGTGGCCATCATTCCCGAATGTTATCATTATGAAGGTGTGGTTTACATCGAAGCCGACAGCAGCATCACCTACATAAACGCATCCGTAACGCGGTATGCAGATAATCAGGTGTGGAGCAATGCTGCAGGTACCAATACGCTGAGCATAACCGCATCACCAGACTCCGGGCAGTATCTGCTTGAGCTAATCTTATCAAACGGCGAAAGCTACATAGGCGAATAAATCATCGAATAGCGAAACCACAACAATTTCTCAAGGGGAGCACCACCGAGTGCTCCCTTTTTTTGGCTATCCGAAATCTTAGGTTGAGAAAATTATATATGTAGGTATCCTTCGAAGGTGGGGTAAGGTTGGAATTCCTTGTCCC
>JAEEGL010723775.1_pt1 | contig 14470 bp, 11 predicted proteins | sample 9134231 | NCBI WGS metagenome assembly JAEEGL01 (sample SAMN16246548, study PRJNA631951) | gut metagenome | biome: gut microbiome; feature: rumen; material: fiber-attached | host: Bos | place: Iran: Karaj | collected 2018-10
ACAAAGCAACGAAAATCATGTTAGGGGCCGTCGCCACCATCTTGGCGATGTTCCTGCCACACATCATCGGCGCCGACAAAGCCATCGCCGAGCTTCTACCTTATATATATAGTGGCACCTTCGGCACTCTGATAGCCAGCGGACTGCTGACAGACAAGAAGAACCGCGCAGAGCAGCGCAAATTGTTAGCCGAGCGCAAAAAGGCCATCCAGCAGTTGGCCGACCAATATAACGACGCCACGCACCAGATGGAACTGTCCTTTGAAACCCGTAAGCAAGTCATGCTCACAGGCACGAAGGCTGCCAAGAAGGAGTATTCGGCCATGTACGAGGAGAACAAGGAGAAATTCCTGGAAGAGTGCAAGACCATCCAGGAAGAATGGAAAGCGCGGACGGCCAAGGTGTTTGCCTACAAGGGCTATTGGAAGAAACTCATCGCAGCAGGTGTCCTCACGCAGTTCGCATGCTGTAGCTACTCATTGGCGGCGATGGATGAACCTCAGGACGACCAGTCAATGGCACTTATGGAGGAGGTTCAGGAGAAAGTGTGGACGGCTACGGAAATACCCATGCCACACTTTGAGGACGCATCGCGCTACGTGTCGAACCCCGACGGCATTGTGACGGCAGAGACAGAGCAGAAGCTGAACGCCATCCTCAAGGAGATGGACGACAGCTTAGACATCGAGTCGGTCGTTGCCATCGTCAACCACGTAGAGAACCAGGACATCTTCCGCTTTGCCCAGGACATCTTCGACACCTACCACGTAGGCAAGAACGACCGCGGACTGGTGATGGTGCTGGCCTACGGCGACCACTTGTTCCGCACCCATACCGGCCGTTCGTTAGAGGCCGACCTTACAGATGCCGAGTGTTCGCGACTGCAGAGCGAGTATTTAGTGCCGAGCATGAAGGCCGAGATGCCCGACAGCGGTATGCTCTACCTGACGCAGGCCGTCTACAACCTGCTACGGCACAAGGAGATGCCCGTGATGTCGCCATTAGTCACCACGCAGGCTGACGACGATTTGGGTTCTATGCCCATCTACGGAATTACAACCGCCTTCTGGGTTCTTTTCTTCCTCTACATAGCCCGCCGCTATGGAATGATGAACGCAGGAGCAGCACTGGCCGCCAACCCCTTCGTTGAGCAGGCTGCCTTTGTTGTCACAAGTGGCGGAGGCTTCGGCGGCGGTGGAGGTGGCTTCAGCGGAGGCGGTGGAGGCTTCAGCGGAGGTAGCTTCGGCGGCGGCAGCTCTGGTGGCGGTGGTGCCACGTCGAGCTGGTAACGGAAAGGCCTCAAAAAGAAAGACAGAAAAAAGTATTAACCATTAAACATAAGAAAAGATGAAACTGACAAAAGGAACCATCGGAATTATTGCAGCTGTGGTCGTTATCGCCATGTGGGCTGCCAGTGCTTACAACTCAATGGTGAGCGAACAGGAGAACGCTACCACCGCTCTGGCTAACGTACAGTCGGCCTATCAGCGTCGTGCCGACCTCATTCCCAACCTGGTAGAGGTTGTCAAGGGCTATGCCGAGCATGAGAAGGGAACGTTCGAGGCTGTGGTCAACGCACGCGCCAAGGCCACGCAGATTACCCTCGACCCCACCAATCTGACACCTGAGAAGCTGCAGGAGTACCAGAAGGCACAGGGCGAGCTGGGTGCTGCCTTAGGTCGCCTGATTGCCGTCCAGGAGAACTATCCCGACCTGAAGGCTAACGAGAACTTCAAGGATTTGCAGGCACAGTTAGAAGGTACCGAGAACCGCATCAACGAAGCTCGCAACAAGTTCAATGCCGTCGTTCAGCAGTACAATGTCGTCATCCGCTCATTCCCCAAGAATATCTTGGCTGGTATCTTTGGTTTCGACAAGATGAGCAAGTTCGAGGCTGAAGCTGGTGCCGAGAGTGCTCCCAAAGTTAAATTCTAAACGGTGATGGACAACAGATACATGCAACGTGGCGTGAGTGCCGCCAAGGAGGACGTACACGCCGCCATCAAGAACATCGATAAAGGTCTTTATCCACAGGCCTTCTGTAAGATTATTCCCGACATCTTGGGCGGCGACCCGGAATACTGCAACATCATGCATGCCGACGGTGCCGGCACGAAGTCGTCGTTAGCCTATATGTACTGGCGCGAGACGGGCGACCTCAGCGTATGGAAGGGCATTGCCCAGGACGCCATCGTCATGAACACCGACGATTTGCTCTGTGTGGGCGCTGTCGACAATATCCTCGTTTCGTCAACTATCGGGCGCAACAAGATGCTCGTCCCTGGCGAGGTCATCTCGGCCATTATCAACGGCACCGACGAACTGCTGCAGGAACTGCGCGAGATGGGCATCGGCATCTACCCCACCGGAGGCGAGACCGCCGACGTGGGCGACCTTGTACGTACCATCATCGTCGACTCTACCGTCACTTGCCGCATGCGTCGCAGCGACGTCATCGACAATGCCAACATCCGCCCGGGCGACGTCATCGTCGGACTCTCCTCAACAGGACAGGCCACCTACGAGAAACGGTATAACGGTGGTATGGGCTCCAATGGCCTGACAAGCGCCCGCCACGATGTCTTTGCCAAATACTTGGCAGAGCAGTATCCTGAGAGCTACGACCACGCCGTCCCCGACGACCTCGTCTACAGCGGCAAGTACAAGCTGACGGATGCTGTCGACGGCTCTCCCGTCGACGCAGGGCAGCTCGTCCTCTCACCCACTCGCACCTACGCTCCCGTCATCAAGCGCCTGCTCGACCAGCTGCGCCCCGAGATTCACGGTATGGTCCATTGTACGGGTGGCGCCCAGACCAAGGTCCTTCACTTCGTCGGTGACAACTGCCGCGTCGTTAAGGACAACATGTTCCCCGTGCCGCCACTCTTCCGTGCCATCCACAAATGCTCAGGCACCGACTGGCGCGAGATGTATCAGGTGTTCAACATGGGACACCGTATGGAAATCTACGTCCGTCCCGAAGTGGCCGAACAAGTGATTGCCATCTCCAAGTCGTTCAATATCGACGCCCAGGTGGTCGGACATATTGAAGAAGGTCCGCGTTCACTCACCATCAAGAGCGAATATGGGACGTTCGATTATTAAAAATACATTACATGAAATTTATCGCAATCATTCCAGCGCGCTATGCCTCGACACGTTTTCCAGGCAAGCCGCTGGCTGAGTTAGGTGGCAAGCCCGTCATCCAGAGAGTCTACGAACAAGCCGTTAGCGTTCTGGGCGAAGCGTACGTGGCCACCGACGACCAACGTATATATAATAAGGTATTAGAGTTTGGCGGACAGGCCATCATGACTCGCACCGACCACAAGAGCGGCACTGACCGCATTGAGGAAGCCGCCACGAAGATTGGCACAACGGCCGACGTTATCATCAATGTGCAGGGCGACGAGCCTTTCATTCAGCGGTCACAAATAGAAACACTCTGCCAGCTCTTCGACGACCCGCAAACGCAGATAGGAACCCTCGGCAAGCGTTTTGACTCAATAGAGGCCACGGAGAATCCCAATTCACCAAAGATTGTCACCGACGTCAACGGCTTTGCGCTCTACTTCAGCCGGTCGATAATACCTTTCATACGCGGCAAGGAAAAGTCTGAATGGATGCAGCAATACCCATTCCTCAAGCATCTGGGCATCTATGCCTATCGCCGCGAAGTACTTTCTGCCATTACCAAACTGCCACAGAGTCCGCTTGAAAAGGCAGAAAGTTTAGAACAGCTTCGCTGGCTGCAGAACGGCTACCGTATACGGGTAGGCGAAACAACGGTAGAGACGGTCGGCATCGATACTCCCGAAGACCTGAAGCGGGCCGAAGCGTTCTTAGCCGAGTCGCATCTGCTGTAACAGTTCTTTCTGGTGGTCGCTGAGCGTCGTAGGCAGCGTCACCTGATAGGTGATAATAAGGTCGCGCCCGCCCTGCCCCTTGCCGCGCAGACGGACTTTCGTGCCAGGTTGCGTGCCTGGCTTTACTTTCAGCTTAAGTTTGGTTCCTGTTTGCAGGCTCACGATGATCTCACCGCCAAGCAGGGCGGTATACATATCAATGGTGACAGAAGCCTGCGACTCCTGCGGAGCCTGCTGACGGCCAAAGCCACCGAAGGGTGAGTCGCCGCCGGCACCGCCAAAGAGACTCTCGAAGAACGACGAGAAACCGCCGCCACCAGAGCCTTTGGTGAAGTTAGAGAAGTCAAAGCCATCGAACGGCGAACCACCGCCCCGGCCACCACCGAAGCCGCCTCCCATCTGGTCGACCTGCTTCCATTGTTCTCCATACTGATCGTACTTCTTGCGCTTCTCCGGGTCACCAATGACGTCGTAGGCCTCGTTCAAGGCCTGGAACTTTGCCTTCGCCTTCGGATCGTCGGGGTGCAAGTCAGGATGAAACTGTTTGGCGCGCTTCAGGTAAGCACGCTTCACGTCTTTCTGGGGTATCGTCTTATCGACGCCTAAAATCTTGTAATAGTCTATGAATGCCATACGCTTTCCTCCTATCTTTTTTATAAAATTTCGAGCAAAAAGCGTGCCAACGATGCTGTAAGAGCAAAAAAAATGAATCATAACAACTGCAATTGAAGAAAAAATCGTATATTTGCAGTCAAATTCTAAAAACCGGAACAATGAAGAACATTATTTGGGCAGCCCTATTACTGCTGTCGTCGGCAGTCTCAGCCACGACGACACGTACTGTCAAGCTGAAGATTGTCGAAACCAGCGACGTACACGGTCATTTCTTCCCCTACAACTTTATGGAGAAGAAGCCATTAAAAGGAACGCTCGCACGCGTGAATACCTATATTAAAAGGCAGCGCCAGCAGTATGGCGACCATCTGTTGCTCATTGACAACGGCGATATTCTGCAGGGACAGCCCTGCGTCTACTGGTCGAACTATGTCATGCCGCAGGACGAGAACCTTGCTGCACAAGTCATCAACTACATGAAGTACGACGCCGAAACCGTGGGCAACCACGACATCGAGCCCGGCCATAAGGTGTATGACAAGTGGATTCGTGAAGTGCGCTGTCCGCTGTTGGGTGCCAACATTGTCTGGAAGGAGCAGCCCGACGCCGCATCGCTGAACGGTCGTCCCACAGCTGTCTACGCAGGACTGCAGCCCTACTCTATCCACTATGTCGAGGGAGTCAAGATTGCCATTATCGGTATGCTCATCCCCGCCATTCCCAACTGGCTCAACGAGAGCGTCTGGAAGGGTATGGAGTTTGAGGAGATGGTCAGTTGCGCCAAGAAATGGGTGAAATACATCAAGAAATACGAACGTCCTGACCTCATCTTCGGACTCTTCCACAGCGGCAAGGACGGCGGTATCGTCACGCCCGACTACGAAGAGGATGGTACGGCATCGGTGGCCCGCGAGGTGCCTGAGTTCGATGTCATCTTCTTCGGTCACGACCATCAGGTGCATAACGAGCAGATAGACAATGTTGCCGGCGGGAAGACGCTCATCGTCGATCCTTCATGCTATGCCATCAACGTGGCAGAAGCCGAGATAGAGCTGACCTACAGCAACGGACACCTGACAAAGAAAGACATCAAGGGCAATATCGTCAACGTCGCCGACGAGCAGATAGACGAGCAGATGGTCAGCCACTTCCAGCCAACCATCGACAAGATCAAGGCATACGTCGACCGTCGCATCGGCCGTTTCGAGCACCCCATATACACCCGCGAGAGTTTCTTTGGCAACTCAGCCTTCACCGACCTCATCCACAACCTGCAGCTACAGATATCCAAGGCAGACATCTCGTTCAACGCACCGCTGTCGTTTAACACGGTCATCGATGCCGGCGACGTCACGCAAGCCGATATGTTCAAGCTCTATCGTTTCGAGAACCTGCTCTACGTCCTCCGTATGACGGGCGAAGAGATTCGCAAGCACTTAGAGTTCTCTTACGACATGTGGGGCAACACGATGACCAGCCCCGATGACCACGCCTTGCGCCTGAATGACGCATCGAAGGGCGACCAGCAACGAACCGGATTCCAATACTACACCTTTAACTTTGACTCCGCCTGCGGCATCGACTACGAGGTAGACCTGACAAAGCCCGACGGCCAGAAGGTGCGCATCCTGCAGATGTCGAACGGCCAGCCCTTCGACGAGAAGAAATGGTATAAGGTGGTGATGAACAGCTACCGCGCCAATGGCGGCGGCGAACTACTCATCCGCGGTGCCGGCATCCCCAAGGATTCGCTGGAGGGCCGCGTACTTTTCCACACCGAACTCGACCAGCGTCACTATTTGACTGAGGAAATCGAGCGTCAAGGAACCATTGACCCGCAACCCAACCACAACTGGCGCTTCGTGCCCGAAGCATGGGTGAAGCCGGCCCTGCGTCGCGATAGTCTCCAACTCTTTGGACAATGAAGAAGTACTATTTTGTATTCTGCAAGGACGAATTGCTGTTAGAGCAACGGCCTGACGGCACCTTCACGATTCCGCTCTGCGAGGAACCGCCAACGGAAGTGAAGCCGTGGACGCACCTTATGCCCATCACGCCTATGGATGACGGTACGGAGGTCGTGACATACCGGATAGACGCGCCTCACCCTGAGACAGTACCCCTGCGCCAAAGCTACTACAAATTGCCGCGCGAGCTCTATCTCAAGGCGGGCAAGTGCCAGGAACTGCTTTACTGGGACCAGAATACGAAGTTCTGTGGTGTCTGTGGTTCCCCGATGCGTATGGACACTGCCATCTCAAAGAAGTGTACAGAATGCGGCAAGGAAATATGGCCGCAGTTGGCTACTGCCGTCATCGTACTCATCCATCGTGGCGACGAGGTGCTGTTGGTGCGGGCCAAGAACTTCCGTACCGACTTCTATGGTCTTGTGGCAGGCTTTGTCGAAACAGGCGAGACGCTGGAAGAGGCAGTAGCACGCGAGGCACTTGAGGAGACGGGTGTCACCATCACTAACATCCGCTACTTCGGCTCACAGCCCTGGCCCTACCCCTGCGGTCTGATGGTGGGCTTCCATGCCGACTATGTCAGCGGCGAGCTCCATCTCCAGCAGAGCGAGATAGCCCGGGCTGGCTGGTTCCGCCGGGACAATCTGCCGACAATTCCCGAAAAACTCTCCATAGCTCGGATGCTTATCGACGACTGGCTCGAAAATTTTTCATCTGTTTTTCTTGGCAATATCATAAAAAAACAGTAATTTTGCACTCGTGATTGAACTGGAAAGACATATTGAAATCCTACTTTTGGAGAACGATTGCGTCATAGTGCCTGATTTAGGGGGCTTTATGGCGCATCACCGTGAGGCACGCTACGACGAGGAGGACCACCTCTTCCTGCCGCCACAGCGCACCTTGGGCTTCAATCCCCAGCTCAAGCTCAACGACTCACTTTTAGCACAGTCCTATGTCGAGGCCTACGACATCAGCTACCCCGAGGCTATCCGACGTATCGAGGCCGAGGTGACCGAACTTTGGCAGCACCTCCGTAATGAAGGGTTCTACGACCTGAACGACATCGGACGGCTGACTTTCAACGACGAGGGACACATAGCTTTCGAGCCCTGCGAGGCAGGCATCCTTACTCCAGAGCTCTACGGTCTGAGCGCTTTAGAGGTTACGTACTTGCCAAATTATGTCCCTGCTGCAAAAGCTAAAGCTGCTAACGACACCAAACAAGTGGACGTATCAGAGCCTTCTGACACGACTGATCGCAAAGAAGCGCTTACCATCCCCCTCGCATGGGTGCGCAATACCGTAGCCATAGCAGCAGCTATCTTAGCGTTCTTCGTCTTTACGACACCCGTCAGTAACGAGAGTCTTTCAGGCATCACTATGAGTCAGGTAAACCTGCCGCTGATGATAAAAGACACAAATGCCAAGGCAGCGCCAGCAACATTTGACCGTCAGGCCATCCGCAAGACTATCACCCAAAAAGACACAACGATTGTTGACACCATAGCAACACCGGCAGCAAAGCCGGCAACTCCGGCACCGGCTCCTACGCCCTACTGCATTGTTTTAGCCAGTCAGGTATCGGAGCGCAATGCCAATGAGTTTGTCATTCAGCTGCAGGAAAAGGGTATTGATGCACGTATTTATGTACACAACAGCGTTAGGCGCGTCATCTGCGGCAACTATGAGACCGAGGCCGAAGCTTATCAGGCATTGCACGACATCCACCACGAGAAAGGCCTGGCCGAGGCTTGGGTTTACAAACTAAAGACAGAGTCATGAAACGCGTCCGTTGTCCCAAGTGTGACCATTACATCATCTTTGATGAGACGAAATACACAGAAGGCCAGTCGTTGGTCTTCCAATGTGAGGAATGTGGTAAGCAGTTCGGTATACGCATCGGCGTTTCCAAACTGAAGGCCACACAGAAGGAAGAAAATCCTGACGAGCAGGCTAACGAAGGAGGCTGCGGCTCAATTGTCGTTATCGAGAACGTATTCCATTTCAAACAGGTCATTCCCCTACAGATGGGCGACAATGTCATTGGCCGCTATCAGAAGGGCAACCCCATTAACACCGCATTTGAAACCGTTGATCCCAGCGTCGACCTCAACCACTGCACCATCAACGTCAGCCGCAACAAGCGCGGAGAGTTGCGCTATACCCTCTCCGACAACAACAGCAATACCGGCACCTTCGTTGATAACGTGGAGATAAAAGGAAAAGAGCGCCGCGTCATCGACGACGGCACTCTCTTTACCATTGGCGCTACGAGCATCATTCTGCGTACCGCTTAGAGTCCTAACAGCGGTTTCAGCAAATTATCTTTATAAAACACCCATACCGTCGTACCGAGGAAAGCTAAGAACAGGGCGACAAGCACTATCTGCTTCTTCTTCGGACCAGCCGGCGTGACTGGCACCGTAGCACTCTGCAGCGTTGTGAAGGCTGGCGTCTCTTCCTGAACCTTAGCTTTGGCAGCCTGCAGCTGTGCAGCAATAGCATTGTAGGTATTGAACTTCAGCTGCATCTCGTTCTCAAGATCAACCTGACGCGTACGAACGCTCTGCAGAATCAAGTCCTGGTTGGCATCGCTGAAGGTGGCATACAACTGTCGTGCCCTGTCATACTCATGCTTGGCCTCGACATAGAGTTTCTGATTGTACTCCAAGTCCTTACGGGCCTTCGACGTACGGTATTCGGTGATAAAGGTCTGCAAACGTTCCTGTACGGAATCTGCCATTGTGGCACATACCAGCGGATCTTGGTCTGTCACCTGGATGGTGATGACCAACGTCTTCTTGTCGACGTCGCACACCACACGATTGTTAATCATCTTCGACACCGCCGTCTGACGCTTCGTCAATCGGAAGGGATCAACGGGTTTCTGAACCTTTGCCACCGTATCATTTCCTGCCAGCAAACTGCCGATGCCCTTCATCACGCTACCAATGGCAGAACTCCACCACGGGCGCTTCTGCTCGTTCAGCAAGTAGTCATAATAGGTCATCTCCTGAGTGTCTTTATCGCGGCGCACCTTCACCGGGAACAGACTGGTCTTGAAGTCAACGGAATTCATGAGGTCGGGATATAATGTCGGGAAAAGGGCCTCGCTGCCATTACGTCCTGAGCCAAGACTCAAGCCAAAACTCGATGCCAATGCACTCAGCGACGAGCGACTGGTGCTGGTCGACAACTCTGGTGCCAGCATGACTTTGCAAGTATAGCTCCGCGGCAGGCTGTAAGCATAGATGCAAGCCAGCACAAAGGCGACGCCACAAACCTTGAGGTAAAGCTTCTTGCGGCGCTTTACCGACTGCCACATAGCAACGAAGTCAATGCTGCTCTCCTTGCTCTCGGCGTCTACTGTTTTCTTCTCGATATCTTCCATCGTCGTCTTACCCTATTACTTATTATATACAAAAAGCAAATAATATATCATACTTAGTGACGATATCACGCCCGTAATGCCAGAGCCGATGCTCACCCACTGGGCGGCTGTCACATTTTCCTTCTTGGGTTTCGACGGCACCACAATCTCACAACCCGGGGCTATCTCGGTACTACGCTTGGCCATAGCCATCGTACCGTTAGGATAAACCACATAGGCCTTTGACTTTTTAGCACGCTGGCCGAAACCACCGGCCTGCTTCACATACCACTTATAGCTCTTGCCACTGGTATAGGCCACGGTATTCGCATACATCACGTCACCGCTAATCTTTACCGTCCCCTCAAACTCCGGCACAATAAGTTCATCGCCCTCGCGGAGCACAATGTCGGCATCACCTCCAGGATGCTTCAGGGCTTCATCAAGATGAATACCAACAGTATAGACACTATCGATAGCCAGCTTCTCAAGCGATACAGAGTCACGGGCACCCTGTCCCTGACGGGCTGTCTGCATAGCCATATCGCGACGGGCCAGCTCCATATCGTTCATGCGACGCACCAAACGGGCACCTTCTACATAGGCGTCCTTGGTGACGCCACCAGCCATCTTCACCAAGTCACTCAGACGCTGATTCTTCTTCGACATCGTATAGCTGCCGCCGAAAGTCACCTCACCACTGACAGTCACCTGTCGCGGCGTGTGGAAACCCGGACTGCGGCGCACCTGCACCACGTCGTAAGGCTCTAACAGGAACCCTGGTGTGCCGTCAATGACAAAACCATCCTTCAGCGCGAAGCTGAATGTCTGTGCAATCTCGGAAGTGGCTTCTGTAGCCTTCGGGTCTCTCAGTCGTCGCGAGATGTCGACCTTGGCCACCGAGGCGGCATCCGTCAGTCCACCAGCCTGCATCACCAGGTCTTCCACCGTCATATCGGCGGCCCACTGGTATTCACCTGGTGCAAGGACTTCACCGTCGATGGTCACCGTCCGACTGGCTATCAGCTCAGCCTGCGTCGGGATGAAGAGTTCATCTTCGCTCTCAAGGGGAATATCAGCTACAGCACCACTCAGGATGCCTGACACATCAACGCTAATCACCTTGTACGAACGGTCGGCACGCAGACGGCGCAGCACACCGTGAGCACCAAAGGCATCCTCGGTCAGTCCGTCGGCAGCTTCTATCAGCCCGCGGACTGTCGTCACGCCACCGTCACCAATATGATACTGACCAGGACGGAAGACGGCACCGCTGACCTCAGCCACCGACTCGAAGCGGTTCAGCATACTGCCCACCTCGACAGCATCGCCATCCTCCACACGGAACGTAGCCTGTTCAAACTCATCGATATTATAGACACCGTAACGTTCACCACTATGACGTGTCAGTCTGACGCTCTTGCGATAGGCATCGCCAGTCATACCGCCGGCAAAGCCAATCAGCGTCTTCACGCTCTCTGTACGACGCATCTCGTAGAACATCGGACGCTTCACATTGCCTGTCACACCAACAAGGCAGTCGTAGGCCCCCACCTGCACGACGTCGCCTTCCTTCAGCCGGATGTTACCTGCCAGCCGACCGTGGAGGATATACTCATAGACGTCGACAACGGTCACCTGACGTCCGCCGCGAAACACCTTGATATTACGCAATGTACCTAATTCGTTGATGCCACCGGCCATATACAGGGCATGAAACACCGATGCGAAAGCACTCAGATGGTAGGTACCCGGCACTTTCACCTCGCCCATCACGCTGATGAGGATGGTACGTGTCTGCCCCACGCTGACCTTCACGTCAGAACTGCTGTAACGGCCTCCCAAGCCGCTGCGCACCTTGTTCTGTGCCGCAGCCACCGTCAGTCCTCCCACCTGTACAGGACCATAGCCGGGAACTGTGACAGCACCCTCGGGCGATACCGTCAGTTCATACGACTTCTGGGAAGCGCCATAGATATCTATCACCAGCTGGTCGCCGGGACCAAGTACATAGTCCTGCGGTGTGGCGATGTTCATATTGGGTTCGAACGATAACAGCCTGTTATTGAAGATGTCGCGACCGAAGACCTTCATTCCCCGAAGTTCACGGCTCGTGTCGCCGTGCTGGTCACGGACGTTCTGGCGAATCTCTTCATAACGGGCATCGGCCTCTGCCGTCTGGCTGGCCTGACTGCCGTCACGACCCGATGTCAAGTCCTGAGCTGTCTCGCTGTTGCTGGAGCGCATACGGGCTCCTACCTCCTCAACGGCAGCGTCAGCACTATTGGAGAGTCCCCGGCTGCGCAGTTGTTTCTCATACTGAGCGCGCACCCGACGAATCTGGTCAATCTTCACACCACGCTGCACCAGCTTCGTCACAATCTGCGACTGCGACGTGCCTGCTTTCACTTCCTGCTGGATGAAATCCATTACCTGACTGTCACTCATCGACTGTGCCAAGGCGGCACCACCCGACAGCAGCAACGCGGCTGCCAACATCAGTAGTTTCTTTCTCATGCCTTATCTTTTTCTTTTTGATTATCAAGTTTTTCGTAGACGGAGTTGTTCGATTTGTATTCCGGCACAATCTCCTTCATTTTCTTAACTGTAGCCATATTGTCATAGCGTGACGCTATCTCCACCAGTTCCGTAATCCATTGGTTCACCTCGTCGTAATCATAAGGCCGTACCTCGGCAATACGAATCTTGTCGTGGAACGAGGGTTTCGTTCCTTCTTCGACATTAAGCACTTCCTCATAGAGCTTCTCACCAGGACGCAGGCCCGTGTATTTAATTTCCACGCCAGAAGCTCCTGACAGCTGAATCATACGCTGAGCCAGGTCGGCAATTTTCACGGGCTTGCCCATGTCGAAGACGAATATCTCGCCGCCATTACCCTTCGTGCCAGCCTCCAACACCAGTTTGACGGCTTCCGGAATAAGCATGAAGTAGCGCACGATGCGTGGATCAGTCACCGTCACCGGACCGCCACGACGTATCTGCTCGCGGAACAGGGGAATGACGGAGCCATTGGAGCCTAACACATTGCCGAAACGAGTCGTCACAAACTGCGTCGGCTCGTCATCAACAATCTGGCCATCATGGCGCCGCTTTATTTGCTGCCACTTCAGTTCGGAGTCCAACGACTGGACATAGATCTCGCAGATGCGCTTTGAACAGCCCATGACGTTCGTCGGATTAACGGCCTTGTCGGTCGACACCATCACAAACTTCCTGACGCCGTACTTCACGCTCAGGTCGGCTATCACCTTCGTGCCATAGATATTATTCTGGACGGCTTCCGAAGGGTTGTCCTCCATCATCGGCACATGCTTATAAGCTGCCGCGTGGAAGACATATTCCGGACGGAACTCCGCAAAGAGCTGTTCCATACGGTCGGCCTTGCAGATGCTGGTCACCACCGTCTCAGCCTTCACATCGGGATAGTCGCGAGCCATCATCACGCGAATGTCGTGCTCAGGCGTCTCAGCCTGATCTACCAATAACATATTCGATGGCTTGCAAGAGGCTATCTGACGCACTAACTCAGAACCGATAGAGCCAGCACTACCGGTAATCAGCACCCGATGACCGCTAAGCAACTTCCAAACCGACCTCATATCGACGTGAATCTGTTCACGGGGGAGCAAATCTTCTACGCTGACCTCACGCAGACTGTATTCATCATCATCAGCCTCACGGTTAGGGTCATCCACCTCACGGGCTTGACGCGCCATATAAATCTTAACACCTGCCGACAGTAACATATTCTGCAGATAGGCATTATTGCGGAATGACTCAACCAACGTTCCCGGTATCAGCACGGCCTGAATATGGCTTTTTCGGATAACGGTATCCAAATGGTCGTCAATGTTATACACCCGCTCACCCAACAGACGCACATGTTCTGACACCTTCTCGGGCGAAATGAATCCTTTGATAAAATAGGGCCTTGTCTGCAGCGAACGGACATTCTTGGCAAGACCGATACCTCCCTCCTTGATACCATATATCAAGGTACGTAAGGTTTTATTGTCGGTGGTCAGAACGTCGTAGAGCGTCTTTACCAGCAAACGGCCACTCCATACCAAGGCAGTACCGATAATATACATCAGCACGATATGACGGAAGTATAAGTGATAGAACACCTCCGTAGGGAACGTCAGGATATAGAAGTGCCAGGCATAGGCCACAATCAACGATACCGCACCGGCATAGGCTATATTAGCCAGGTCAATGAACGACGAATAGCGCGCAATACCGGAGTAGGTATGGAACATACGAGCACCGACGAGCATGGGCAGGACATACATACACAGCGTCCTGAATAACTTGATGACGTCAACAGCTATATCACGGTTATAAATAAAAATCCAGTATGTGAATATGCCGGCGAAAAGCATCGTCAGCATATCAAGCAATAGGATACACCAATACGGCAAGGCATTCCGGCTGAAATACCACTGCAACAACTGGTTAAATCTTCTTTTCATACCTATTTCTTAGTCTTTATTCAACTTTCGCAAGCTCCGCTTGCCTTGTAGATAGAGGGAGACAGATGAAGATAGAAGGAGATATAAGACAATGGTTTTGCTGCAGAAAGCTTGCAGACAGAGTATTGTCCTCTATCTTCGCCGCTGAAAAGCGGC
>JAEEGL012300677.1_pt1 | contig 14470 bp, 16 predicted proteins | sample 9134231 | NCBI WGS metagenome assembly JAEEGL01 (sample SAMN16246548, study PRJNA631951) | gut metagenome | biome: gut microbiome; feature: rumen; material: fiber-attached | host: Bos | place: Iran: Karaj | collected 2018-10
AGCAGGTGGAGCGCAAGGATGCATCTGCCGAGCACAAAGCAACGTGTCAGAAGAAGCTGGATGTGCTTTTGGAACAGAGGAAAGACCTCTCAACTGCCATTGACCAGTTGATTGAGGACATCGAGGCGGGAAGAAAATACATGAAGGTGTATAAGCAGATGAAGATGTATAACGACCCAGACACGAATCCGGTGCTTTATAAGAAATAGAGGATGAGAATCGGTTTCGACGCTAAGCGTCTGTACAACAATTTCACGGGTTTGGGAAACCACAGCAGAACGACGATTGACATTCTGACTGCTGAGTTTCCCAACAATGAATATTGGCTGTACACACCGAAGGTGAGGCTGAACGGGGCAACACTGCCATACATCGGGAAGAAGGGATGCCACACGGTGACACCCAAAGGGGTGATGAGGGGCAGTGCGTGGAGAACGTACGGACTGGTGAACCAGATGAAGAAGGACTCCATTGAGGTGTTCCACGGATTGAGCAACGAGATGCCTGTGGGGCTGTTCCATTCGGGCATTGCATCGGTGGTGACCATTCACGATGTGGCGTTCAAGACATTCCCCGACATGTATCATTGGCACGACCGAAAGATTTACGACATGAAGTGGCAATATGCCTGCAATCATGCCGACCACATCATCTGCATCAGCGAATGCACGAAGAAAGATGTGCTGGAGTTTTACAATGTGCCGGAACATAAGGTGGAGGTGATTTACCAGCCCGTGAATCCCATCTACTATCAGAAACCTATGGAGCGAGACAACCTACCTCCTTATCTGTTGTATGTGGGCAGTGTGAATTCAAGAAAGAATCTGTTAGGTGTGGTGAAGGCCATGGAACTGATGCCCAAAGATTTGCAATTACCTCTCATGGTAGTGGGTGGTGGCGGAAGCTACAAGCAGAAAGTGAAGCAATACATAGCGGAGAAGGGCATGGAGAGTCGTGTAGTGTGGCCAGACATGATGGATGGTGAAGGGCTGAAACGCCTCTACACGAATGCGGAAATGCTGGTTTATCCTTCTTTCTACGAAGGCTTTGGATTGCCAGTGGTGGAGGCTCAATTGTGTGGATGTCCTGTAGTGACAAGCAATGTGAGCAGTTTGCCTGAGGCGGGAGGACCTTTCGCTTTGCAAGCCGACCCCAACAGTCCAGAAGACATCTGCGAAAAGATGACACGATTGCTCACTGACACGGAATTGCGGCAGAAAACCATAGAAGGTGGCAGGCAATATGCAGCAGAGACCTTTGATCCTCGCAAATTGGCAAGACAGCTGATGGGAGTATATGAAAAACTAAAAAACTAAAAGAGATATGAATTTTCTTGACAGAAATGAATTTAACTTTGAGCCTTCACAGAAAGTGAAGGACGCTATCAAGAACTTTGACCCAAAGGATTTGTGCTTTTATACACGTATCTATGATCAGGGAAAAAAGAGTGTGGTCAGCGTGCGCGTAAGCGAGATTTATGGAGTGCCTGAGGAGCAAGTGTTGCTGGCATATGGCGGTGAGGATATCCTGAAGAATTCCATCCACTATTTCCTGACGAAAGGGGACAACAGGAAGATTCTTATCCCAGAGTTTTCATGGTGGTACTACAATAGAGTGGCAAGTGAATGCGATGGTGTGTTTGAGATGTATCCCCTGCATGAGCAGGAGGACACTTTTGCCTATGACGTGAATGAAATCATTGAATACACCAACCGTGTGCATCCCCGCATGTTGTTGCTGGCTTCGCCAAACAATCCTACGGGCAACAGCTTGAGCAGTGAGGAGATTGGACGTATCATGGAGAATATCCCTAACGATACGATGGTGCTGGTGGATGAGGCGTATGCGTCGTTCATCACCAGCGATGTTGATTATATCGCCCCCTTGGTGAACAAATATTCCAACCTCATCATTTCACGCACATTGTCAAAGTTCTACGGATTGCCAGGACTTCGCTGTGGTTTTGGTTTCATCGGTAAGGGGCACGACCAATTCTTGAGCTATGTGAACAAATATTTGGGCTACAACCGCTTCAGTGAGGCGGTGGCATTGGCTGCCCTCGACAGCGATGAGCACTACCGCAAGGTGGCTGAACAGATGGATTGGGGACGTCAGCTGTACAAGAAGGAGTTGGGTAACCTGCCCGGTTTCAAAGTGTATAAGAGTGTGGCAAACTTCATCCTCATCAAGTATCCTATTGCCATCAAGGAAGCTCTGCAAAAAGAATTGGCTGCACAGGACTACAAAATCAAGTTCATGGGCGACCCGGGCTTGGAGTCCTGCTTGCGCATCACACTCGGAAGACCCGAACAGACACAAGTCGTATGTGACACCATCAAACAGGTCTTCCTTGACTCTAAACCCTCAACTCTATACTCCTAACATGAAAGCAGTGATTCTTGCAGCAGGTATTGCATCACGCCTGCGCCCCCTCACGAATGACCGTCCTAAGTGTCTGTTGGAAATTGGTGGAAAATGTCTCTTGCAACGCTCATTCGACGGACTCATTCAGAACGGAATCACGGAGTTTGTGGTGGTGACGGGTTATCTGCATGAACAAATAGAGGCATTCCTCAACAACCGATACAAGGAGATTTCCATTACATATATTTATAATGAGCAGTACGCCTCCACCAATAACATCTATTCCCTGTGGCTGGCACGTCCGGAAGTGGAAGGAAAGGAGATGCTGCTGTTGGACAGCGATATTCTGTTTGACCCCCAAATTGTGGCACGTCTCTTGGCTTCCGAGCATCAGGACATCCTTGCCCTCAACAATCACCCATTAGGTGAGGAGGAAATGAAGATTGTGCCTGATGGGGAGGGAAAAGTGAAGGAAATCAGCAAGACTTGTACCATTGCCGATGCAGCAGGCGAGTCTATCGGCATTGAAAGGATGTCGGCTTCTTACACCTCTGCCTTATACAAAGAGTTGAAGGTGATGATGGAGCAAGAGGGGCTGGTCAACATCTTCTACGAACGCGCCTTCGAACGGCTCATCCCACAAGGTCACACTTTTTGGATAGAAGACACCACCGACCTCTTCTCAACCGAACTGGACACTGTGGAGGATTTCAATTCTGCCAAGGAACTCATTCCTGCTGAACTGTATTAACCAGCCCATGCGCTGGATGATTCCCTTTGCTGCTCTACGCCCTCAACTCTTAACTCCTAACTCTCATGGCTTCTTACGACATACGTCCACTGCAATTACGTATCCTCGACATCCTGATGGCCGTGCATCAAGTGTGTGAGGAGCATGGATTGCGGTATTATATCATTGCAGGCACCTTGTTGGGGGCAGTGCGGCACAAGGGCTTTATCCCTTGGGACGATGACCTTGATATCGGTATGCCACGCAAAGATTATGACTTGCTGATGGCACATGCCAAGGATTGGATGCCGGAGCCTTTCGAGGTGGTGAGTTACGAAACCGACAAGACCTACCCTTTGCCGTTTGCAAAGATTCAAGATGCCAGCACTACGCTGATTGAGCGCATGCACCTGAAATATCTGGGAGGCATCTATATTGACGTGTTTCCATTGGATGGTATGACTGCCAACCCGATTGTGCAGCGTTGGCACTTCGCCCGATATTTCTATCTGAAAAAGGTGCAGTATTTCCTCTACCGTGACCCTTACCGACATGGGCATGGACCTTCGTCATGGATTCCCTTGCTGTGCAGGAAGTTCTACACGTTGGAGGAGGTGCAGGAGAAGATGAAACGAATGCAGAAAACGTATGACTTTGATGCTTCAGAACTGGTGGTTGACCATGATGATGGAAGAAAGGGCATCATGCCACGCAGCATCTTGGGCACACCTACCCCCATTCTCTTTGAGGGCAAACAAGTGATGGGCGCAGAAAATCCTGATGCTTATCTGTCACAGAAATATGGAGACTACATGACCATTCCATCTGGTCCCAAGCAGAAACAACACAATTTCCATTTGTTGGATTTGGAGAAAAGTTACCGAGAAGGAGTCCATTGAATGAAAGGATTCCTTCTCTTATTTTTTCTTTTTCCCGCATCGGACGGATGGACGCATGGACAAAGCCAAGGTGTTACCCGTCAGAAAAACAGGAATCAGATACCAATTCTTGGGTGAGAACAACTTCATCACAATGTTCTCGAAACGGAACAGTCCTGTCATGAAAGGGTGATGGTATTTGCTGTAGCAATAGATTTTGGAAATAAACCGCTCCTTGCGGATGGCTTTCTTGTCTCCACCAGACGATGCGCCATGGGCGTGCAGGAACCTGACGGTAGGATAAACGACATTCTGATAGCCTAAGCCTTCCAATCGGCGAGCAATGTCGTATTCCTCATGGAAGAGGAAGATATTCGTATCAAAACCTCCTATTTCCCAAAACACTTCAGCACGGAACATCATGAAACTGCCATTGATTTCGGACACTACAAAAGGCTCTGTGCGGGTGAGGTCACTCCGCTTGGGATAGCGTTTGGGAAAGAGGTGCTCAAAGATGTCATCGCCAAACAAATCGCGACGAATGCCGAACTTGTGGCGGAATGCATATGCAGTGCCGTGAGGGCGGTATTGCTGGGGTGTGATGACACCTGCTTCGGGATGAGTGGAGAGGTAGTTCACCAAAGGGGTGATGCAATCTTCCACCAGTTGGACATCGCTGTTCAAGAAACACAGGAAATCACCCGCTGCTTGTTCTGCACCTAACATATTGCCTAACCCAAACCCCATGTTGAGCTTACTCCTGACGATGGGATGACGCCCTTGAATCAGTTGCAACAAATGCTCATAGTTCGCCTGTTCACTATGGTTGTCCACAATGATAATCTCATAGTCCTCCACCCCATGGAAAGTTTCTATGGATTGAACGCATTGAGCCGTGATGTCGGGCGTATTGTAATTTAAGATAATGAAAGATACCATGAGTCAGTTGAGAGTTGACAGTTGACAGTTGAGAGTTGGGGTTATTTCTTCTTACGCATCTTATGTTTCAGTTCCCTCCTGCGTTCGAAAGCTTCAAGTTTCTGAATGGCAAGTGTTGTTGCCCATTCCGCATCCCAACCTCGCAACTCAGCATATTTGCCGATGAGTTTCTTCAAGGCTGGACGCACATGTGTCAGGCGCATCAGGTTCCTGACACACTCTTCGCGAGTGGGATTCTCCACAAACTTGGAACGATTGATGTCTATGGTCGTGATGTGATAGCCCGTGGAAGATTCCTTGTCTTCCCGATAGAGGAAGTTGGAAAGGTTGGTGTCGCCATGCAGAAAACCTTTCTCGTGCATGTCAACAAGAAAATGTGCCAAAGCATCGAAAAGGTCATCGTGCTGCTCCCATTCCTCACGTAAGATGCGGGCATCTGGATCGCCACAATAGGTTGTGATGATATAGCCTTGTTTGTACAATCCCCAATGATAGCCTTCTATGCAGGCAATAGGTTCGGGAGTGCTGATACCCAGTTCCTGTAATTTCAGGGCATAGGTGTAGGCTCGCTTGGCTTTGCTCGGACGACGGAATGTGTAGTCGAAGCGTTGATGGAAGAGTGAGGGATGAAAACGCTTGACAACAATTTTCTCACCACCCTCCAGTTTAAACACTCTCACCTGATTGCGCGAATCATAAATGAGCATACCCTCCCTGTCGAACTTTTGGGGCACTTCATTGACGAACCGGGTCAATGATTCATATTTAGGATTGACTATACTCTTATACGTCATCAGGCAATCGTGATGTTGTTCTGTTTGGCAAATTCGCGATAGGGCAATTCCAAGTTGATGTAATAGAAGTTGTGCTGTATCTGCTTCTCCTTGGGTGGGGGTGTCATGTAGTCACCATACATTTCAGTCAGATACTGGTGGGCGTCTGACACACCCAAGAACATCTTGCCCTCAAACTCATATTCCTTGGGCTCTCCAAGTATCTTCTTCGCCACAATGCCACGGAACACGGAGTCGTAGTCTATCACCTGTTCACAGTCGTCAAACTTATACTGCGTCATCAGACGTTGCACCTTGTCCTGCAACTGCTTGAGCGAATACATCTTGTGGATAAGCAGTGGCCACCACGAGCGTGGTCCCTTACCGTGCTTGAACGGGTCTCTTCCACGGAAGAAGAGCAGATGGCGCCAGAATTTATACTTCTTCAGGTGCTTGGTCGCCACTGCCTTGTCTGACGGGATGCCGTCAATGGGGAAGATGTCCACATAGATGCCTTCAGGAAAATTGAAGTCGGGACGCTCCAACACCGTGGTGCTAGAGTCTTCCACCTTGGCAAATGGGTAGGGGTAGTCGGAACGGTTGTGAGGACCCACCACCTCGAAGGGTGCTGGCATCCATTCGTGGCAGTGTGCCAGCAGGAGGTCGTAGTCGGGACGGGGCATACAAATGTCCATGTCGTCATCCCAAGGAATGAATCCCTTATGACGCACAGCCCCGAGCATGGTTCCTGCCCATAGGTAATAGCGCAGATGGTGCTCACGACACACCTTGTCGATGCATTCGAGCATGGGGACAAGCCTTGCCTGCAAGGTCTTGATGTCGTAGTTGGCAGTATTGATTAGTCGCATAATTCCTTATATAATTTCACATAAGCCGCAATGTGCTTCTCGTAACTGAATTCCTTGGCATGGTTCTTCACCTTCTCTATCTGGTTTGCATCGGCATAAAAGCCTGCAAGACGCTGCTTCACCACCGCTGCCATATCGTCTGGATGCAGATGCTCCCACACCATGGCGCAATCACCGCATATCTCGGGCAGACAGGTGGCTGTGGAGATGAACACAGCCTTGCCGAACTGCATCGCCTCGATGGCTGGCAGTCCAAAGCCCTCGCCTACGCTGGGAAAGAGAAATGCCTCGCAATGGCGATAGAGCCACACTTTCTCTTCTGCTGAGATTTTCCCTGTCAAATAGGCATTCTTGGTGGGCAACTGCTCTATGTGTTCACGCACCACCTTTGAATAGGCAAAATGGTCGTCTCCACACACATACAGGTCATGGTCGGGGAAGTGCTTCATCATGTCCACCAACAGATGGAAGTTCTTCTTGGGACGTATCTGTCCGATGGCAAAGAAGAATGGTCTGCCTGTGGCAAATGTCGGTTTGCTTTCGGGCTGTCCGGTGATGTCCTCCACTCCATTATAGATAACCCTGACGGGCTTTCCCTTCAGATTGAACTGTTCTTCAATCTGTTTGCCCACAAACTTGGAGATGCAAGTGACAGCATCTGCCTGGTTGATGGCATGCTGCAGGACAATTCTATGCTTCTGCTGACGAATCCAATTCTTTTCGGTAAGGTAGTTCAAGTCGTGAATGGTCAACACAAACTTACCACACTTTCCACGTTTGCGTTTCAATTGCTGCTGCGTGATGGAATGCCACAGGTCCACCGACGGCAATCCCTTGCTGAAATACTTGTGGAACTTACGCCGCACATGGGTTGTCTCCACCAATGGACCAAAGTCCTTCTCATAGGCAGGAGGTAACAGAAAATGAAACTTCAATGCCTCATCTTCCATCTTCGAGTACCATTCGGCGTAATTCTTGGCAATCTGACCAAAACCACTGGTCGAGTTGCCGATATCACACAAGTCGAGCAAGACCGTTTTCTTTTCCATGCCACAAAGGTAGAGAAAAATAATGAGGAATGAGGAATGAGGAATGAGGAATTGTTTCTTTTCTGTGAAAAAACACGCTGATTGGCAAAAAATTCCTAATTCCTAATTCCTAATTCCCAATTATTCCCTACCTTTGCCCACATGAATATACTCGTCGTACGATTTCGTCAGATGGGCGATGCCATCCTCGCCACTTCGTTGCTCAACACGCTGCGCCACAACTTTCCTGAGGCACAGATTCATTTTGTGCTGAATGAGAAGATTGCCCCCCTGTTTGAAGGTCATCCTTCCATTGACCGCATCATCACGTTCACCGAAGAGGAGCGCCACCATCTCATCCACTACCTGAAACGCGTGTGGCAAATCGTACACCAGACCCATTATGATGTCATCATCGACATGCGCAGCACTGCCAACACCATGTTGTTTGCACGATTTTCACCCCACACCCCCTATCGCATCGGAGTGAAGAAAGGATATACCCGTTTGGCATTCAACCACATGATTCCTCCTTGTGGCAGCAAATCGATGGTGGAGCACGATGTCAGTTTCGCCTCACCTCTCAATGCCATCCAGCCCATTGAGCCCGTGAAGGAGTTCACCCTCCACATCACCGACGAAGAGAAACAATCGTTTGGTGACTACCTGCAAAAGCAAGGCATCCATCTCTCCAAACCCATTATGCTGGCAAATGTCACTGCAAAACTGGCTTCGAAAGTGTGGGACGAAGACCGCATGGTATGGGTGCTCGACCAATTCATCAAACAATACCCCGACTTTCAGATTCTTTTCAACTACGCTCCAAGACAGGAGAAAACCAATGCCTTCCGTGTCTATGAGAAATTGGGCAAACCCCAACAAGTGTTCATCAATGTACAGGCTCGTTCTTCCAGAGAATTGGTGGCGATGGGCTATTTCATGACGCTCTTCTTTGGCAACGAGGGTGGCGCACGTCACATCATGCATGCTGCAGGATGCCCCTCATTGGTCATCTGTGCCCCTGGCAACAACAAGTCTGTGTGGCTGCCACAAAACAGTGTACCTGCTGAAGGCATTGCCGCCACCGACCTTGCTGACACTCAGACATTGGCATCCATGAGCAAGGAGCAGCAATACAATCTCATCACCCAAGAATTGGTGTGGGAAAAACTGAAAGATTTCGTGCAACGCTTGCTTTAGGGGGAATCATCATGCTCATTTTAGGGATTTCCCTACACTTTCATCTCGCCAGATACTCTACCTTTGCCCCGCTTTTCGAAAAACGAAAGGCATTTTCATCATATATCATATCGCGTAATGAACACATCAATGACAAATCGCAATTGGCACCCCACAGGGGATGCTTGGGAAAGATGCAACACGCATTAGCGTTGTAATCAACCCTTGTGCATTGTGTATTTGCCATTGCCCGAACTGCCACTGAGGCAGGGAGGACAGCCAGCGATGTGTTCTTTGACATTTTGTTACAATCCAGCTACAGTTGTTTCATGAACTGACGTGGCTTTCCCTCATCGGGGATATGCCACCTACTTCCGTATGCTATTTTCAAAACTATCTGTCAAATCAAATTACGTGTTTATTATGGTATATCAAATTAAAGTGGAAAACTTAAAGAATGGTCAAGAGACCATCATCATGGCACCAGCCCATGCGTGTGTAGAAACCCTGTGCCCTAAAATCAAGGTTGCGCTCCAGCTTCCTTATGTCGATAACGCCTGTCACCGATTCGTAGCACGCGGCACCACTTATGTGGTCAGCGAGCACATGATATCAGAGCAGGAAATCATTTGGGAGAATAATCGCAATCCTGGACGCTACCGATGCAGCGAGAAGATTTCCATCGAACGAGTCTTCACCACCATCGGTTCCAGCATCAAATACTACCAAGACACCTGGTATGTTGGGACGTACGACATCCGCTGCACCCTCCTCAAACGGGTGTCTTGACAACGTGGGGAGCATCGTTCAGCTCCACCACTTCCAAATCCTTGATTTCCTTACCATCGATGGCGAAACGCACCAGCGTGCGCACCTCATGAAACCCATATCTCCCTGCAGCACCAGGATTGATATGCAGACACCCGATGGTGGGGTCATTCATCACTTTCAGCAAATGAGAGTGCCCTGAAATGAAGAGCTGAGGTGGATGGGCATAGATTTGACGTCGGATACTGGCATCATATTTGCCCGGATAGCCTCCGATATGCTTCATCAGCACATCCACCTCCTCACATTTCCAGCGATACACTTCAGGAAACTTGATGCGAACATCCCCGCTGTCGATGTTGCCATACACAGCACGCAGAGGGGCAATCTGCGCCAAGCGGTCAGCCACATCCATGCTTCCGATGTCGCCCGCATGCCAGACTTCATCACATTCCTTGAAATACTTCTCGTAACGTTCATCCCAACACCCGTGGGTGTCGGAAAGCAAACCTATCCTTTTCATTCTTCATCCACAGGCATGGGTTCAGCTTTCGCATCCCTCTTCTTCATCAAGGTGGCAATCATATTTCTCACCTCATAAGGGTGCTGCACAAACTCCACTCTGTGCGCTGTGCCACCACTGCCCACCAGTTCGATGGCACCGGTCTTCAGCATTCTTTCGAAGAAAGTCTGGTAAAAGTTCACTGTCTCCACCTTGAAGAGTGGTATCTCCGTCATCTTGATGTCGAAGATACCATCCTTCTGGATGAAGCGGTTGTTCGTGATGGCAAACTCGGTACGGTTGCGGATGAAGTAGCCAAAACCTATAAGTCCAATACCCACCAGACACACCACCACACAAGCACAGAAGAGTGCCAGCATGTTGTTGTTGAAGTCATTGTAGTGCGTATAAGCAATGACCACCATACCTGCCACACTCAGCAGAATGAGCAAGAAGCCCCATGCCGTATAGCGAAAATTGTACGACCAGTGCAGACGCCCCTTGAAGATGACCTTCTCGCCTGGCTCCAATGTTTTCTCAATAAAGTTTGCCATAATTGATAATAAGTTTATTTCAAAATAATATACTATGTCTCTACATCACTCCGCATCCACAATCTTGATTGCGACTGACTTAATTTGTTGCCATGATGACTTGTCTGTCAAGCGTATCATGAAATGATAATCACCTGCATCAATGTCAGCAGGAATAGCAATGCCCTCTTCTGCCAGATAGGTGCTGACTCCTTCAGGTATTTCAAAAGACTTGTTGTAAACCCATGGATTCAGAGGTTGTTTCTGGGTACCCAACTCACACTCTACCGCTGAACCGCTATGAGTGTGGTGATCGAAGTTGTTATGAATCTCAATGTTGAAATTCCCTAACTCTTGATTGTCTTTGAACAAATACTTAAAAGGAATGATGCCCCCCTTGTGGTAGGTGTCGCATTCCAGAGGACACGCTATATCGGATTCTACTATCTCCGGTTTGGTCATGTCCTTCTCTTCGTCTGAACTGCTGCACGCACAAAGTGCGCACAGCAGTACCATTGATAAAAAAATTTTTTTCATATTGCCAGTTTTTTTACTCGTCATGGTGATGGCCGTGTTCGTCTTCCTCCTCATCCTCGTCGCCATCGTCTTCCACAAGTTCCAGTTCACTTTCCACTCTGGTTTGCTGCCCCTTTTGGTCGGTCACAGTCAAATGCAGATGATACTCGCCCAGTGGAGCATTTGCTGGAATGTCAATATGTTCGTGGAATTCTGTATTCTTCACACCGATATATTTGCCAGTTGTGAAAGATTTCTTGATTTCGAAGTTTTCTCCTTCTTCCTGATGAATCTCGATGTCGATACGCTGTATCAGTCCATTAGCCACAATGTCTGCTTCCAAATGGAGGTCGTGACCAGGATGTGCATGCTTGCCATTGCCATGACCCACTTCCGTCAACGTCACCGTAGGCTTGGCAACAATATCGTCATCATCGTTACTGCAAGAAGTGAAACCGAAAGATAAAACACATGCAAAAGCCATAGCGAGGCTCATATAGATAAAATTTTTCATTGTCTTAATATAGAATTATGTGGTAAATAAAAATTAATTAATTAAAACTCCAGTCCTACCATCAACGAGAAATTACGCCCTGGTTCGGGCACGTCTATCAGGCGATAGTAGCTGGTGTGGTCGTAGTAGCGCTTATTCAGCAGATTGTCTGCATGCAGAGCCACTTTAAGTGTGGTGACACCCAAGGCAAAGTGCTTGCCAGCCGATGCGTTGAGTGTCCAATGTCCTTTAGTTGTCTTTTCCGGAGGTACAATCTCGTTCTGTGTGCCTACGATGTGGGCATTCAATCCTGCAAATCCCTTGCCTTTCCAGTCAAAAAGATACTTCATCCCGGCATCCACCGACCAAGGAGTTGAGAAAGGCAGTGTATAGCCTTTCTTCTCACCAGACAACTGCTCGGCATAGAGGTATTCCCCCTTCAGCTGTGCTTCCCAGTGGGAACTGATGGCGTAATCCACCTGCGCCTCAAATCCCCATCGGAACACGCGTGACTGGGCATAGTTGTACAACTGTAAACCCTCCACATAGTCTGGAGTCGGATTCATATAGATGTAGTTGGGGAAATAGTTGAGATAGGGGTCAATCTGTATAGTCAACACCTGATTATCCCAAAAGATGCCGCAATCCAATTGATACGACTCTTCGGGATCCAACTGTGGGTTACCCTTCTCATAGCGGAAAATGTGATAGTTGATGCCATCTGCACCCAATTCCTTAGGGATGGGCACACGGAAACTCTTGCCCGCATTGGCTTTGAACACCCAATGGTCCATGCTGTAATTGACACCTGCTGACCACGTCACACTATTGAAGTCCCTACTCATCTCTGCCGACCGCTGTTTGAACGCCGAGACCGTTTCCGAAATCGGAGTTTTATACCAATCCTCATAGTGACGCATATGCGTATGAACATGGTCATAGCGCACACCAGCATTGAATATCAGATTCTCATGAACCGTGTATCGGTCAAAAACATAAGCACCTGCAGAGGTACTGGTGAACGAAGGAATGATGAACCCCCAGCCACTCTGCTTGTTGCGCTGATGTTCCACAGAGGCACCTGCCCGCAATTCGTGCTGAGAACTAAGGTCATACCTTATCCCCACCTTGCCTGTGTAGGTATCCTTGCTGAAACGGCGCTCCAGAGTGCCATCCGGAATAGGCATATACCCATGTGAAACGGGTTCTGAATGCTCTTCTCGCAGATTCTTCTGATAAGCCAGATTCGCATCCAGCATCCAGCGGTCATTCTGCCAAACAGTGTGACTCAACACTTTCAGATGGTTCACCCACTGATAGGGCAGGTCAATGTCACGCGAAGAATGGTCGTAATCAATGTCAGACAACCGCACTTCCAAACCATGTGCATTGGCAAAGAAACCACTTTTGGAATAGGAGTCAGACACACGGATGTCCGTGTGGAAACCGTTGTGTATATAGCCAAGCGTGACACTCCCGTCCTGTTCCTTGCCTGCTGTATTACGCAAACGACGGTCTTTCAGCCGTATATAATATGAATAATACTGAATGCTGTCGGTCGGCACCTTGTAGTCGGCATAGTCAACGAACGTCATGTTGGCACGATAGAAGAAACGCTTATGGCGTCCCCCTACCTTGGCAGAGAAACCTATCTGTCCGTTGTTCGTGCGACCAAACACCTGGGCAGCCCCCTCAAAAAGAGACATAGGCACATGGTTGGTGAAAAGGTTCAGCACGCCTCCGATGGCATCAGAACCATGCAACAAGGCAGCAGGTCCTTTCACCACCTCTGCATGGTCAATGGCAAACTGATCCATCTCCAGTCCGTGGTCATCTCCCCACTGTTGTCCCTCGTGCTTGATGCCATCTTCGGTCACTACCATACGGTTGAAACCCAAACCACGGATGGTAGGTTTCGATTGACCCGAACCTATACTCATGGCTTTCACACCAGGGATACCCTCAAGACTTTGCATGAGACTCCCTGCTATGTTCTCTTCCAGATAAGTTTTACTGATGCGCACACTGTTCTGCGACGATTTCATCTGGAACTCCCGCTTGGCAGCATCCACCACCGTCACACCGTTGAGCACAATGGTACTGTCATTTGCTGCAAACAGCATAGCTGCAGCAGCAAGAATTGTTGTCAATGTCATTCCTTTCTTTCATTTTTCTTATCGTAAACACAAAACGAAATTGTATCTATTCAAGAAAGGAAGGAGGGGCACGCAAACGGATGCACCCTTCCACATTGCTGACAACATGCTGACATACAACACAGAAGGGAAATGTGTAACAAAAAAGTGGAGTGATAACCACAACCGCCGCAGCACACAGGAAAGGCAATGTAAGGAACTGACAGAGCACACAGTCAAACGAGCATACAGACAAACTGCTGAAATGCCCGGCATGTGGCACATGGTGCACACATTCCTCACAATAATCACCATCCAGATGCGCCAGAGGATGCACATGAATAGACGACAACACCAGCATTGGCAGGAACACCGCCAACAGTACCAAAGAAGAATAATATCGCCTTGTCGTCTCTTTCATTTTCATATCTGCGTGCAAAGTTAGTACAAACCGAGTGAAATACCAAATATATTTGAGTATTTCCGAGGTGCAGCCTAACTTCGACGATAGCCAACGTTACGAATAAGCGAGGACAATACAAAAAAATTTTTCACTTTTCACTCTTCACTTTTCACTTAGCATTCCTAAATCCCTACCATCTTACCAACTAACAATCAACATGTTGCAAAAGGTTTAAATCCACATCCCTATATCTCTTATAGGAAATCCCCTACCCTTTGGGGATTTTCAGTTTGAAACCCAGTGCAAAAGGCCGTAACTTTGCATCGTCAACCAAAAGGAACGACAATTTCAAACAACAAC
>JAEEGL013587040.1_pt1 | contig 14470 bp, 9 predicted proteins | sample 9134231 | NCBI WGS metagenome assembly JAEEGL01 (sample SAMN16246548, study PRJNA631951) | gut metagenome | biome: gut microbiome; feature: rumen; material: fiber-attached | host: Bos | place: Iran: Karaj | collected 2018-10
TCAAGCGCATCCAGCAGGAGGTCGGCATCACATTCATCTACGTGACCCACGACCAGGAAGAGGCCCTGACCATGAGCGACAAGATCGTGGTCATGAACGCCGGCGAGATCGAGCAGATCGGCACCCCGCTGGAGATCTACAACGAGCCGGCCAACGCGTATGTGGCGCGCTTTATCGGCGAAAGCAACATCGTGACCGGCACCATGGTGAAGGATTACCTGGTCCGCGTGGACGACAGGGAATACGAATGCCGGGATTTCGGCTTCAAGCCGAATGAATCGGTGGACGTGCTGATCCGCCCGGAGGATCTGACCGTGGTCAGGCCCGAGGAGGGCGTCATGCGCGGCGAGGTCAAGAGTGTGGTGTTCAAGGGCGTCCACTATGAGCTGATGGTGGAGACCAAGACCGGTACCAGCAAAACGGTCAAGATGCACGTGGTGACCCAGCATGACATGGATAACCGGGAGACGGGCGAAAAGATCAGCGCAAACGACTTCTATGTGGACTCCGAGGACCTGGAAAGCGGCGCGCTGACGGACCGGGACTTCATCTCCATCGCCAACGCGCAGGCCTGGGACGACGAAAACCGCGACATCTCCCTGACGGAGGTCTCCCACAACATCGAGCCGAAGCCGGGCGTATACAGCATCACCTTCAGCACGGACAAAAAGACCGAGATCACCGTCAAGGTGTACGTCGTCCATCCCGAATACGTGGAGGACGCGCGGCACAACATCGGCATCAGCGCGCTGGACTTCTTCATCACGCCGGACGAGATCATGGAATCCATGGCCATTTCGACGGACCTGAAGACCTGGGCCAGCGCGGAGGCCTGGAACCTGCAGGACGACTCCTCCGTGGAGATCACGGACGTCAAGTTCGACTTCGATCCCGCAGCCATTACCGAGGGATCCTACGACATCACCTTCGCTACCCGCGGCCGCGTCTACAAGGTGGAGACCACCGCCGCCAAGGCTGCCGGCGATAAGGTGGGCCTCGCCTTCGGGCCGGACGAGATCCATATCATGCATAAGGCGGTGGAGGACGCGTGAAATCATTTTTTCGGATGAGCTATCCGTATATCCTGTGGATCGCGATCTTCATTGTCGCTCCCATGCTCATGATCCTGCTCTACGCGCTGACCCGCATGGGCAACGAGACGCTGACCTTCCAGTTCACGCTGGACAACTTTGCCCGTTTCTTCCGGGAGCCGACGTTTATCAGCGTGCTGATCCGCTCCCTGCGCATCGCGCTGGAAACCACGGTGCTCTGCATTCTGCTCGGCTATCCCGCGGCGCTGTTCATTGCCAACCTGTCCGAGAAGAAGCAGACCCTGATGGTCCTGCTGCTGACCCTGCCCATGTGGATCAACATGCTGCTCAAGACCTATGCCTGGCGCGGCATCCTGCAGAACTTTGATCTTGTCAGCGAGATGAAGGTCCTGATCGGCATGGTGTACGTCTTCCTGCCGTACATGATCATCCAGATCCATACCTCCATCAGCAAGATGGACCGGGAGCTGTTCACGGCGGCGTACGACCTGGGCGCCAACCGCTGGGTCACCTTCAAAAAGGTGATCCTGCCCCTGAGCGTGCCCGGCATCATCTCCGGCATTACCCTGGTCTTCCTGCCGGCGGTCAGCAGCTTCGTCATTCCGAAGCTCCTCGGCGGCGGCGACTATGTGCTGATCGGCAACCTGATCGAGATCTACTTTATCACCACGGGCGACTGGAACTTCGGCAGCGCGATCTCCCTGATCATGGCCCTGATCATCATTGCTTCCATGTACCTGACCAAGAAGATCGACCGGAACGCGCAGGAGGAATGAACATGAAAAAGAAAAAGAAGTTCCTGTCCTCCGGCTATCTGATCCTGGTCCTTCTGTTCATCTATCTTCCGATCGCCTATGTGGTGCTGTTCTCCTTCAACGACAGCAAGTCCATGACCAAATTCACGGGCTTCTCCCTCCGCTGGTACGAGAACATGTTCAATGACCGGACGATGCTGCAGAGCATTTACTACACCGTGCTGGTGGCGGTCATTTCCACAGTGGTGTCCACGATCGTCGGAACGGTTACGGCCATCGGCCTCTCCAAGGCGAAAAAGGTGATCCGCTCGGCGGTGCTGGAGGTCAACAACCTGCCGGTCATGAACCCGGATATCGTGACAGCCATCGGCCTGATGCTCCTGTTCGTTTCCGCAAAGGTGCAGCTGTCCCTGGTCACCCTGATCCTGGCGCATATTTCCTTCAGCATCCCGTACGTCATTCTGTCCATCATGCCCAAGCTGCGGCAGCTGGACGACAATGTGGCGGAGGCGGCGCTGGATCTCGGCGCGACGCCGTTCCAGGCGCTGACGAAGGTCATTATCCCGCAGATTTATCCGGCGATCCTCTCCGGCGCGCTGATCGCGTTCAGCATGTCCTTTGACGATTTTGTCATCTCCTTCTTCACCGCCGGGGTGGGGATCAACAATATCTCCATGTACGTATATTCCATGAAACGGTTCAATCCCAGCGTCAACGCGCTTTCCACCCTGATCGTGGTGGTGGTCACGGTGATCCTGGTTTTGGTCAATATTATTTCCTCTCGGATGAGCAAAGAGAGGAAAAAGGAGGAAAATGTATGAAAAAGTGGTTGGCAATCAGTCTGGCAATGGTGCTGCTGCTCGCGCAGTGTGTTTCCCCGGCGGCTGCGGAGGAGTTTGAGAACAAGGTTCTGAACGTGTATAACTGGGGCGAGTATATCGACAAGCAGGTCATCACGAACTTTGAGAATGAATACAAAGTCCGTGTGAACTACTCCCTGTTTTCCTCCAATGAAGAAATGTATACCAAGCTGCAGTCCAACGCGTCCTACGACGTGATCATTCCCAGCGATTATATGATCGAGCGCCTGATCCGGGAAAAGAAGCTCCAGCCGCTGGACCGGGAGATCGTGACCGACCTGGACAACCTGACGGACAGCGTGAGGAACCTGGAATACGATCCGGACAACACCTGGTCCGTGCCCTACCTCTGGCAGAACGTGGGCATCGTGTATGACACCACGAAGATCGATCCCGAAAAGATCGAGGAAGCGGGCTGGGATATCTTCCAGGATCCCGAGTATGCCGGACACACCTATATGTACGATTCCGAGCGCGACGCCTTCATGGTCGCCTTCAAGGCCCTGGGATACTCCGCCAACACCGAGAATCCCGATGAGATCCAGGCCGCGTATGAGTGGCTGCGTAACATGGACAAGGCCGTCCGCCCCTCCTATGTGACGGACGAGGTCATTGACTCCATGGCCAACGGCGAAAAGTGGATGGCGCTGGTGTACAGCGGAGACGCTGCCTACATCCTGTCCGAGAACGAGGATATGGGCTTCTGCGCCCCGAAGCAGGGCACCAACATCGCGGTGGACGCCATGGTCATTCCGGCTAACGCCTCCAACCCGAAACTGGCCAACTATTTCATCAACTACATCCTGGGCTACGAAAGCAGTGCCATGATCTCCGAGGAAGTCGGCTATGCCTCCCCGAACGCGGAGGTGCTGGCTGAGCTGTCCGGCCCCGGCGGAAGCTATGAAGGCAATGACGCCTATGTGCCGCGCTCCGGCAACGATAAGGATGAGTTCTTCCATGACAACGAGACCCTGAGGAAGCAGCTGTCCGAGCTGTGGATCAAGGTCAAGCTTCACGAGTGATCCTGCCGATCCGGGGGAGGCTGTGAGTTCACAGCCTCCCATTTTTCGTCCGGACAGGGAGCAGAAGGCAGGAAAACCGGGCCTGACCGGAGAATGAACCGGGGCAGGAAAGGCTCCGGCCCGCGGCCGGACAAACAGAACATGAAGGAGAAACGCAATGTATCATTCCTTTTTACCGGGCCGGGAATGGCTTGACACGGCCGGGAAGCCGATCCAGGCTCACGGCGGATCCATCCTCTTCACGGAGGGCGCGTATTACTGGTACGGAGAGAACAAGGAGAAAACGGACGGAAAAACGGACGTGTGGACCTGGGGCGTGAGATGCTACCGGTCAGAGGACCTGTACAACTGGGAGGACTGCGGATTGATCATCCCCCCAGATCTGGAGCATCCGGGTTCCTCCCTGCATCCGTCCTCCATGCTGGACCGCCCGCATATCCTGTACAACCGGGAGACGGGGAAATACGTCTGCTGGCTGAAGATCATGCACAGGGGCGGCCGGCAGGACGAAACGGTGCTGACGGCGGACCGGATCCTCGGGCCATATACGGTCGTGCGGGAAGGGCTGCGGCCCCTGGGTATGAGCGCCGGGGATTTCGATCTGGCTGCCGCGCCGGACGGGAAGGGCTACTACTTCTTTGAGCGGGTGCACTCGGAAACGATCATTGCGGACCTGACGGAGGACTATACCGGCGTGACCGGCTATTACAGCACGCATTTTCCGCATTCGGCGCCGCCGTATGTCCGGGAGGCCACGGCACATTTTATCCGCCGGGGGAAGCATTATCTGCTGACCTCAGGCACGACCGGCTACCTGCCCAACCCCTCCGAAGCGGCGGTGGCTGACACATGGCACGGCCCGTACAGGGTGCTCGGCAATCCCCATCCCGCAGACGAAAGCCACACTTCTTTCCATTCCCAGATATCCTCCGTTTTCCAGGTGCCGGGAAAGAAGGACCTGTTCATCGCCCTGGCGGACCGCTGGGCGCCGGAGGATATGGAGCTGCCCTATGAACAGTACCGGCGCTGGTTTGAGATCCGCTTTGATCCGGACCTGACGAAGGAGCAGAAGGACGCCGCGATGGCGGAGCTGGGCCTGGACATGAAGAAATACGGCGACGGCACGCGGAACACGTCCATTGCCCGCTACGTCTGGCTGCCGATCCGGTTCGAGGGCGAGATGCCGGTCATCGACTGGAAGGACGAATGGCGCTGGGAGGACGCGGAGTAACCCCTGCCGGCAGCCTCTTCCACCCACCCGCGATCTGCCCTAAATTTCCTCTTGCTTTTTGAAAAACATCATGCTATAATTCCATGCGTTGACCGTATGGGATTATAGCTCAGTTGGTTAGAGCACCACGTTGACATCGTGGGGGTCATAGGTTCGAGTCCTACTAATCCCACCAACAGAAAAGCCACCCCTTGAGGGTGGCTTTTCTGTTGATCAGATCCGTACGGATTTCCAAACCTATGGGGGTCCCACGATCGTGGGGGCAAACGATCCGAGTGTCAGCCCGGTGGGCTGTCGCCAAAGGCGAAACGAGGTGAGTTTGTTGGCGCGAAAGGGAGTGCGGGGCCCGTTCCGAGGGCCACGCACGACCATTGAGCGAACGGACATAGGTTCGCATCTGCGGATAAAGCGAGGCGGAAGCTTAGTGAGCAAAGGAATCCAATTGCCGCTCCAAGACGAGTTGGATGACTATAACGAACTTGACTGAGCGAACAAAGCATTCTTTTGTTTTTTTCTGAAGATGATCTTTCATTCTTTCAGATAATGATGCATGATGATATATTGGGAGACGACTTAGAACAGCAAATCCGGATTTCGAGGCAAAACAAGTATTGAACATAATTGCGGAACACATTGAGGATGTGAATGTCCAACGATTCTCTGTTAATGGGGAAGACAATTTCAAGGAAAAATGATACTGTTCCTTCAGGAGGCAGCAAAATGGATATGATAAGAATAGGTAAATTTATTGCGGAGCTTCGAAAGAAGCAGGGACTTACTCAAGAGCAGCTTGGCGAAAACATTGGAGTGACCAATAAGACGATCTCGCGTTGGGAAACAGGAACTTATCTTCCTCCGGCGGATGCGCTTATGGCGATGAGTGAGCTTTTCTCGGTCAGCATTAATGAAATTCTTAGTGGGAGAAAACTTTCCGATCAAGAATATAAAAATGCTGCTGAGGAGAATTTGGTGCAATCGATCAGGACGAGCAGTTTTGAACTGAAGGACAGGATCGAATTCTTTAAGAAGAAGTGGCTTAAAGAACATATAGCTGTTATGGTCTTTATCGGAATATGTATCGTTGCCGTTTTTGCGGCTGGCATTGTAACCGGGAACAGCATACTGGTTTCGATTACTCCATTGCTTGTCCTTATTACTCACGCATGGAGGAATAATACGATGATGGCATATGTTGAGCATAAGGCGTATGATGGGACCGGAAGCAAATGAAAACCCCGATTTAATGATCACGATAATATAGATCAATTCATAAACAAAGAGCCGCATTTTGTTAAAATGCGGCCATCTCTTTATGATTCTGACATTTGGCAAGGAATATGAGCCATATATTTATGCGGCACATCATTCCGTAACTCCGGCACGGGCTGCGTTTTCCGCACCCGCTGCCGGAGCCTGTTTATTTTTCCAGTTCCTGCCGGATCATGCGCACCCGGCTGTCCAGCTCATCCAGGAAAGACACAACGTTGTCTGCGTTCAGCCGGTCAAAGAATTCCGGCTCGTCGCTGAGCAGCTGGGCGATCGGATTGAAATCGCTGAAGTAGATCTGCCGGTTGACCGGCCGGATGCGTTCCATGTCCTCCGCGGTAACCATCCAGCGGCCGTTTTCTTCGTAATCGAGGAGCTCCGCTTTCTTCTTTTCGACGTTTTCCTCCGCTTCCTCCAGCGCGTCCGGATCGCCGGCGGCCGCCTCCTTCACTGCCTCCAGCCGGGCCAGCTCGCCCTGCAGGAAGGCCAGGTACTCTTCATAATACGGATCAGGGATCGGAAGATCCAGCGTTTCATACAGAGTGGTCTGCTGGACTTCCATTTCACTCCGGATGCCGGCGTAAACCAGCTCCAGGGCTTCCTCCGGATGGGCGCTCCACGGGTTGACCACATAGTAGGAAGCTTCCTCCATCGGAGCATAGAGGGGCGCCGCGCCCTTTTCAAAGGTCAGGGGCATATAGGCGTAACGGTAATTGTCATCAAGGGCGCCGATGTCATAGACGTAGACCAGCTCTGTCTTTCCGCGGCCGCTTCCGTACTGCTCCGCCCGCTCCTGTACGGCATAAAACTTTTCCAGTACGCGCCGCAGCGTTTCGGACCGGTAATCCGCGGTTTTTCCCGCTCGGGTCATTTCATCGTCATACAGGGACAGCAGCTGAGTTTCGGTCATTTCGTTTATGAACGGATCCAGATGAATGCCGGGCATATCGTCGGCATAGCTGTCATACCAGTTCAGGCAGAAGTCCAGGTATTCCTCCCAGGTGCCCGGTACGGCCAGCTGCAGCCGCTCAAAGGTTTCCCGGTAATAGCAGAGCTGTTCCGAGAAAAAGCTCTTCGGGAAGGCGGCCAGCTTTCCGTCCTGCAGGAAGGGCGCGCGGATGTTCGGATACAGTCTGTCACCCCACTTTTTCAGGTCGGCACTGGCGTACAGGTCCGCAAAGAAGCCCTTGGTTTTGAGCATATGCAGCAGGTTCATGTCGCGCAGGACATAGACGTCGATATCCGGACGCTGCACCAGCATATCTTGGACGAACTGCTCCTCGGCGGACAGGACGCCCGCGTCGGAAATTTTCAGGGGAACATCCGGATGGCTCTCGATAAAGGCGGCATATTCTTCGCCGCGGCCGTAGATGTCCAGGATCCGGAGCGAGGTGCTCTGACTGCTTTTTTCAAACGTCCGGATGACCAGCAGGGTGTCTGTGACCAAAGCAATGCCGTTCTTCAACAGGCAGCAGCCCGCCACGTCGCCCTGGGGAAAGGTGCCCACGGTCTCCGGCCGGCCGTTCTGCCGGACCGCCCGGATGCTGTCATCTGAAAGGTAATAAGCAGTGCCGGACGCAGTGTCATACATCAGGCTGGAAAGATAGCTGTCGTCCTCCCCGACGGTGGCCCATACGGTTTCCTTGCCGGTCTGCCTGTCGATCACCTTGAGCAGGACGGTGTTCTTCGGGAAATGCTTTTCGCGCGTCAGCAGAAGGATGTTCCCGTCCTCCAGCACGTCCATGGCGATCGGATTTTTCACGGTCACGTCGGAAACGGGAGTCCCCTGCAGGTCGCAGATATGGATCACGGTTTCCGAAAGGCCGTGACAGTATTCATGCCAGTAGATCAGGCCGTTTTTCGCTCTTGCCTGTTCGATGAACAGATCGTGATTGGCTTTCAGGAGGAAGGAGGTCTCATTGACGAAGGCGCCGCCCTCATCCAGCAGGCGGATCACCCGGGATTCCTCGCTGTCCGTGATGCCGTACAGGCACTGCCCGTCGGAAAAAAGGCAGCAGAGGTATTTCGGCAGGTCGTCCGCCGGCGCGATCTGCGTCATTTCCGTTCCCTGCGCAGGAAGGGAGTACAGCCCGCTATCCCGGAAAACATACAGGACGCCGCGGTGGCAGCCGACCGCGCTGACATAATCTTTCTGACAGCTGATCGCCCGGGACTCATACGCGGTTTCGGCTCCGGCGGGAACACAGCCTGCCAGCAGAGCGAGGGCGAGCAGCAGGGCAAAAAAACGGTTCTTCATAGGGCACTCCTTTCAGTGAGAAGTCAGGGCAGGATCAGCAGCTCTTCCATTCGCCTGTCCGAGGGCGCCATTTCGAAATGTACATCACCGATCAGTTCGCCGGTGCGGGCATCGATGCGGACAAAGATGTAGAGGGGCGCGCTGCCTCCGAAGGCCTCCCGGTCCTGATCAGACTGCCTGTCCAGCCGTTCAAACTCCCGGTCGGAGACGGCGGCGCCGGAACGGCAGAGCCTGTGGAATTCGGCATCCCCGGCGAGATCATAGACCAGGTCCCAGACGGGCCTGCCGCTGCCGGCGGAAATGTGAGTCACATCCAGATCCAGGCCGATGTGCGCTGTCAGTTCCTTCTTCCAGCCGTCCACGGCCTCAATGGCCCGGATGGCCGCTGATTCCGCTTCTTCCCGGGAAAGGAAGGTCTCATCCGGCAACACCAGTTCCTGCAGCATCAGGTCCCGGACGGGAACAAGATAGGTGTTATTGGGGTCCGCAAGGTACGCGTTGTCTTCCTCGGACAGGCTTTGCAGCAGGGGCAGCCATTTTTCCCGCAGGCGGTAAAGCGCGTCATGGGTATGCGGTGTCAGCTTATACTCGCGGTTCAGGTTTTCAGCGGGGTGTTCCCGGCGCGGCTCGGAAACATGCAGGAAATGACCTTCGGGATCCACGTCGCCGCTGAAACCGCTGCGCATGTCCTCCGGCCGGAGCTTCCAGGAGACTTCGAAATGCCATGCCCCGGTCTCTTCATTGAATGTCAGATATTCCAGAACCAGCCCATCCCGGGGGCAGCTCATGACCTCTTCCGCCCGGGAGAGAACGATCTCCTGAATCTCCGCCCTGCCCAGCTCCGCATATACGGGAGTCAGGGAGAAGAATATGCAGACTGCTGTCAGGCAGCAGATCATACGAAGGGATATCCGATTCCGTGTAGATATTTGTATCATGTTGGTTCCTCCTTGTGCCGGATCACTGCCCCTTCCGGCCGGAAAGGGGCTTTCACTTTATCTGACGGAGGAAACGTCCCGAAAATTGCATTCCGGAGAAAAAACAGTAATGAATATTTCAGGCCGTTTTTCTGCGCATGATGATAAAATGGGAAAGCGCGCGATCGTAATCGGCAGGGGAATCATTTCCGCAAAGCCTTCATGCCACGGGGAGGATGTTACGCTGAAGGTGACAGGGGCCATGTATTCCAGAGCATGGGTCCCTTCATGGGCGAGAGCATGCCAGCTATCTTCCTCCGAAAGAAAGCAGCTGCCTTCATTCAGCTCAATGGAAAGCGGTACTTTACTGTCGAGGAAACAGGGATATTCGAGCTGATCAGGATCGTCACACATGCATTTTTCACATCTTAAGATCGAGGACATACATATCTTACAATAGTGTTTGCAACAAATGTAATTTTCACATTTAAATACTATTAATTGTAACATATGCAAAAATCAATTGTATAGAATACAAAAAGATGATATCATTCTCTGCATAAAGAGAACTTCGTTCTCAATAAAATAAGGAGGGGATCCAATGAAGAAAAGGGTCATTCTGATCGGATTGTTTGCCATGTTGTTTATGCTGGCAACGATCGCATGCGCACTGGCTGCTACGTATAACACCAAGGCAGTCCACCTGCGCAAGGGCGCCGGCACAAGCTATGGTTCCTACGGTCTGGTAAGCAAGGGAGCTACTTGCAATGTGCTGGAAACCAAAACAGTAAGCGGAGTACTATGGTATAAGGTTAAAATCACCAGCGATACCAAAAACTCTCCTAACCTGAAAGGAAAAACCGGCTGGTCCATGGCCAAATTTATTGATGGCGGCCCCGGCGGCAGTTCTTCAACAGGCGGAACAGGAGGAACAGGCACCAGTTCTACCAGCAAGCCTGCAGATAAGGGCAGCAAGGTCAACGGGTATGTGAATGCTAACAGTGTTCATTTAAGAGAACTGCCCGGAACAAATCAGAAATCTCTTACCCAGTACAACAAGAATCGGACGGTTCTGTATTACAACGGAACCCATTCCGCCAGCAACCTGAACTGGTATCATGTAATTAAGCCCGGGAATGGTTACATGGCTTCCAAGTATATTACCAGCGGAACTCCCAAGTACGGTGTTCCTTACTGCACAAAATGTAATGAGCAGTTGGTACGCGGTGCTACTTACAGTGACCTTACAGTAAATAATGCACCGGATAAGGTGGAGCGGAAAAACATGAGCCTTACCAGAAGCCCGGCTGAGGTGAAATATGATTATCATTGTCCCAAATGCGGCGGCAGCAAGACAAAGGTTTCTGTAAAAGGCTGGTATTATCACAATATTAATGACAACAGTTATTACTTCAGCACGAACTGATCAGGAAGCGTTTCGCTTCTGATCCGGTGAAACAACTCCTTTACATGAATAACTGATCCGGATCATACTCTTCGGGTTTTAGTCTGACAGAATAATGGATGTTAGCCCTGACGGGTATGATCCGGATCAAATCGTTTCCGGCAAAGGGAAACAAAGCCGGAACACGTAAATCATTCAGGGAACCTGTAGATAACCCAAATGGAAGGATTGCAGAGCAAATGATTTGTTTCAGACGTATTTCCCGTAAAATCGGCCTGCTGGTTCTGGCCGGTCTGTTGGTACTTTCCTGTGTCTCCTCTGCGCTGGCGGAGGACATGATTGTCCACCGGGAGGCAGAGACATGGGAGGATGACATGAGAGGGATCCAGGCTTGCTTTGCGCAGGGAGACAGCATCGTCTGGATCACTAATGACGCGGACTACAATGTGACAATTTATGATTGCTCCGCAAAAGTGAAAAAAGTCTATCCGTTCGGTGACAGCATCAGCAGTTTGGTGCCGAAGGAGGATCCCGAACCTGCTATCGACTGTGAAGAGGAACCGGAGGAAACGAGCACCTCTGTTTACAATCTGGACTGCTGGATCCAGATGGATCAGGAGATCTACGCGCTGTTTACGGAGTATTTTGAAAACGGGACCATCCGGGGAGGTCTCTTCTTTCGCCTGACGTTGGAGAACGGGACTGCGGAGCTCGTTCGGGACGAAAACCTGAAGATCGACTGGAGCAACATGACGGTGGTTTCCGACTACCAGCAGCTCAGCCGCTACGTGGAGGAGGGCCTTTGCGTACAGAACACACTGTGCCTGCTGACAAGCGACAACGAGGGAGAATGCCTGCTGGAGGTATTCGATCTGGCGGACGGAACCTGCACCGAGCTTTCTCCCGGGCCGATCAGCGGAATGTTCCCGTCGGAGGACGGCAGGATCCTGCTGGCTGCGGATCACATGGATGAGAATGCCGGGATCTTCTTCAGCGTGCTGGACACAAAAACAAAGCAGATCCGTGCCGGAAACCGCATGACCTATTCCTACAACGATACCGTCAGTATTCTGGCATATGACGGGAAGAACGACCGGCTGATCTACTGCAAAAACGGCGAAGTGCTTTCCGCAAAGGCTTTCGACACGGAAAAAGCGGTTTCGGTCAACTTTTTCCCGCTGGATCCGGCGGCGCACAAGGCCTTCCTGCTCAACGACGAAACGCTGGCAATCTGGAACAACAGCCATATTTTCCTGAGGGACATTACGGAGATTCCGAAGGAAAGAATCACCCTGAGCATCAGCAACACTGTATACAACGAAGCTGTCCGGAAGGCTTATCCGGCGTTCAACGAGGCAAGCAGCCTTGTGTCCGTAAAGATCACCGACGGGGAAACGCAGGACAGCATCCTGCAGAGGCTGCTGACCAGGGACACCGGAACGGATATCTTTACCACGGTGGTATCCCTGAACCAGTTCCGGGCCATTGCCGACAAGGGGTATTACGCGGACCTGAGCTCCGGCAGAAAGATCACGGAGGCGGTCGACGCCATGTATCCGGCCTTCGCGGAGGCTCTGAAAAAGGACGGGAAAATTATTGGCATTCCACTGGCCATCAGCGAAAACGGATATGGATACAACCCGGTTGTGCTGAAGGCCGCGGGACTGACAGCAGATGACCTGCCGAAGACCTGGGAAGCATTTCTGGATTTTCTCGGCGAGCTTCCATCAAAGATCGGGGATAAGGATATCTGCATTTTCCCGGACTGGTGGGATCAGGAATTTGTGCGCAAGGACCTGTGCGATGAGTTGATCTGCCGCTATCAGGATGCTTTGCTCCATGAAAAGAAGGAGCTGGTTTTCAATTCGCCTCAGCTCAGCGGATTGCTGACAAAGGTCGGGAACCTCGATCTGGATGCGCTCAATATTCCGGAGAGCTATGAATACAGATACTACGACTATGAGAGAGTGCCGCTCTTTGACCGGGTATTCTACCAACTGGACGACAGCGAGGATAATTTGATCCCCCTGGTGCTGGGCTTTGACGGAATGGAGCCGGTCGTTGCGTTCCAGACGGAGATCGCCTTCGTCAATCCCTGGTCCGAGCACGTTCCGGAGGCGGTCAGCTATCTGGAGCGCGTGCTGGAGGAACTGGATGTAAGAACGAAATACGACCTATATCCGGCGCTGAACGAACCTGTGCACAACAGCGATTTCGCGGAATCCTACCGTATTGAGCAGAGCTTCCTGCAAAAAGCGATTGACAAAATGAACGCGGCCGACGAGGAAGATAAAGAGGAATGGCAGAAAGTCGTTGACAGATCCGAAAAGGAGCTGCAGGAAATGATCGGGAGAAGCTGGGTTATCAGCCCGGAAAGGCTGGAGATATACCACTCCCAGGCCGACAGCTTCGTGCCCCGGAGGTACCAGTACTGGGACAGCTTTACGGATGAACAGTATGAGAGCTTCGATAACCTGAAAGCTTCCTTTGCCCGCCGCGAGATTTCCGCTGAGAAGGTGCTGGAAACGATCGACAGGATGACGAAGATGGAACACCTGGAAGGAAACTGAGAATCAACGCAGGACCGGCCGCTCTTTTGAGCGGCCGGCCTTTTGCCTATCTTTATTCCTCTTCCACCCGATCCTCCAAAATTATTATTTTATTCAGCAGGGCTTATTTTACGACCTCGGCTACAAAACGGTCAAAGACATCCTCTGAGGTGACCGCTTTCAGGCAGCGGATAAAGATTTCCGCTTTTTCTTCTTCCCCAAGCCAAAGCGCGCCGCCGTTGCTTTCCCAGACGGGAGCCATTTCGGAATTTACGGCTTCATGGAAGGCGGCAAAGGCCTCCACGCCGTAGGTATCACGCAGCCAGGTCAGAAATTTATATCCTACCGGGTATGCCATTTCATGGGACAGATGCAGGCAGAAGGTGTGGCCGAAATCGGCGCGGGCTTCTTCGGAAAGGAAAGACCAGTCAAAGCCGGGATCCTCATACCAGTTGTAACGGCCGGGAAAGCGCGCGATCGTGATCGGCAGGGAAATCATTTCCGCAAAACCTTCATGCCACGGGGCGGATGTCACACTGAAGGTGACAGGGTCCATGTATTCCAGGGCATGGGTCCCCTCATGGGAGAGAGCATACCAGTTTTCTTCCTCCGAAAGAAAGCAGCTGCCTTCATTCAGCTCAATGGTAGGCGGTGCTTCACTGTCGAGGAAATAGGGATAAAGGTTTTCCGCAATGCTGAGGGCATATTTTGTTTCTCTCGCGCATGAGCCGAGATAGGGCAGGACGGCTTCCTTCACGCTGCTCCACAGTTCCGGCAATTTTTCCGTAAAAGAGACAGGAAGGTCAAAATCCTGCGGTGCCGTTACATCCAAACCCGCAAACTCGAAGTGGTTTACAGTCTGGAAACGGAAATAATTCATAGTCCCGCCGGGAACCACATAATCCTCCAGGGTGACTCTCGGAACCAGAATGCGCCATGTTTCTACGGGCTTATCCGATCGGGAAAGTCCGGTATCGTAGAAATAGGGTAAAAGCATAGTGGCATAATAATCATTGGCGTATTTGTAGGACATGACCACATAGGACTGAGGAATGACTACATACTGCGCGGAGACACCATTCTCAAGCTTTATCCATGTTCCTTCTGACGGGTGCCAGACTCCGTTTCCGTCCGAAAAGACCGGAGATGCGGGGAA
>JAEEGL014104724.1_pt1 | contig 14470 bp, 11 predicted proteins | sample 9134231 | NCBI WGS metagenome assembly JAEEGL01 (sample SAMN16246548, study PRJNA631951) | gut metagenome | biome: gut microbiome; feature: rumen; material: fiber-attached | host: Bos | place: Iran: Karaj | collected 2018-10
CGTATCGGGCGTATTCCGCATGCGCGAGCCCCGGGATCATCCCGAACACGCGCTTCTGTTCGGAAAACTTCAGGTTCGTCTGAAAACCGACGATGTTGTACAGCGTGCCGTCCGCGTTGTCGCAGCGAAGCTGCACCACCGCAAACGGGCGTTTGCCGTTCACCGTAAGCCCCACGGGCTTCAGCGGTCCGTACGCCAGCGTCAGTTCGCCGCGCTTCGCCATGACCTCGACGGGCATGCAGCCCTCGAACACGCGCGGCGTTTCAAAGCTGTGCAGCGGCGCGGTTTCGGCCCCGACCAGCGCGTGATAAAACGCGAAGTACTCCTCGCGCGTCATCGGGCAGTTCAGATAATCCGAACCGCGGTCGTAGCGCGACGCCGCGAAGATCCTGTCGTGATCGAGCGAATCGTACGTTACGATCGGCGCCGCCGCGTCGTAAAAATGCAGGCTCGTCCCGAACCGCCGTTCGATCGCTTCGCTCATCGCGCCGCTTGTCAGCGGGCCCGTCGCAACGATCGCGGGCGAAGCGGGGATCTCCGTCAGCTCCTCCGTGACGACCGTGAGATCGGGAAACGACTTCAGCGTTTCCGTCACGTACGCGGAGAATCCCTCCCGGTCGACGGCAAGCGCGCCGCCCGCGGGCACGCGCGTTGCGTCCGCCGCGCGCAGGATCAGCGAATCGAGCGCGCGCATTTCTTCTTTCAGAAGTCCGACGGCGTTGACCGGCCGGTCGGAGCGGAACGAGTTCGAGCAGACGAGTTCGGCAAAGCCGTCGCCTTTGTGCGCGGGCGTGCGCTTTTTCGGCTTCATCTCGTACAGCGTCACCGGATACCCGCGCGAAAGCAGGCGGTACGCCGCCTCGGCGCCGGCAAGTCCCGCGCCGACGACGGTCACGTTCGGCTTACGCATCTTCGGTCTTGGTCTTTCTGCGAAGGATCGTCCTGCAGTTCGGATCCGCGCACTGCACGAACGTGCCGTTCTGACCGTGCTTCTGCACCATCAGGCCGCCGCACTTCGGGCAGCGGGTCTTGACCGGCAGATCCCAGCTCGTGAAATCGCACTCCGGATACCGTTCGCAGCCGTAGAAGACCTTCTTGCGGCCGTGCTTCTTGACGATCGCCGCGCCGCACTTCGGGCAGGGAACGCCCTCGACCGTTTCCACGATCGACTTCGTGTTGCGGCAGGTCGGGAAGTTCGGGCAGGCAAGGAACTTGCCGAAGCGGCCCGTCTTGATGACCATCATCGCGCCGCACTTGTCGCACGGCACGTCGGAGATTTCGTCGGGGATCCGGATCTTTTCCGTGGTATCGGCGGCGTGACCGACCGTTTCCATGAACGGACCGTAGAACGCGCCGACCAGCTTCTGCCACTGTTCGGAGCCGTCCTCAACGGAGTCGAGATCCTCCTCCATGTTTGCGGTGAACGCGACGTCCACAATGTCCGGGAAGCCGGACTTCATCAGTCCCGTCACGGCAAAGCCGAGTTCGGTCGGCACCAGCGTCTTCTTCTCGCGCATGATGTAGCCGCGGTCCACGATCGTGGAGATCGTCGGCGAATACGTCGACGGACGGCCGATGCCCTTTTCCTCGAGCGTTTTGACGAGCGTCGCCTCGGTGTAGCGGGACGGCGGCTGCGTGAATTTCTGCTGCGGATCGAGCTTTTCCGCCTTGAAGCGGTCGCCCTCCGCGATCGGCGGAAGCTGCACGACGTCCTCGTCCTCGAGATCCTTGCCCTCGGTATAGATCGTCGAGAAGCCCGCAAAGCGCGTATGCGAACCGGTCGCCTTGAACTGCGCGCCGTTCGCGTCGAAGGTCACGACCGTCTGTTCCAGGATCGCGTCGCTCATCTGGCTCGCGAGGAAACGGTCGTAGACGAGCTTGTACAGCTTGTACTGATCGCTCGAAAGATACGGCTTCAGCGTCTTCGGATCGTTCTTCACGTCGGTCGGACGGATCGCTTCATGCGCGTCCTGCGCGTTGCGGCGTCCGCGGTACACGTTGGGCGTCTTCGGCACGAGCGCTTCGCCGAACGCCTCGGCGATGTACGCGCGCGCCGCCTTCTGCGCCTCGTCGGCGATGCGGACGGAGTCGGTACGGATGTACGTGATCAGACCCGTCGCGCCCTTCTTGCCGATCTCAACGCCCTCGTACAGCTGCTGCGCGACCATCATCGTGCGCTTCGTGGTGAAGCCGAGCTTGCGGGACGCGTCCTGCTGCATGCTCGACGTGGTGAACGGCGGCGCGGCATGCTTGCGCTTTTCGCCGCTCTTCACTTCGGTCGCCGTAAAGTCGGCGCTGCCGACGCGCGCGATGATCGCGTTCGTCTGCGCTTCGGTTTTGAGATCGACCTTGTTGCCGTCCGTGCCGAAGAAGCGCACGTCGAACGTCTTCTTTGCGCCTGCGCGAAGCTTCGCGGTCAGCGTCCAGTATTCCTCCGGAACGAACGCGTTGATCTCCTCCTCGCGGTCGCATACGATGCGCGTCGCAACGGACTGCACGCGGCCCGCGGAAAGGCCCTTGCGGATCTTCGACCAGAGGATCGGGCTGATCTTGTAGCCCACGATGCGGTCCAGAACGCGTCTCGCCTGCTGCGCGTCGACCAGATCCATGTTGATCGCGCGCGGCGACTTGATCGCGTTTTTGACGGCGGACGCCGTGATCTCGTGAAACTCGATTCGGCACTTGCTCTTGACGTCCAGCTTCAGGATCTGCGCCAGATGCCAGGAGATCGCCTCGCCCTCGCGGTCAGGGTCCGTCGCGAGAAGGATGCGGTCGGCTTCCTTCGCTTCCTTCTTGATGCGTTCCAGAACGTCCCCGCGGCCGCGGAGCGTGATATACTTCGGCTCGAATCCGTGCTCGACGTCAACGCCGAGCTGCGATTTCGGCAGATCGCGGACGTGACCGTTGCTCGCAACGACGCGGTATCTGCTGCCTAAAAACTTTCCGATCGTCTTCGCCTTCGCGGGCGACTCCACGATCACGAGCGTGTTCTTCGTTTCTGCCATGTTGACTCTCTCCTTCGGTTATTGGTCGAACGTTACGACCGTGTGTATGGTATCCAGCGCATAGATGCGCCCGGGAAGCTGTTTGACGACCTCGGCGAACAGAAGCTTCGTCAGCGCCGCGTTCAGGTCCTGTGCGGAGCAGTCGATCCACTCGAGCAGCTCGTCCGCGTCCTTTTCGCCCTGCAGAAGCGCCATGTAGATCTCCTGCCCGACGGATCCGAGCGAGGTGAACGTCACCTTCTTCGCCGCGCCGTTGAGCACGTCGTCGCCCGCGTCGTCGCAGAATTCGGTCAGGATGTCCGCCGCGCAGGTCACGGGCTTTGCCTCGCCGCGCGTGAGCATCCGGTTCGTGCCGACGCTCATCGGATCGGTGATGCGTCCGGGCACGGCAAAGACCTCCCTGCCCTGCTCGCGCGCGTAATCCGCCGTGATCGACGTGCCGCTGCGCTCGCCCGCCTCGATCACCGCGACCCCGCGGGCAATGCCCGACAGGATGCGGTTGCGGATCGGGAAGTTCTGCGCGAGCGGCGGCGTTTTCGGAAGGAACTCCGTGAGGATCGCGCCGCGCTCGATCACGCGCTCGTACAGCTTCGCGTTGTCCTGCGGATACACGACGTCGATCCCGCAGCCGAGCACCCCAATCACCGGACAGTCCGCGCCGTCCGCGTTCAGCGCGCCCTTTGCGGCGGCGGAATCGATCCCCGCCGCGAGCCCGGTCACGACCGTCGCGCCGCGCTCCGCAAGCTGCTCGCCCAGAAGCGTTGCGACCTCGCGCCCGTAATCGGTGCAGGTGCGCGCGCCGACCAAAGCGATCGGCAACGGCAGGTTCTCCGGCAGGCGACCCTTCATGAACAGGACTGACGGCGGATCGTCGATCTCGGACAGCAGCGCCGGATACGCGTCCGATTCGGGCGTCAGCACCGTGACGCCGTTCTTCTCGAGCCACGCGCAGTAACGATCCAGAAACCGGTCGTCCGCCGCGGCGATCAGCCGGTCGCGCACGGCTTCGGACACGTCCGCAAACTGCCCGAGGTCGCGTTTCTGAACCGCCTCGCGCGCTTCGGAAAGATCGTCGAACCGCGACAGCAGTTCAAAGAACAGCCTCGGATTCACGTTCGTCGCGTAGTTCAGCCACAGATAATTCCGCGTCGTTTCATCCATCGCGCCGATCCGCCCCTTCCCAAAAATACTTCGGAACATATCATAACACGGTTTTTTTCGGATTTCAATCCTATTTATATATGCAAATGTGATATTTTTGTCGGCAAAAATGTGTCTTTTTCGCAAAAAAGAAAGCGCGGAACGTTCCGCGCTGTGGATTTCTGTCAAATCACAGATCCGAAAGCATCGACATGCTGCGGTACTGGATCGCTTCGGCGTAATGCTCGGGCCGGATCTCCTCGCTGTTTTCGAGGTCCGCGATCGTGCGGGCGACCTTGAGGACGCGCTGGTACGCGCGCGCCGAAAGCTGCAGCTTTTTGAACGCATCCTTGAGCAGCTTTTCGGATGCGCCCGTGGGGTCGCAGAAGCGGCGGATCAGTTCGCCGTTCATCTCCGCGTTCGTGCGGATGCCGAGGTCCCGAAACCGCGCAAGCTGGATCGCGCGCGCCGCGGCGACCCTTGCGCGCACCGTTTCGCTCGATTCGGCGGGACGGCGCTCGGTGATCTCGCGATAGCCGACCTCCGTCATTTCGATGTGCAGGTCGATGCGGTCGAGCAAAGGTCCGCTGATGCGCCCCGCATAGCGCCGGATCTGCGCGGGCGTGCAGGTGCACGGCTTCGTGCGCGAACCGCGGTTGCCGCAGGGGCACGGGTTCATCGCCGCAACGAGCAGAAATCTTGCCGGATACGTCGCCGTCGCCGCCGCGCGGCTCACGGTCACGAAACCGTCCTCCAAAGGCTGTCGAAGCGCTTCGAGCACGTCGCGGTGGAATTCCGGCAGCTCGTCGAGGAACAGCACGCCGTTATGCGCAAGGCTGATCTCGCCCGGCATGGCGCGGTTTCCGCCGCCGATCAGCGACGCCGCGCTCGCGCCGTGGTGCGGCGCGCGGAACGGACGCTCCGTGACGAGCCCCTCCGTCCCCTTCATCGCGCCGGTGATCGAATGGATCTTCGTGGTCTCCAACGCTTCCTCGAACGTCATGTCCGGCAGGATCGACGGGATCGCGCGGGCAAGCATCGTTTTGCCGCTGCCCGGCGTGCCGCATAAAAGGATGTTGTGATTGCCCGCAACGGCGATCTCCGCCGCGCGTTTTGCGGCGCTCTGCCCGCGGATCTCGGAAAAATCGACCGCGTTCTTGTGCGTGCCGCCCGAAAACGGCTTCGCTTCGGCGGGCGCGATGGCGATCTCGCCCCTTAGATGCGACACGAGCGCGGCAAGGTTCTCGACCGGGAAAACGCGCGCGCCGCGGATATACGACGCTTCCTGCGCGTTGTCCTTCGGCACGAAGAAGATCGAATTGCCCTTATGGTACGCGTCGATCAGCATCGGCAGGATGCCGGAAATCGGACGCACGGCGCCGTCGAGCGCCAGTTCGCCCAGCACGATGATATCGTTCGGAACGGGCCGCAGCATGCCGCCGGCAACGAGGATCGACAGCGCGATCGGCAGATCGTAGACGGAGCCCTCCTTCCTGAGATCGGCGGGCGCGAGGTTGACCGTGATGCGCGCGGTCGGGAATGCGAAGCCGGAATGCCGGATCGCCGCCTGCACGCGCTCCCGCGATTCCTTGACCGCCGCGTCGGGCAGACCCACCGTTTCATAGTTCGGCAGTCCCGGCGCGATGTCCGTTTCGACCGTCACGGGAAACCCGTTCAGGCCCGTCAATCCGTAGCTTTCCACCTTCGCCAGCATCGTTTATTCCTCCGTCGTTTCCATCGGCTCTTCGGTCCGCCTGCGGAACACGAACAGCTTGTTGCCCGCAAAGTTCACAAGCAGCGCCACGCCGGACGCAAGCAGCGTGCAGAAGTAATCGCCGCTGATCAGCTTCGTAAACCAGTTCGCGCCGATCGTGCGCATCCACCAGGCGTCGAGCCCGCAGACGTTCTTGAACAGATACATGAGTCCGAGCGACAGGCCGAGCGTCACGAGATTGACCGCGATGAACAGAAGGATCTCGCGCGCGTCGCGGCGGCGCTCCTCGCGGAACGTCCAGCGGGAGTTCCAGATATAGCTGTTCAGGATGCCGCAGGCGTAGCCGATGACCATCGGCAGATAGTACGTCAGGATCTCCGCCTCGGAAAACGTGCCGAACAGCTTTTGCAGCGCCCAGGTCACGATCAGCGTGACCGCCGTGTTGGACGCGCCGATCAGGATGAATTTCAGCAGCTGGAGAACGCTCTTTTTCTTTTCAGATACCTGCATAATAGACCTTTCCGAAGACGTTCAGAACGTCTTCAATGAATCGCCCGTATGCCTTCGGCACGGGAATGCCGGAAACCGCCGGCAGCATCAGCAGGAACACGACGGCCGCGACGGCCAGCCACGCCCACTTGAACCATGCCGTGCGCGGGTATTTCTTTTCCACGTAATACAATCCCATCAGCGCCATCAGCATCATGAACGGGATCGTCGAGAAGTAATGGTACAGGAACACGCACCGCGTCACGAGGATCCACGGCAGCAGCCCCGCAAGGATGCCGACGAGCACGGTATAGAACGCACGATCCTTTCTGAACGCGCGGTCCCGGAACCGGCTTGCGACCGCAAAGACCGCGCCGAACGCCGCGCCCGCCCAGAGCACGGGATTGCCGGTGCTCGAAATGTTGGACGACCACTGCACGCCGTCGATCATGGGATAGTCCGAATAGAACCAGACGGACTTGCCCGCCAGCGGCCAGCGATACCACATCGACTGGCACGGATGCGTGGCCACGAGCTTGCTGTGGTAGCGGTACATCGATATCTGCGTCTTCCACAGCTCCGAAAGCTTTTCGGAGAGCGTCGTGCAGTTTTTCGAGATGTAGTAGCAGTAGTTCGTAACGACGTACAGGACGATCGGGATCACGATGAAGAACAGACAGCACCACACCGGCGTCATCAACAGATCGTTGAGTGTCAGGTCGACGTCCTTCCGCTTTGCGAGCACGAGCCGGAACACGACCGACGACGCGATCGAAACGCCCGTCAGGATCAGAAGCGTTCCGTAGAACCACGGCTGCAGGAACAGGCGGATCGTTTCGATCCCGGCCTTCTCGCCGTCCAGCACGCCGGTCACCGGATCCTTCAGCACGCTCCAGTCGGTCCACTTCCCCGCGATATGCAGAACGATCACGCCGAACACGAACAGCACCGGCGCGTACGCCAGCACGTTGACCGCAAGCTTTTTGCGTTTCTCCTTCGGCTGTCTGTGCCGTTCGACGAGGATGCGGACCAGCTGCCAGATCAGATCGCCGAAATACAGCACCGCAAGGCCCGCACCGGAATAGAGGCACGTCCACTTCGACGAAACGCCGAGTCCGAATGCAAGTCCGGAAAGACCCAGAAGCGCGATCTTTTTCCAGTACGGGCGCTTTCCGATGTCCTCGGCGATGCAGTCGCCCATGAACAGGAACATCAGAAGCGTAAAGAACAGCGCGTACGTGTCGATCGTGGCGATGCGCGTCTGCGCGAAGTGCATGCCGTCGACGGCGAACAGACCCGCCGCGATCAGCGCGAAGTCCGTGCGGCGGAAGATGCGCTTTGCGAACACGAAGATGACCGCAAGGATCAGCACGCCGAAGAACGTTCCCGCAAACCGCCAGCCGAACGGCGTCATGCCGAAGATGCGGATGCCGCCCGCGATGAACAGCTTGCCGAGGGACGGATGCGTCCACTCGTAGATCGAATACCCCTCCGTAAACGCCGTTTCAAGACCGTACTTCAGATACAGATCGTCGTTGTTCAGGATCTCGAACGCCGTGCGCGCGTGGTAGATCTCATCGAAATACATATCGTTGAGATAGCTGTGATTGATCTGCGCGGCGTTCTGCTCGTCCAGCAGGTTTTCACTGCCGTCCGAAGGCTGATACACGGTCGCCGGCACAAGCTCGTCGCCGCTCAGCACCGCGATCTCGTTGAGCGCGATCGAGCCGCTCCGCACGTACAGGATCAAAAAGCCCGTTTCCGTATCGATCGGCGGATTTCCCGCGCTCTGCAGCTGTTTGTTCAGCGACTTCCATTTGTACATGTCGCCGTCGTCCTGCCGGAACGTGGCGATCGGGAACGACGTTTCGCGTTTGAACACGCCGTCCTGCGACGCGGTCTCATCGTAGATCTCAAGATAGCCCTCGGCGATGCTGCCGTAAAACAGCAGGTCGGTGACCTCCGTCCGTTCTCCGAAGTCGATGACGGCGGTCGCGCCCTCCTCCGCTTTCCAGATCGTCTGCGGCGAAGTGACCGAGCCGAGGTTCAGAAACGCGACGAGCGAATACACGGCGAGCAGCACAAGCAGCACGATATAATCGCGCTTCGTCATTCTGCGTCCGTCTTCGGTACGGATATCTCTGCGGAATTGTTTGAAATCCATGCCGCTCACCTCCTTTTCCCGCCCGGCTTCCGCGGCTCCGGCTGTTCGACGATGCGCAGCTCGAACGGATCGCCCGGATCGAACGTGAGCGCGCCGCGGAACGCGGCGGCGATCAGATAGAGCGCCGTGCCGACCTCCAGAAGCGAGATCTGCGCGATCATGGCGTTATGCAGGCTCTTCGCCTGGATGTTTTCCCGGATAAAATCGTAAAGCTGGTCTACGATGATCGGATAATACCGCGCCTTCTCGTCCACCATGTTTTTCAGAACGTCGGCCGTCGGATGCGAATACACGAACTGCGCGACCATGACGTTCAGGAACGTTACGGTCGAAAGCATGCAGAACGCCTTCAGCTTCCGCGGATCGCGGTCGTACGCGTACGCGAACGCCAGCAGGAAGATCGCCGGGAACACGTACCGCTCGTGCTGCCGCAGCGCGAAGGTGTATACCCAGACGAAGAAGCACGCCGTCAGCAGGAAAACCAGCCCGCGGTTCACATACAGCGAATACCGCGTTTTTTTACAGCGCACCCAATAGATCGTGAACAGTCCGCCGGTCACGACGCAGGCAAGCCCGATGTTCGCGTATCCGAAGACCCGGTAGCTCATCGTGCCGCCGAACAGACGGAACAGGACGGAAAGGATCAGCGTAAAGGCGAAAACGCAGACCGCGGCCAGCATCGTCAGCGTGCCGGACACCGCCGCGCCGCCCGTTCGGAGCCAGTCCGCCGTCTTTACGCCGCGAACGCCGCGGCGCGCGAGAGACACGAACCAGCCAATCGCAAGCAGTCCGTACAGCGGGAACGCCGCGACCGCCCCGAGGATCGCCTGCACCGTTTCGTCCTCCGACGTGAAGTTCACCGCAAGATACCGCAGAAGCGCAAGAAGTCCGGTCACCGCGGCGGCGGCGATCAGCTCGTACAGCGCGCGGTTCGGTTCGCCGTCCCTGCGGACGCGCATCTGCTCCCACGCCCGCGCAACGAGCGTCGGGAACAGGATCAGAAGCGCAAGTTTCGAGAAAAGCTCGTTCGTGCGGAGCAGCATCAGGCCGACGCTGCCGCTGCCGAGCATCGGAAGCAGCTCCAGCGATTCGCCGTACGGCGGATTGTACCAGTTGCCGCCGAACAGCGCATGGTAATTGTACGCGTCGATCGTCGGTCCCTTATAATAGTCGACCGCGTGCGAAAAGATCCGGTACAGGAACGCGATCGGCGATTCGCCGCCGCACGCGGGCAGCGCGCCGAGGATCAGCACGAGCACCGCGCCCGCCACCGCCGCGCACGACCAGTACACGTGGTCCTTGAATCTCTTCGTTCCGAACTGATCCACGCCGGTCATGACGTACAGCAGCGCGATGACCGGTCCCGCGATCAGCGCCTGCCATTTCATCAGGATCGCGGCGCCGTACAGAAGGCCCGCCAGCAAACGGTAGTACGGTTTTTCACGGCTCGCGTTCAGCAGCAGGAAAACGCCGATCAGCATGACGGTGCAGACCGAATCGACCTGCCCCCATGCGCCGGACAGGAACGTCGCCGCGGGATTCAGAACGATCGTGCCCGCAAGCAGCAGCGCCGCGCGGCTGTCGAGATGGAAGCGCTTTGCCGCGCGAAGCAGAAGCCACGCGGAGAGCACGTCGCAGATAATCGGCGGAAGCAGATACATAAACGGCATCTGCGCCGGATCGCCGAACAGGCTCGCAAAGCGGTACGTCAGCGCAAGGACGTAAATGTATCCCGGCGGATAGTCGCAGAAGCCGCCGTAGACCGACGCCGGTCCGTTCTTCGCGGCGTTTGCGCCCCAGCTCAGCCAGCAGGTCATGTCGGTGTCGTGTCCCTTGTAGCGCGCGAACAGCACGATGCGGACGATCAGTCCGACGAGCACGATGATACAGAAGATCAGATAGGAATACGGCTGACGCTCGTTGTCCTGCATGAGCGTCTTTGCCTTCGGGCAGACGAATGCGAACAGAACGATCGCCGCAATCGCGCCCGCAAGGAAGATCGCCATGAAAAAGCCTTCGTAATAATCCTTCAGCGCGCTGATCGCCGCGTCATATTCCCTGCGTTCTTCGTCGGTCAGTTCGGAAAGCTCGACCGGCTCCTCTTCCGCTTCGTACGGCTCGAGCTGCTGATAGTTCGCCGCGCCCTCCGCAACGGAGAAACGCACGTTCCGGAACCATACGCTGCCGCTCGATTCCTCGGAATATCCGCCGATGCGCAGCGCGAGCGTCACGCTGTTCTGCGTCGGCGCGGTGCGGAACGCAAGCGTGACCTGCGTCCAGCCGTTCGTTCCGGTCAGCGTGTCCGAATACACGTAACTGCCGTCGGACGCGAAATTGTCGATCGAAAGCGTCGCGCCCTTGCCGCCGCGCACGTTTTCGGTGCGGATCTCTGCGGAAAGGCGATAGACCGTCTCCGGCTGTACGCCCGTTACGCGGCAAAGCCTGCAGTCGTCCTCTCCCGCAAGAAGAATGCCGAACGCGCCGTCCTCGAGCGTGGTCGAATACCGGTCCTCATACGAAACGACCGACCAGCCGGACGGAAGCCCGTCCCCTGCGTCCGAGAAATCAAAATCGATCGCTTCCGCGCCGGCGTCCGGAGCGGATCCGGACCGTCCGCACGCAAAAAGACCTGCCAGCAGGATCCCCGCCAGCAGTACGATCCCTATCCGATGCACGTTCCGCAACTGTCTTTCCTCCGAATCGGTATAATAGAATAGTATAGCACGCCGCCGTCTTTCCGACAACCGTCAGAAAGCGGACGGCAAATGGTTCACCGTTTTTTCCGGCAGCAGGACCTCGATCACGTCAAAGCGGGCGGGCTGCTCCGTGCCGCCGTTTTCCGTCAGCCAGGTCTCCGCCGCCAGCCGCAGAAACCGCCGCTTGTTCGCGTCCACGGCGTCCGCGGGCCGTCCGAAGCTTCCGGGCGTGCGCGTCTTGACCTCCACGAACGCGACCGTTCCCGTGCGCTTTTCGCGGGCGATGAGATCGATCTCGTGCCGGTGCGCGCGGTAATTGCGCTCGAGGATCCGGTATCCGTGCCGCTTCAGATACCGCGCGGCGAGCCGTTCGCCGGTTTTGCCGGTGTCCGCCGTGTTCATAGCAGGTTCTTCAGGAACGAGCGCCGGTGCAGCGGGCACGGTCCGAATGCCCGGATCGCGTCCGTGTGCGCCTTTGTGCCGTAGCCTTTGTTCTGCGCGAAGCCGTACATCGGCCAAATCGCGTCCTGCTCGCGCATATAGCGGTCACGCTCGACCTTGGCGACGATCGACGCCGCGGCGATCGAATAGCTCAGCGCGTCGCCGTGGATCAGCGCGTGCTGCCGCGCCCGGATATCGAGTCCCGTCAGCGCGTCGATCAGCACGTCGGTGACCGGCGTTTTCATCTTGCGGAACGCCTCGTTGAACGCAAGCTTCGTCGCGTTCAGAATGTTGATCTCGTCGATCACGGTCTGATCCACCCACGCGGTCTGATACTCGACGCACGTTTCGAGGATCCGGTCGTACAGCGCCTCGCGGCGGTTTTCCGAGACCTTTTTAGAGTCGTTGACGTATTCCAGAAGCGGTTCCGGCGGCATAACGATACAGCAGACGACGACGGGACCGGCCAAAGGTCCTCTCCCCACCTCGTCCATGCCCGCGAGGATCACGCCGTCCTGCGTCCAGAACGCGCGGTCGCGTTCGGAAAGCCGCATCAGCCGTTCCTGCTCATTCCGTTTCGCCATGTTCGTCCTCCTGCGGCGGCTGCTCGAGCGTCACCTTTGCGATCCTGCCCGCGCGGAACTCGTCCAGTACGATCCTTGCCGCGCGCTCGACGTCGTATACGCCGCCCTTCAGAATAAATCCGCGGCTCTTTGCGACGCCCTCCAGGAGCGCCCCCTCCGGCACGTCCGCGTCCAGTTTTTTGTAGCGCTCGAACAGCGCGGCGGGCGCAAGCGTCCGAAGCTCGGACAGCAGCCGTTCGGCAAGCTCCTCCAGATTCAGGATCTCGTCATTGATCGAGCCGAGAAACGCCAGATGCCGCGCAAGCGTATCGTCGCCGAGCTTCGGCCACAGAAGCCCCGGGGAATCCAGCAGCTCGAGATGCGGCGTGATCTTCACCCACTGCTTGCCCTTCGTGACGCCGGGTCTGTCGCCGGTCTGCGCGCGTTTTTCGCCCGCGACGCGATTGATCAGCGTGGATTTCCCGACGTTCGGGATCCCGGCGATCAGCGCGCGGATCGTTTTTTTCACGCCCTTCTGCTCGAACTGCTTCACGCGTTCCGCCGCTGCGCGTTCGATGAGGCGGATCGTCTGCGCTCTCGCGTTCTGCGCGGACGCCGTGATCTCCGCCGCCTCGATGCCCTGTCGTTTGTAATACGCGATCCAGCGCCTGTTGGTTGCGGGATCGGCCAGATCGCTCTTGTTCAGCAGCAGAACGCGCGTTTTCCCGCGGAACAGCGCGTCGAAATCGGGGTTCCGCGACGCCAGCGGCGCGCGCGCGTCGACCAGCTCGATCACCACGTCGATGAGTTTCAGATTGTCCTCCAGCATACGCCGGGCCTTTGCCATGTGCCCGGGATACCAGTTGATCGGATTTCCTTCCATGCGTTCCTTTCTCGTTTCGTATTACGGAAAAAGCCCCGAAGCCGGGGCGTTGATTCAAAGTTTCACGATCGGCGGCTTTTTCTGCTCGCGCGGTTTTTCGTCCGCGTCGTCGCCCAGGAGATGCCGCTCGCTGCGGATCTCGAAGTGGATCAGCGCCGCCATCAGCGCGCGCAGCACGATGATCGCGCCGAGGATCAGAAGTTCGCGCCATTCGCGCACGACGACCGAGCGCAGCAGCTCGCCGCCCATCTTGAAGGTCAGCGCAAGCGCGATGCCCTCCGCGATCATCAGCTTGACGTGCGGATCCTTCTTTGCCCACAGGATCACGCCCTTGATCACCGTGATCACGATGACCGCCACGCCGATCAGCTCGCAGAGTAGGATCGCCCATTCGACGATCATTTCGAAATATGTCTGAACCGTTGTATACACCTGTTCCATTGTGCTGCTCCTTCCGCGTTATTCGGTCTTGTCCGGCGTGCGAAGCTCCGGACCCGGATCGCCGAGATTGAAATGCTTGCGGCAAAGCCCGATGTACTTGTCGTTCGCGCCGAGCACCACCTGCTCGCCGACCTTGGTGATGCCGCCCTTGCCGTCGAGACGCGCGTTGTTCGTGGCCTTGCGTCCGCACCAGCAGATCGTCTTGACCTCCTCGATCGCGTCCGCGCGCGCAAGGAGCCAGTGGCTTCCCTCGAAGAAATTGCCCTGAAAATCGGTGCGAAGCCCGTAGCAGATCACCGGCACGTTGTAATCGTCGACGATTTTGACCAGCAGTTCAACCTGATCCTTCGTGAGAAACTGCGCCTCGTCGACGATCAGACAGTCGTATTCGCCCGCCTTGACCTTTTCCATGTCGAGCTCCTCCATCGAGATGCAGGTGTCCTCGAGTCCGCAGCGCGACCAGATGCGGCGCGTGCCGTTGCGCGTGTCCAGAGACGGCTTGATGAGGATCGCGTTCTTGCCGCGCTCCCAGTAATTGTACTTGACCATGATCGCGTTCGCGGTCTTCGAGGAGCCCATCGCTCCGTAGCGGAAATACAGTTTTGCCATACAAACTCCCTGCGCCGCGCTTTGCGGCATGATTCTTCGGCTATCATTATACCGAAAGGATCGGCGCTTGTCAAAAAATCTTGCAAATTTTACAAATCGGGATTGACGAAACAAAAAACAGCGAGTATAATAGCAAATGCGTCGTGCGGAAGGTCTTTTATTCAACGGATCGCGCACGGCAAGATGTTGCTCAAGAGGGGAGGGAAAAAAATGGAAATCAGAGTCGGTGAAAACGAATCCCTGGAAAGCGCTCTCAAGAGATGGAAGAGAAAGTGCGCTCGCAGCGGCGTCCTCGCGGAGGTCCGCAGACGTGAGCATTACGAAA
>JAEEGL015185714.1_pt1 | contig 14470 bp, 10 predicted proteins | sample 9134231 | NCBI WGS metagenome assembly JAEEGL01 (sample SAMN16246548, study PRJNA631951) | gut metagenome | biome: gut microbiome; feature: rumen; material: fiber-attached | host: Bos | place: Iran: Karaj | collected 2018-10
TGATGCCGTTGCACGTGTTATGAAGAGCGAAGGCGGATTTATCTGGGCATGTAAAAACTATGACGGTGATGTTATGAGTGATATGATCTCGTCTGCATGCGGATCTCTGGCCATGATGACATCCGTATTGGTATCACCCTCAGGCGTTTATGAGTATGAGGCTGCTCACGGCACTGTTCAGAGACATTACTACAAGCACTTAAAGGGCGAGGAGACCAGTACAAACTCAGTGGCTACCATTTTTGCATGGACCGGCGCTCTCAGAAAAAGAGGAGAGCTTGACAATCTTCCGGAGCTTCAGAAGTTTGCGGACAATCTTGAGAAAGCCTGCATTGATACCATTGAGAGCGGCAAGATGACCAAAGATCTTGCGCTGATCACCGAGATGAAGGACGTTACTGTTTTGAACAGTGAAGATTTCATCAAGGCTATCAGAGCATCTTTGGAGGAAAGAATGAGGTAATGATATGTTCATGAGATTTCTGACAGAGGCCGAAGGCGACGGTGGTGTAAACATCGACATAGAGGAGATCACGGAGGCGGCAGCGGATTTCACACAAGAGGTTGCCGAGGATCCGAGTGTGATAGCCGAATATGCCAAAAAGATCGCACCCGGCGTGCTGAGTTTCGTCATCCATGTTTTGGTCTGCCTTGTTGCTTATTTTGTATTCAAGCGCATCATAAAAGGCATTGTCAAGGTCCTGAGAAAGGCCATGAACAAAAAAGGCACAGAGATCAGTGTCACGAACTTTGTCTGTTCCCTGGTCAATTATGCTTTGCTGTTCCTTTTAATAATGGTGCTGCTCGGAACCTTCGGATTGAGCGGAACGCTGGTTGCGATTTTGGGTTCGGTAGGTCTTACCGTAGGTCTTGCTCTTCAGGGAAGCCTTTCGAATTTTGCCGGCGGAGTTCTGATCGTGCTGTTAAAGCCTTTCCAGATCGGTGATTATATAGAATGCAAGTCCAGCGGCTGTGAGGGTGTGGTTTCGGATATTTCTCTGTTCTACACGAAGCTTTGCACCGTAGATAACAGGCTTGTGATATTGCCGAACGGCACACTGTCGAACTCAAATATCATCAACTACAACAAACTGGGAACCAGAATGCTGAATCTTACCTTCAGCATTTCCTATGATTCGGATATTGCCCTTGCGAAGGCGATCTTAACAGATCTTGCCAATAAGGACGAGTCTGTGCTGCCGGATGAACCGAAGACCGTTTTTGTTTCGGATCTTGCGGATTCAGCGGTGGTACTTGGATTCCGTGTATTTGTAAACGCTGCGGATTACTGGACCACCAAGTGGCGCATAACGGAGAACGTAAAACTTGCCTTTGACGAGAGGGGTATAAAGATCCCGTTCCCGCAGCTGGATATACATAATGTTTAGGATACTACCATGATACTTTCATGTCAGAATATTTCCATCTCCCTGGGCGGAGAGGAGATCATTAAAAAAGCGGATTTTCACATTGAGGAGAGAGAAAAAACAGCCCTCGTGGGCATAAACGGAGCGGGAAAATCCACACTCTTAAAGATCATAACGGGTGAACTTTCACCGGACACCGGCGTTGTATCCGTTACGAAAAACAAACGCATAGGCTATCTGGCACAGTATCAGGATGCGGACGCCGACAAGACGCTTTACGAGAATGTTTTGGAAGGCAAGCGCGCGCTGATCGACATGGAAAACGAACTGTTAATCATGGAAAAGCGCATGAGCGAAGTAAAAGGCTCTGAGCTCGAAGACCTTATGGTAAGATACCATACTTTGTCGGATGAGTTCCACAACAGGGGCGGAGCATTTTACAAGAGTTCTGTCGTTGGCATTCTTAAAGGTCTCGGGTTCGACGAGAGCGAGTTCGATAAACCCATGCGTCAGTTTTCGGGAGGGCAGAATACAAGAGCCGCAATGGCAAGGCTGTTGGCGGACGAGCCGGATATATTGCTGCTGGATGAGCCCACAAACCATCTGGATTTCGGTTCCGTGGTGTTTTTGGAAAACTATCTGAAAGCATACAACGGAGCGGTGATCTTAGTAAGCCACGACAGATATTTTCTGGACAGGATAGTCACCAAGGTGGTTGAGATCTTCTTGAAGGAAACCTACACCTACATGGGCGATTACACAGCCTTCCAGAAAAAGAAAGAAGAGATGCGAAACGCGAAGATGAGGGAATACCTCAATCAGCGCAGGATGATAGAGCATCAGGAAGCAGTCATAGAAAAACTGGCTTCGTTCAACAGGGAAAAGTCCATAAAGCGCGCGGAGAGCCGCAAAAAGATGCTGGACAAGATCGATCGTCTCGATGCCCCGATGGAAGAGAACACGGATATGCGGCTTGTGCTGACGCCGGATATAGAAAGCGGCGGCGACGTGCTCACAGTGGAGGGACTTTCAAAGTCTTTTGGCAGCAGATCCATATTTGAAAACATAGATTTCGAAGTGAAAAAGGGTGACCGGATCGCTCTGATAGGCGAGAATGGCACGGGAAAGACCACTATACTAAAGATAATCAACAAAGTATTATCTGCAGACGCAGGAAGGTTTGTTCTCGGAACGAACGTCCATGTGGGCTACTACGATCAGGAACAGCAGCTTCTGGATTACGAGTCCACTGTGTTTGACGAGATCTCGGACACATATCCGGATATGACCCAGACTAAGATCAGAAACACTCTTGCAGCATTTCTTTTTACGGGAGATGATGTTTTCAAGAAGGTAGGTGATCTTTCCGGAGGTGAGAAGGGAAGACTTTCGTTATGCAGACTGATGCTGTCGGAAGCAAACTTCCTGATACTGGATGAGCCCACTAACCATCTGGATGTTAACAGCATTGAGATACTGGAGAACGCACTTCGTTCTTACACAGGTACAGTGCTTTTTGTAAGCCATGACAGATACTTTGTGAACCGCGTTGCGACAGGGATTTTGGAACTGGCAAACGGCGGGCTTAAGTATTTCGGCGGCGACTACGACTATTATCTCGGCGAAAAAGAAAAACTGGCGAATAAACCTGTAAGTGCCGGAACAGATGCAACGCCCGTCATTTCCGACAAGGAAAAGGCAAAACAGGACTGGGCGACCCAGAAACAGGCAGCTGCAGAGAAAAAGAAAAAAGAGCGGATGCTCAAGAGCACCGAAGAAGAGATAGAAAAGCTTGAAGCGCTTAAAGATGAGCTCACTGAAAAGACGAACGATCCCGCACTTGCCACAAATTCGGCGGGGTTGAACGAGATCTTTTCTCAGATTGCCGAAACGGATAAGAGTTTAGAGGAGTTGTATGAAAAGTGGGAGGAGCTGGCAGCAGATCTGCAGGAATAACGGAGGGCGGATATGACGGAGGATCACACACAGGTTTTTGAGGAAGCCATAAAACAGACGCGTGTTCCGGTGCTGGTGCTGGACCAGAAATGGCACAGGCTTTTTGCTCTGAGCGGAAAGCCGGATGATGTGGTTGAGATCGAGGCGGAGCTGAACACGCTGCTGCAGGAGCAGGGACGTCTTAACGAAGAGATGAAGGAGTTAAGACGCAGCAAAAACAAACTCATGAGCGCCGTTGTTGCGAATATGGAGGGCGCAGAAGAGGGAAAAGAAGCCGATCGTCTCGATAACAACAAGAACATGATAGATGAGATAAACGATTCTATCGACAGAAAAAACGATGAGATCGCGGAGATGCCCGAGAAGATCAGGGAAGTCAACAACAGGCTCATGGCCGTCACCATGGTTTTCTGCTATGAAAGGCTCCGTACCAACAACGCGGAGGCCAAGGAGATCGGCAACTGGATCGCCGATGTCCGCATAGAACTCAAGAAAAATATCATCAGAAAACAGAACCGTGATATAAACAGCAGACAGATATATAATTACATGCATTCAATGTTCGGCCCCAGCGTCATGGATATTTTCGATCTGGTGAGCGACGACATAGACATGACAACGCTGACTGCGCCGCCGAAAAATTCGACACCTGCGCAGCCGCCAAAAGACGGCGGAACACAGGCTGATGCCGCAAAAGATAATGCGGATCAGGGCCCGGCGAAGATGAATGACGGTTCCGTTAAAAAGACCGGAGACGGTAACGATAAGCGTAAGAAGGAAGATTTCTCATGAGATATGTGGTTTCATCACAGGAGATGAAGGCTGCCGACAGCTTTACCATCGAGACGATAGGGCTGTCCGCAAAGATCCTGATAGAGCATGCCGCATCATCGGTTTACGAAAAGCTTGCATCGGATCATGATTTATCCGGCATGAGTGCCGTGATATTTTGCGGTACAGGCAATAACGGTGCGGACGGACTGGCCCTCGGACGCATGTTGACAGACGGAGGATGCAAGGTTACCTGCGTCATGACCGGAAACCGGGACAGGGCAACCGATGAAAACGTCTTTGAACTTGAGGCAGCCCGTAAAAAGAATATAAAGATCTTAAGCCTGACGGAATATGAAGACGACGCTGAAGAGAGTGCAGAATATGACTTTGTTATAGATGCCCTGTTTGGCGTTGGATTAAGCAGAGAGGTTACGGGAGATTATAAGACCGCCATCGGCCTTGCAAACAGATGCAGGGGAGAAAAGATCGCCCTCGATGTTCCGAGCGGTATTTCGTCGGATGACGGAAAAGTCCTCGGGCTTGCATTTGACGCGGATATTACTTATACTTTTGCTTTTGTAAAAAGAGGACTCTTGTTCTATCCGGGAAGGAGTCATGCCGGAAGAGTCGAACTGTGCGGATGCGGAATAGGTGCGGATGCCCTGTCTGAAAAGCACAGATGCGTTCAGCTCGAAGGCAAAGATATAGGAAAGATCCTGCCGGCGAGACCTGCCACATCCCACAAAGGCAGCTGCGGAAGGGTGTTGGCTATAGCAGGCGGACCGGATATGCCGGGAGCTGCGGCTTTCTGCGCGGAGGCTGCGTACAGGGCCGGCGCAGGTCTGGTGAAGGTCCTGACACCGCGGGAAAACCTGGTACCGCTTCAGGCGAGGCTTCCGGAAGCGTTATATCAGGCGTATGAGAAAGAGCCGGATCCCGATGCCGTAAGTGCTGCCGTATCATGGGCGGATGTGGTTCTGATAGGACCGGGGATCGGAAAAAATGCTGCGGCAAAGCGGATTTTGGAGATCGTTTTAACCGAAACAAAAGTTCCTTTGGTGATAGATGCGGATGCGATAAACCTTCTGGCGGAGGATATGTCTTTACTTGAAAAGATAAAGGTCCCTGCCGTTCTGACACCTCATCTTGGCGAGATGGGCAGGCTTATCGGCGAAAAAGTATCCGATATCGAAGACAATATGATAAAATACGCGGCTGAGTTTGCCGATAAATACCGTGTGAATCTTGTCTTAAAATCCGCAGTATCAGTAATTGCGGAGCCGGATGGCGGGATATATGTGAACACCACGGGGAATGATGCTCTGTCCAAGGGCGGAAGCGGTGATGTTTTAAGCGGCTTTATCGCGGGCCTCTTGGCAGGCGGCGGAGACGATATCAGTGTTTCCGGGACATCGGCAGCGGCGGCATTCCTTTGCGGAAAGAATGCGGATCTTCTGACAGAGCGCATCTCAGGGCGATCCGTTATAGCAAGCGATATATTAAAAAACATCGGGGAGGTGTTATCGATCTATGGCTAACAAGCGTGTGTGCGCATACATCAGATTGGAAAACATTAAGAAGAATGTGGACTCGGTAAAGCGTCAGCTTAAACCGACCACAAAAATACTGGCAGTAGTTAAAGCTGATGCCTATGGACACGGTGCGGTACCCATAGCAAAATATCTTGAGACAGCAGTGTGGGGGTTTGCCGTAGCGACCGTATCAGAGGGCGTTGAGTTAAGATCCGCAGGCATAAAGAAGCCGATACTGGTGCTTGGCTATGCTTTCAGCGACGAGATGGCGGACGTTGTTAAAAACGACCTCAGCATAACTGTATTTTCATACAGGACAGCTTTCGAGATATCAAAATTTGCATCAAACTTAAGAAAAACCGTGAAAGTTCACATCAAGCTGGACACAGGCATGGGACGTATAGGTTTCGAGTGCTGTGACAGGACTGTGGACGATGTTGAAAAGATATCAAGGCTTCCGTCCATGACCATCGAAGGAATCTTCACTCATTTCTCAAAGAGCGATGAGCATGACAAGAGCTTTACGAAAGAGCAGTTCGGTAAGTTCATGAACATGATCGAAAGCCTCGAGGCAAAGGGTGTAAATGTCGGATTAAAGCATTGCGCAAATTCGGCAGCCATCATAGATATGCCCGAGATGCAGCTTGATATGGTGCGCCTCGGAGTGGCACTCTACGGCATGTGGCCGTCGGATGCGGTTTCAAGGGAAAGTGTGACACTGCTGCCCGCCATGTCCATCGAGAGTCACGTTACACATGTCAAAAAGGTTCCTGCGGGAACGCCCATCAGTTACGGCGGAACATTTGTCACAGAAAGGGAATCAACCATCGCAACCGTTCCGGTGGGATACGGTGACGGATATGCAAGAAGCCTGTCCGGCAAGGGCAAGGTGCTGATAAACGGAGAGTTTTTGCCTATAGTCGGCCGTGTATGCATGGATCAGTTCATGGTTGATGTTACCGGCTTTAACATCAGCGTGGGCGACAGGGTTGTCCTGCTTGGAAAAGACGGTGATTTTGCCATAACCATGGAAGACCTCGGCCGCATGTCGGGACGTTTCAACTATGAGTTCGCCTGCGATATCAACCAGAGGGTTCCCCGAGTATATTGAGACACTTGCAAAAGAAAATGATATTTGCTATCATTATCCCATTAGAAAAATAAACAGGAGAGATATATTTATGTCAGGACATTCAAAATTTGCCAACATTAAGCACAAAAAAGAGAAAAACGACGCTGCAAAGGGCAAGATCTTCACCATGATCGGCCGCGAGATCGCGGTAGCCGTAAAGGAGGGCGGACCGGATCCGGCCAACAACTACAAACTTGCGGCAGTCATTGCAAAGGCTAAAGCCAATAACATGCCCAATGATACCATCGACCGCGGTATCAAAAAGGCAGCGGGCGATGCCGGAAACGTTACCTATGTTTCCACCACTTACGAGGGCTACGGTCCGTCGGGCACAGCCATTATCGTTAAGTGCCTGACAGATAACAAGAACAGGACAGCAGCAAACGTCAGAAACTGCTTTACAAAGGGTTACGGTTCTCTCGGTACCGTCGGATGCGTTTCTTACATGTTTGATGAGAAGGGACAGATCATCATCGACAAGGAAGAGTGCAGCATGGATGCCGATGACCTCATGATGCTGGTGCTGGATGCAGGCGCAGAGGATCTCAACGAAGAGGAAGACAGCTTCGAGATCATTACAAGCCCGGAAGATTTTGATTCGGTATATAACGCAGTAAAGGATGCAGACATTCCGGTGGTTTCCGCCGAGGTTACAATGCTGCCGCAGAATTATGTTACTCTTACCGATGAGCAGGATATCACATATATTCAGAGAATCCTTGATCTTTTGGATGAGGACGACGATGTTCAATCCGTTTACCATAACTGGGATGAATAAAGCTACTGAGATGGTATTTGATCACGCATGAAGTGGGGTATGTGAGATCGAAAAAAACTAGGGAGGGTTTACAATGAAAAAAATCTTGTTTGCAGCCAGTGAGTGTGTTCCTTTTATCAAGACCGGAGGACTTGCGGACGTTTGCGGTGCGCTTCCGAAAGAGTTTGATAAAAACGAGTGGGATATTAGGGTTGTTTTGCCGTTCTATGAGTGCATAGACAGCAAATACAAAGAAAAATGCGAGTATGTGACACATTTTTACATGACCGCCGGCAGCTACATCAGAGATAAGTATGTCGGTATCATGCAGTGCGAACTGGACGGCATCAGATATTATTTCATCGACAATCAGGAATATTTCGGCGGACCGCTGCCGTACGGAGATATCCGTTACGACATCGAAAAGTTCGTATTTTTTGATAAGGCTGTGCTGTCAATGCTGCCGCAGGTGGGATTCCAGCCGGATCTTATCCATTGCCACGACTGGCAGACAGGTCTTATACCTGTTTATCTTAAAAATGAGTTCCAGGCGGATATGTTCTTCTGGGGCATGAAGTCCATGATGACGATCCATAACCTGAAGTTCCAGGGTGTCTGGGACGTAAAGACCATGATGGGACTTACGGGCTTCGACAGAGGACTCTTTGTTTCGGATAAGCTGGAGTTCAATAAAGACGCCAACATGTTAAAGGGCGGACTTGTGTATGCCGATTACATCACAACGGTTTCGGATACATACGCTTCGGAGATACAGACGCCTTACTACGGCGAAGGTCTCGACGGTCTTTTGAAAGCGAGACATTTCGATATGCAGGGTATCGTGAACGGTATTGATTACAAGGCTTACGATCCTGCTACGGATGATAAGATCTACACCAATTACAACATAACCACCTTCCGCAAAAAGAAAGCGGACAACAAGGAAAAGCTTCAGAAGGAGCTTGGTCTTGCGGTGGATAAAAAGAAATTCATGATAGGTCTTATCTCAAGACTTACGGATCAGAAAGGTCTTGACCTGATCAATTACGTGATAGACAGGATCGCCGATGAGTTTACACAGTTTGTTGTCATCGGAACGGGAGATCCGGATTACGAAAATATGTTCAGGCATTACGCATGGAAATACGGCGACAGGATCTCAGCGAATATCTGCTACTCAGATGCGCTGGCACACAAGCTTTACGCAGCTGCGGATGCATTTTTGATGCCGTCGAGGTTTGAGCCATGCGGTCTGACACAGCTGATATCTTTCAGATACGGAACTGTTCCGATCGTCCGTGAGACAGGCGGTCTGAAAGATACCGTAGAACCCTACAATGAATATGAGCACAAGGGCGATGGCTTCTCATTCTCAAATTACAACGGAGAAGAGATGTTGGGTATAATCAACTATGCAAAACATGTCTACTTCGACAATAAGAGGGAGTGGAACAAGATAGTTGAAAGAGGCATGGCCTGCGATTATTCATGGAACACTTCCAAAAAGAAATATGAGGATCTTTACAACTTCCTTCTCTAGTCATGATCATTTTATGCCACAGCTTGCCGCTGTGGCATATTGTGTGAATGTATTTTATTTATTTTGGGGAGATAAAAATGTCTTTAATACAAGCGATAATACTGGGCCTTATCCAGGGAATAACGGAGTTTTTGCCGGTCAGTTCATCGGGACATCTCGCGATCTTTCAGGCTTTGTTCGGTCTTAAGGAAGCGGATATGCTGTTTGACGTGCTGCTGCACGTAGGAACACTGGTTGCCATATTTGTGGTTTACTTCAAGGATATGAAAAAACTCATAATAAACGGCTTCTGTATACTGGGATGCTGGTTTTACAACGCATTTGCCTTTGTGACCAATCTGTTTGCAAAGGAGAAGAGGGCATACAAAAAAGTTGTGACCAACGCCTACAGAAAGTTCGTGCTCTTAGTCATAGTATCCAGCATACCCACAGCAGTGATAGGACTTTTGATCTCGGACTTCGTGGAAAAGGCCAGTGCAACGCTTTTGATACCGGGAATCTGTCTCATAGTTACTGCGGGAGTGCTGCTCTTAGCACAGTTTTACGGCAATGGCAACAAGATGCCCGGAGAGGTGAAATACGGTGAGGCAGTGCTTATCGGTGTTGCTCAGGGTATAGCTACACTTCCCGGAATTTCCAGAAGCGGTTCTACCGTGACGGCCTGTCTTTTGTGCGGTTTTGACAGAAAGTTTGCTGTGAAGTACTCATTTATCCTGTCGGTTCCCGCTATTTTGGGTTCTCTTGTTTTGGAACTTGTTAAGGCTGACTTGAGCGGTATTACGTCCGGTGTTCTGGTCAACTACATCGTGGGTACTCTGGTAGCTGCGGTTTCGGGGTATATTTTCATTAAGGTAATGCTGGGAGTTGTAAAGAAAAAGAAATTCTTTATCTTTTCCATTTATTGTTTTGCGGCAGGAGTGCTGGCGATCGTGCTGCACTTCGTAAGATTATAGTTTCAGGCAGGTTTTAAGATGGCAACCGATTCATCGGCAACAGGAAACAGAAAAAAAACTACAAACAGTAAAACACGTTCGGGCAGTTCTAATAAGAACACGGGCTCAAGGAGCAGGGGTGTTGACAGGGCTGCTTTGGAAAAACAGGACAGGATCAGGGACGAGATCACGTTTTTCGTCGTGCTGATGTTATGCATACTGATGTTTATCGCAAACTTAGGAGTTGGCGGAACCGTGAGCTATATGTTCAGTTCGCTCCTGTTCGGTCTGTTCGGAGTAATGGCTTATGTTTTTCCCGTCGCTTTGTTTTTGGTCATAGCATTCGCAATACTGTCAAAATATGACACCAAAAATCCGGAGAGTCCCGCCTTTAAGATAATAGTGGGATGCCTTTTCTTTTTCTCGGTATGCGTTATATGCGAACTGATCAAGGGCGGAGAATTAAGCCCGGTGGCGGCTTTCGGAGAGAGCTTTTCGGCAAAGAACGGCGGTGGATTCTTCGGCGCCGTAGCGTCATATATTTTGGTCAAGGCCTTCGGTCTTGTGGGTGCTTACATAATAAACATTGCGTTTATACTGATACTGTTTATTCTGTTCACGGGCAAGTCCATCGTGGCTTTCATAAAAAACGGCGGACAGAAGATCTACGACGGAACCAGTGGTGTCAGGGAAGATCTGAAGGAATCCTATGAGGAGAACCGTCAGATCAGACGTGAAAACCAGGAAGCAAGAAGAGAGTACCGCGAGGCGGAACGCGCCGAAAAGAAAAGACAGCGCATGGAGAGAGTGGAACTTAAGGGCATCACCACCGACACTCTCATAACGGAGGATAAGGCAAGACGGAATCCCGAGATGCATGAGTTGAGCGGTAATGTGCGTCTCATAAACGAAAAGCACAGCCTCGACCCGATCCAAAAGGGAGAGGCGGTCGGCGGGCTTAACAGTGCGGCTCTTCATGACGAAGAGGAGTTCAATGTCAAAGTAAGTTATGTGGACGATAACTACGATGGCCTTACACCGCAGAAGGACGAGTTTGCCGGAGCAAATGCGCAGAAGACAGAAGTTTCAAGGGCGAGATCCTATGATACCAGCCTCGGAGACGACAGTGTGGCGCTTTTCAAAAAGGAAAACCTGGATGCATCGGATTTTGCAAATGCTACTGCAGTATCTAAGGATCAGAGTGCAAGAACAGCCCACGAACCCGAGAACCTTTACAACAGGGTTATGAAGGTTGAGCCGGTCAATCCCAATGCGCAGGTCGTAAAAGAGTCGGCGCCGGATGAACCGGTGCTCGATATTTCCGCACTTTCCGCAGAAAAAGCGAAAAATGCGGAAAAATCAAAAAAGAAAACATACGAAACACCCGATCTTGACCAGTACGACGACATTTCCGGAAGCCAATTCGGATTTGGCGTCGATGTGGCGGAAAAGAGCGAGTTCAAGCCCGAGATAGTTGAGCCGGTCAAAAAGCAGACACCGATTAAGCCGGTTGAAAAGGCAGCTTATGAACCGGCACCGGAACAGGTGGCTGAACCGCCTGTTGACAGTGGTTTTGAAGCAAATACAGACACAGTGTCAAATGAAGTGGCGGAAACCAAGGCTGAGACCAAGCCCTATGTTTTCCCGCCAATAAGTCTCCTTAAAAATCCGGACAGGAAATCAAAGGGCGACTCAAAAGAGCAGCTTGAGGAGACAGCAAAAAAGCTGGAACAGACACTGGCAAACTTCGGTGTAAAAGCTTCCATAACGGATGTTATCTGCGGACCTACGGTTACCAGATACGAGATCCAGCCGGAGATGGGAGTTAAGGTTTCGAAGATTGTCAATCTTTCGGATGACATAAAACTTAACCTTGCGGCTGCGGACATACGTATCGAGGCGCCGATACCGGGTAAGCCGGCCATCGGTATCGAGGTTCCCAACAAAGAGCCGGTTCCCGTAATGTTCAGGGAACTGGTGGAATCATACGAGTTCAACGCTGAAAAAGACAAAAAGAAGATAGCTTTCGCAGCAGGAAAAGACATTGCCGGAGAGGTAATAATGGGCGATATCGCAAAGATGCCCCATCTTTTGATAGCAGGTGCTACCGGTTCCGGAAAGTCGGTATGTATCAATACCGTCATAATGTCCATCCTGTACAGAGCAAAACCGGATGAGGTAAAACTCATCATGATAGATCCCAAGGTTGTGGAGCTTTCCGTTTATAACGGAATACCCCATCTTTTGATCCCTGTCGTGACGGATCCTAAGAAAGCCAGCGGCGCACTGAACTGGGCTGTGGCGGAGATGGATGAGCGTTACAGAAAGTTTGCGGATTGCGGAGTCCGCGACATGGCAGGCTACAACGAGAGGGTGGCAAATATTCCTGAGGGTACTGAGGGCAGACCTGAAAAGATGCCGCAGATAGTCGTTATAGTGGACGAGCTTGCGGACCTTATGATGGTGGCTCCGGGAGATGTGGAAAATGCGATCTGCCGTCTGGCACAGCTTGCCAGAGCAGCGGGCATCCACCTTATAATCGCAACCCAGCGTCCTTCGGTAAATGTCATAACGGGTATCATTAAAGCAAACATGCCCAGCCGTATCGCATTTTCGGTATCGAGTGCAGTGGATTCCCGAACGATCTTGGATTCAGGCGGAGCCGAAAAGCTTCTCGGAAAAGGAGATATGTTATATTATCCTCAGGGACTTACCAAACCCTTGCGAGTTCAGGGCGCGTTTGTATCCGACGGCGAGGTTTCGGATGTGGTCAGCTTCCTGAAGGAGCATTGCGGTGAAGCCGTTTATGACGCAGACATCAACGAAAAGATGGAGAGCCTGTCAAAGACTGCCGGCGGTAATGCCCAGGGAGGCGCTGCAGCAGCAGCAGCGGCAGGCGGATCCGGCGGAGACGGCAACGACGAGTTTTTTGCGGATTGCGGCAAACTTGTGGTTAGCTCGGGTAAAGCATCGATAGGAACTTTCCAGAGGAAGTTTAAGATAGGCTTTAACCGTGCGGCCCGCATCATGGACCAGCTTGAGGAAGCCGGAGTGGTCAGCGGTGAGAACGGCACCAAACCCAGAGAAGTACTGATGAGCGAAGAGGAATTCGAAGAATATCTTGAAATGTACGGAGGTTGATATGCAGCTTATAGACGGAAAAAAGATCTCGGCTGAGATCAAGGACGAACTTAAGGCAGAGATCGAAAAGAGAAAGGCAGCGGGAGAGAAGATAAAAGCCCTTGCGGTCATCCAGGTTGGAAACGACCCCGCTTCCAGCGTGTATGTAAATAACAAAAAGAAAGCCTGTGAATACATAGGTTTCGGTTCAAAGAGTTTTGCACTTCCCGAGGAGACGAAAGAGGAAGAACTGTTAAAACTCATAGAGGAACTGAATGCGGATGATGAGGTGGCAGGTATTTTAGTGCAGCTTCCGGTTCCCAAGCATATCAACGAGGAAAAGATACTGCTTGCGATATCACCTGATAAGGATGTTGACGGTTTCCATCCGTTAAACGTCGGTAATCTTTCGGTGGGCAGACCGGGCTTTGTTTCATGCACACCTGCAGGTGTCATCCAGCTTCTGAAGAGAAGCGGTATCAGTATTACAGGCAAAAAATGCGTGGTTGTGGGACGCAGCAACATCGTGGGCAAGCCCATGAGCATGCTGATGCTTCGCGAGAATGCGACGGTTACCGTTGCTCATTCAAAGACAGAGGATCTTGCGGGAGTCTGCAGGGAAGCCGATATCCTGATAGTAGCCATGGGCAAGCCGAAGTTCATAACCCATGAATATGTAAAAGAGGGCGCTGTGGTAATAGATGTGGGCATTCACCGTATGGAGAACGGAAAACTGTGCGGAGATGTTGATTTTGAGGATGTCAGCGAACACACGTCTTACATTACACCGGTTCCCGGCGGTGTGGGACCGATGACCATAGCAATGCTGATGAATAACTGTGTTTGGGGAATGGAGAGATAATTTATGAAGTGCTTTCATTGCGGGGCTGAAATAGAAGACGGCAGCATAACCTGCAGTCACTGTGGTAATCCGCTGGAGGTAGTTACGGATCTTTTCGGTGACAACGATGTGCTGGTTGAACATGCACAGACAGAAGTTGAAGCGGAAAATACTGCGGACGACAGTGATGTAAAGGTTGTTCCGGGACCGGAAGTACCGCCGGAAACTCCGCCTGCCGATCCGGAAACGGAACCCGGAGAGGACGGCGAAAAGCCCGATGTGATAGAAAAGAAAAAAATGTATATCATATTAGGTATAGTCAGCGGCGTCTTCATCATTCTTTTGATACTGATGGCGATCTTCTGGAGAAAGCCGAAAGAGGTTATTGAAGAGGTTGTGGAAGAAGAGGTCGGCTACGAGGATGTGGTGAATCTGATAAGCGATTCCATAAACAGCAAAAACTATGGTATCGCGCTGGATTCATGCGCGCAGGCGCTCACTTTCGGAGAGTGTGACGAA
>JAEEGL016585475.1_pt1 | contig 14470 bp, 10 predicted proteins | sample 9134231 | NCBI WGS metagenome assembly JAEEGL01 (sample SAMN16246548, study PRJNA631951) | gut metagenome | biome: gut microbiome; feature: rumen; material: fiber-attached | host: Bos | place: Iran: Karaj | collected 2018-10
CAAAATAAATATTTAAAAAAAAACTAATTTTTAAAAATAAAATTAAAATAATTTAAATGTCAATTATAAAATTATGTGCTTTAGGAAATTTAGATTTAGAAATAAATTTGACTTTAAGATTAACAGAAGTAGAATTATTTAAATTTGATATTAATGAAATAAATAAATCAATTGATCTAAAGGAAATATTTTATAATAAAAAAGAAGAAATAAAAGTAAATTATTTAGATTATATTTCTTTATCTTCAAAAAATGATTTTATGAATACAATTTTATTTATTAATAGAGCATATAAAGATAAAATTTTTGTTGAATTTATTATGTTAAATCAATTAGAATTTAAAAAAGAAACTTTATTTATAAAAGATTTACTAAAACAAATTTGCATGAAAAATTATATTTTTTTAATAGAAAATAAAATTTTTGATATTCCTTGTAATATAAAATTTAATATTAAAATATTAGAAGATGATTATGATAAAATAATATCTTTTAAATCAATTAATTTATTTGAAAAAAATTCAGAAATTGAAGAAGATGAAGAAGAAAATTTTAATTTATTTCATAAAATAAATTATAACTTTTCAAATACTCAATTTTTTTTATCAAATTTTACAGATTTAATAAAATATAAAAAAGAAGAATATGAAGAAATTTCTTTATTTTTTAAATATTTAATTCAAAATATATCAACAATAAAAATAATATCAATATTTAATTCTTCAAAAAATTTATTTTCTGAAATAGAATATCTAGATTTATTAAAAGATATAATAGAATATTCAGATTATATTTTTTCAGATAAAAAATTTTTAAATGAATTTTATAAAATATATTATGAAGTTTATAATATCAAAATTTCAAATGAAGAAAAATTAGATTATATATTAAAGGATAAAGATAAAAAAAGAAAAGGAATAGAAAGAAATACAATTTTAATAGAAAATTTAGAAAGTTTTCAAATTTATATTCAAAAAGGTTTAAAAATGGAAATGACATATAATGAATATTTTTCAGGTAAAATGATTTACAAAAATAATAATGAAGAAAAAGAAAATGAAAATAAAAAAATATTAAATTCAAAAAGAAAATTACTAAATGGCATTTTTATTGGAAGTTTTCTTTCAAGATTATTAAATAATAAAACTATTAAAACTAGTATTATTGCAGGTTGTTTAAGTGTAAAAAATATGATTGAAATGTTAAAAAATCATATTGATTATATTACTGATATTGATTTATTTAATGTAATTGTTCCTTTAAAAAAAAAAAAATCTAAAAGAGAAAAATTAGAAAATGAAATTATACAAATGAGAAATAAATTATTTCAAAAAGAAAAAGGTTTTATTTTAGATTGTACTAATTTAAATAATAATAAAAAAAAAGAATATAATCCTTTATTAGATGTATATTGTCAAAGATTTGTTTTTAGTAAAAATAATTTTAATCATTTAAGAAAGTTAGGATTCATTAATAAAAATGGAAATATTATAAATGAACCAGATTTAAAAAATAAAAAATCAGTTTTGACAAAAATTAATATGAATAATAATTTATTTAGAACAAATAGTAATTTTTTTCAAAAAAACATTTCAAATTATAATAATAATAATTCTGAAAATATGAAAAAAACTTTTTATTCAAATTCAAGAATTAAAACAGGGAAAAGTCAAGATAAAAATAATTATAAAAATTTACCTTTAATGAATAAAAGTACTAATCATTTTAATAAAAGTGAACATTTTAAAAGATGGAGTAGTACAAGTAAAGATAATAATAATTATATAAAGAAAAAAAATAATAATTTATGGAATTCTAATTATATTGATAAAGATGTATTTTTAAAAATTTTAAATTCTTTTGAAAAGAAAATTAGTTAAATTTCTTATAGTTAAAATTTAATTTTTTTTATTATATACAATTAAATAATTATAAAATATTTAATTAAATTTAATTATTCTTAAAAAAAAAATAAAAATTATTTTTTTAATAATTTACAACAAAAACAATAATCAAAATTGATTAAATAAAAATAAAAAATCCAATTAAATAAAAAAAAATAAAATATACGTTAAAAAAAAAATAAAAACAGTCCTAAAAAATAAGATAAAACAAATGAACCAATAAAAAATTTTAAAAAAAAGAATGCTCTTCATGAAATCATAAATGATGATGCAAAATTAACAGAATTAGTAAAACCAATTTTTGATGAATTTGATTTAGATAAATCAGGCAATTGAAGAAAAAGAATTGAAAACTGTCTTTTCAGAAATTACAAAAGGTTTCCTCAAAAACCTCCTTCAAAATAAGACATTAAAAGTTTAATGAAACTCTTGATACTGAAAAATTGATTTAAATGAAATGAAAACTCTTTTTAAAATGTATATTATGGAAGCTGAGAGGTATTTATGTCAGTAAAACTTTTTTTTGGGAGTTTTTTTAAATATTATTTTTGATTTTTTTGCAAAATTGTTTAAATAAAAGTTAATATGGGCAGAATTTAGTTGTAATTAATTTTATTTTATTTTGTTGCTAGTTATTTATTTATTGTTAAAAAAATACTTTAGAGTTTTAAATATTTTAGATGAGAAATGAAAATCATTTATTTATCTTTTTTAATCATAATATAAAATAGAGATTTGAAACTATTAAATTTTGTAATATGAAAAAATAACTTTAAATTGATGTGAGATTTGAAATATAAAAATATTATAATTATTAATAAAAATTTTTGTTCTATCAAATTTTTGATTTTTATTTTATTTTATTTTTGTTTTAATTTCTTATATATATATTTTTTTTTATTCTAATTATTTTAATATTTAATTATTTATAATTAAATACATATAATTTTTTTTCCATTTTCACTTTTTTATAAATCAACAACAAATCATCGACTAATAAATGATTTAATTTTTCAATTTCCAATAATTCATTATTCTTTATATTATTTAAAAAAGAATAAAATGTAATAAAAGGAAAATCAATAATCTTATTATCATTACATTTTTTTTCTTCACATTTATAAGCTTTAGAAAAACAATTTAAAATATGAACGTTCAAATTTTTTAGATTAATATATTCACTAAAAATATTATTTTTTTCCATTTCAATTAATACTTTAGCACAATAAAGATAATATTGTGTAAAATTTTCTTTGTCAAAATTTTTTTTTCCATCAATTTCCATTTTATAAAATTCAATTTTCTCTTTTTCTTTATATTTATTATTTTTTGAGTAATTTATTGAATTATTTATATTTATATTCTCATTATTGATAAAATTATTATTATTTTTTGGATTAACAAATATATTTTTAATAATTTCATCATAAAATTGATTTGATAAACCATTTTGTAAAAATATTTCATCAGTTTGATTATTTTTTATTTTATTTATTTCTTCTATAAAGTATTTTGAAAATTTAATAAATCCATTTTCTCCAAAAAATTTAAAATCTGAAATCTTATCTTCATTAAAATAATCTTTTATATGTTCTAAAATAAATTTATAATCATTAAACCATTCTTTTATTTTTTCATTTTCTTTAAATAAATTAATAAAATTATCTGAAAAATTAAATAAATTATAAACAATAAAAAACGAATTTTCATAACATCTAACTTCATTTATTTTATCTAAATATAAAATATTTTGATAAATACTATAATTAGAATCATTTTGATATTTTAATTTTTTTTGCCCTTCATATGATTTTATCATATTTGTCTTTTTTGTTTCTATATATAAAGGATCATATTTATCATTAATTTTTCTATAAATCATTTCAGAAAATATTTTATTGATTTGATATGAATAACTTCTAATAAAATGATTTTCTTTATTCTTTTCTTTTAAATTATTTCTATTAAATAAAAAATATTTTTTTTTCCCTAAATTTAAACCTTTAATTTCTTGAATTTTAGTTCTAAATTCAACTTTTTCTTTATCAGATAAAGTTAATTCAGGTACTTCAATTTTTAATTTATTATTATCATTACAATCAATTATAATTTCTCCATTTCTTAAAAAAATAATTGGTCTAATTGAATTACTTTTTATTTCAAATTCATATAAAGAATTATTTAGTTTATTATATTTTAATACAGTATCTTCTTTTTTTAAAGCGCTTCCTGGTAAAGGAACAAAATTTCCATATTCTTTATTATTAATAATTTCATTAGTATTACAATTTACTAAAAATATATTTTCATTTTTTATTTTTTCAATTACTTTATTATTATAATTATCTCCTACAATTCCTGCAAAAATTACACTTGGAATTTCAATTAAAATTTCTTCTTTCTTTTTTGGTATAACTGGTAAAACATTAAAAATATATTCTAAAGGAAAAAATAATTTTAGCATTCCTGGAATAATTGAAGTTAAAATTGAAGCATCATTTGAAAAAAATAAAGTAGAATTTTCAGTTAATAATTTAAATAATATTTTTATTATTGTTGTTAAATCTAAATAAGTAAATAAATCAGAAATTGAATTATCTTCTTTTTTACAAGGAATTTCTCCTAAAGAACTAAAGTAAAAATCAATTTCAGGTAATTTTATATTTAAATTTATTAAATTATGAAAATTTAATTTTATTGTTGAATGAGGAGAAGGCAAAACTATATTTAAGCATGAAAAAATGATATTTAATAATTGTAAATTTTGATAATTTGATATTTTTTTTTTTAAATTAATATCATTTGTATTTATTGGAAAATCAAATATTAATTTATAAATTGTTAATAATAATTTTCTAAATATTTCTTGATCATCAATTTTAGAAATAATAATAAAAACAATTGGAATATCAATTGAATTATACTTTTCTTTTAATTTTAAGCAATAATTATAAGTATGAATACTTTTTTCATCTGTGTTTGTAGCAACAAAAAATTCAGGATGATAATTTTCATATATTTCTTTTGGATAAATTAACTATTTTTTTTAATTAAATAATTTTTTTTTTCTTACATTAAATGTATCATCAAAAAAAATTAGATCAGAAGGAAATTTAAAAGAAACTTCCATTTTTATTTCTTCTTTTTTATCTTTATTATATGTTCCTATTATAAAACCTTCAATTAATTTTTGAAAATTATTATATTTTATTATTTTGAATTGATCAAAATATTCTTCTTCTTTTTTACTCATAAAAGAAATTGTCTTTCTCATTATTTTTTTTCTATAAAAAATTATTTTTTTAATAAAAATAATTATTGTATATTAATTGTTAATTATTAAATAATACAATTTAAGTAAACTTAAAAAATGTCTGAAATAAATTCTTTAAATAAAAAATATTTTACTTTAATAATGAAATCAATACAAAATGAAATTAAAGATACAGTAATAGATAAATTTATATCAAAAATCATAAATCAAAATTTAATAATAAATATATTAAAAAATAAATGTGAAAATTTAGAGAAAATAACATCAAAATGTTTAAAAAAATTATTATCAAAAAATGAGAAAAATAAAGAATTAAATGATTTTAATATAAGTAATGACTTTTTATATTCAAAATTTAACTCATCTGAATTTTTTACAATAACAAGTGATTTAGATTCTACCAATTTAACAAGTACTTTTTCCCCAAAAATTTCAACAATAGAATGTAAAAAAATAACTTTTAAAAAAAAAGAAAGTTTTGAGAAAAATGAAACAAATAAAAAAAAAGTAAATAATAGTAATAATCAAAAATTTACAAATAATAATTTAAGTCAAAATAAAAATATTGAATTAAATTCTCCTATTTTAAAAAGAAAAAAAAGTATTTTTATTCATAAAAATAAATATATTAATACAGAAATAAATGTAAAAAAAACTAATAATGTAATAAAGGAAAAAATAAAAATAAAAGATAGTCCAAAAATATCAAAAAATTTAAATTTAAATGACAATTCATTAAATGAAAACACAAATAATAAAATTAAAAAATTATCTTCAAATAAAATAATACATTCTTCTTCATCAAAAAATTATTTGAATAATACTAATTTTACAGAACAAAAAATACATCATATTAAAACTTTATCTGATATAGAAAGTATAAAAAATATAAAAAATAAATTAAATAAAATAAATAATATTCATAATGAAAAAAATTTAAGTAAGTCACCTGAATCAAATAGAATTAATTTAAATAATGAATTTAAATCAAGTATTGTAAAAATTACTCTTGTACCAGAAAATATTTTTAATGTTGGTAATGGTAAAAAAAATTTATTTAACTAAAAATTTATTTATATCCTTTTTTATTATTTTTTGTAAATATTATAATGATATTATTTTTAAATAAAATGGATATTTGGTATTTTATTTTTTTTTGAAAATTTAAACAGTAATTTATTTTAATATTTGACAAAATAAATAATCATTTTTAATAAGTTTAAATTATTATAAAAATGACTAAATAAAACTAAATATTGAATAATTATATATTATTATCGTTAATATATGAATTTTGAGAATTATTAAGTAAATATTATTTTTTCATTTAAAAATATATTTATTAACAAATTGTTTACTATATTAATCTAAAAAGTATAAATAGTAAAAATATGTTATTTAAAATTAAAAATTAAATAGTTTTTTTATTTTATTATATTTACAATAAGTAAATAAAAAATATTTAACTTATTGTTTGATTTTTTTTTCTTTTATATTCCTTTAATTTTTTAATTTTTTCATTAATATCAATTTTATTATTATCATTATTATAAGATTGCATTATAGTTTTTTTATCTATTCTAATTTTATATTCTAAATATTTCATCATATCAATATTTTTTTTAATAGCTTTTCTTATTTTATTATAATCTTTTTTATTCTGGTTTTCTAAAACTTTAAAATTTCCAAAATCATGAATTTTATATTTAATTGAATTTAAAAAATATTTTTTTTTAATTTCTAAATTTCTTTTTCTCATTTTATTTCTACTTTTAATCATATCATAAATAAAAGGTTGATTAACATTTTTTAAAATATTAATTAATTTATTATCATATTTTATATTTTCAAGTCTTAATTTATGATAAAAATTTTCTCTTATTAAATTATCATTTAAAATTTCTTTTATTGAATTAAAATCTTTTTGTTTTTCATCTAGCATACAAAAATCTTTTGAAAATGTTTTGGAGCTTTTTTTATTATTATTACTAAAAAGATATATATTTTTTCCAATTTCTTCTGAAGACTTAATTATATCATTTAAAATTTGTTGAAATTTCTTTTTATTATTTTTATTATTTTTCTCTAAAGAAAAATCAATTTTTTCATATTGTTTTGTTTGTCTATTAGAAGAAGTTAAAAAAAAATTATTTTCAAAATTATTTTTATTAAAACTCATGTAAGAATTTTGAATATAAGGTTTTTGAACATCATAATATTCAGGAATTAATAATCTTTTTTCACTATTAGAAACACTAATAAGATTTATAATTGTTTTTTTATTATCTTTATTATTAAGTTCTGTATTTGAAATAGCATTTTTTAAATTTAAAGAATTAAAAATTATATTTGAATTATTTTTTGGATTACTTATACTTGAATTTTTAAAAGAAGATTTTGTAATTCCAAAAGAAGAAACATTATTCAAACTACTATTAACTGAAGTTGTTATTGTTTTATTATTTATATTTTTTATATTATTATCATTTGATTCATTTGAATTAGTTTTTTGTTCATTTTTGTTTTCCTTTTCACATGATTTTGAATTTGATAAATAAAAAAAACTTGATGGTTCATTTTTATTGCTATATCCATTTGAAAAATTTGTTTTATTTGAATTTGAGGATGAAAAATTATTGTTTGATGTTATTGAAAAAGTGTTTTTAGAATTTGAATTTTTATCAATTCCTGTTAAAGTACAATTTAAATTATTATTTGAATTATTATTTATTATATTTGAATTAAATATTTTTTTTTCTTGTGGAGTAATTATTATATTTTTTTTTCTTTTTAAATTTTCTGTTTGTGAAAAATTATTTTTTGATATTAAAATGAACTTCTTTTTCTTATTTAAGTCGTTAATTGTTTTTTTTGAATTTTCATTATAATTTTTAAAAGTTGTTTTAAAAATATTAATTTGATTCGGATCATTTTCATTATTAATTGAATTTTTTTTTAAAGAAGAATAATTTTCTTCTTTTAATAATCTTAATGAAATTTTTTTTTCTGTTTTTTTACAATAATTTATCATATTTTTTATTTCTTTAGTTTCATTTTTTAAATTTGAATTATTTGAATAGTTATTATATTTATTATCATTAATCCTTGAATTTTCAAAATAATTTCTTGAATTTACTTTATATGAATATGAATTTTTTTCTTTTTTACCTTCATAAATCATTTTCCCTAAATTCTTTGTTTAAATTTCAAAAAATTAAGCTAATTTCATATATGAAAAATAATTAAAAACTAACAATAATAAATTAAAATAAAATTTAAATTTAATAATGTAAATTAAATATTATAAAATAACAAAAAAAATAAAAATAAAGTTTTAAAATATAATAAAATCATTTATTATTAAATAATTAAAAATTAATTGTAATCTTATTCATTTGAATTTATAACATTAATAACATAAAAATATTTTTTTTCAAAATAATCAGCAATAGTTTCATTAAAAATTAAATTAAACTCAATTTCATTTTGATTATCAAGATAAATACACATAAATTTTCTTTTATTAGTAATATTTCTTCCACAAGAAGTTAATTTTTTCACATCATAACTTTCTTTTTCATTTTTTTCTTCATTTATTAAATTTAAACTAAATATTTTTGGATTTTGAGAATCTCTATCAAAATAAGCATCAAATCTTTGTTTTATTCCATTAACTTCTTTATCACAAGGAAATTTTTCACTTAAATTAAAAATTGCATCATCAGTTACTTTAATTTGTTCTTCAACATCCTTTATATTTGCAGTAAGGTTTTTATATTCTTTATTTTTTCTTTGTAATTTTGCTTCAATATCTGAAATTTCGTCATTTATTTTTTTTCTTTTTTTTTCTACTTCATTCATAAAAGTTGTTGAATTCATTTCTTCTTTTTTTTTATTTTTTTCTTCTTTTATACTTTCTATTCTTTTATTTAAATTTTCTATTAAATCTTTTATATCTTTATTTTGTTTTTCTATTGAACTACATTTATCATTTAATTTTTTTAAAGAATTTTTTTGCCCATTTATTATTAACATAAATTGATTTTCATTTTCTATATTTAATTCCTTTTGTTTCATTAATTTATCTGATAAACTTTCATATCCATTTTTTACATAATTTAATTCATTTATTAAATCTTCAATTAATTGATTTTTTTCAATATTTTTTGAAAAAATATTTCCTAAAAAAACTGAAACTTTTGAAGAATAAAATTTATAATTTTGTTCATTTATTGCTAATGTTATTTTTGAATTTAAATCTTCAATTGATTTTTGTAAATCATTTATTTGATATTCTTTTTCTCTTGTTAAATCTTCATAATCTTTTAATGTTTTTAAAGTGTTTTTACTTTTTATTTTTTCTTTTTCATATGCTTCAGTTATTATTGATAATTTTTTTTGTACTTCTCTTAATTTTTTACCATTATCACTAGCTTCTTTTGAAGTCATTTTTTATAATAAATAATAATTAATTCTAAAATAATTATTATAAATTTTAATTCTTTATATTGATTTAAATTATTTTTTTCATTTAATTTCTATTAATTTAAAATATATAGTCTAAAATTTATTTCTAATTTAAATTTTTTTAAATTTTAATAAATTTATGGAGACTGAAAAAAATATTATTGATGATATGATCAATTCTCTAAAAAAATTAGATGGTGAAATTACCTTTAAAGAATTTATAGAAAATCATATTGAAAATACAAAAGATTTGATATATTTAAATGCAAATAAAAAAATAAAAGAAAATTATGAATTACTTGTTAAATTAAAAACTGACTTTGAAAAAAATTTATATGAAAATAATAATAATTTAACTAAATATTGAATCAATAAGTAAAAACTACTTGAACTCATTAACTTAATTTATATAAAAAATTAAAGTTATAAAAAATATATATAAAAATAAATGTATTAAATTTAAGAAATAATCTATATTAAATTATTAAATGAAATATATTGAATTAATTAATATTTATAAGATAATTCTTTTCTGTTTTCAGATTCTCATTATTTCTTTTATACAAATATTTTAAATAATTTATAATAGTAAAAAATATCATTCATTCTTATATTTATTAATTATTTATAATTATTTTCTCTTGTTTTTTAAATCTAAACTCAAATTAATATACTTTAATATTAATATAATATCTTATTTTTTTAGAGTTTTATAAAAAAAATAAAAAAAAATTTAAAAAAATAAAATAAGAATAATAAAAGAAAGTATGGAACTAAAAAACAAATCAAATCAAATAAGAACATTACTCCTTTTAAAAACAGCATCAGAAATAAAAAAATATTTGTCATCACCAACAAAAATGAATTCTATTTCTCCAATAAATATATATAAATTATACAATAATATAGAAATTTCAATAGAAAAAAGAATTTTTTCTACAACAGAAAGAAAAAACAGTCAAATTTGTAATGAAAAAAAAAGTCCTATTATAAATACTATAAACGAATATAGTCCAATAAATGAACCATTTTATAAATTGAATAAATTATTAATTTCTTTTAAAAAAAATAAAAATTTTTATGAAACCAATGATTTTTATGATAATAAATATAATAATATCATATCTCAAGAATCAACTGATACTTCAAATAGTTTAAATGATAAAAAAAAAAATTTAAATTATGAAAATGATGAAATTAAAAATGATATTGATTCAATTAAATTTTTAAGAAAAATTGCTAAAAGTTTAATTCAAAAAAAAAAGATAAAAAGAAAAAAAAGAACACATTGTAAATCATTTTACGAAAATGAAAAATATCATTCAGAATATCATTTAAAGAATTTAGAAAGAAAATTAAAAATCAATTTTACTGTAAATTATTCACATAATAATGAACATATAATTATTAAAAATTGTTTTACTAATATAAATAGTAATACTCATTTAAATATTAATAATTTTACTAATGAGAAAGAATCAATAAAAAATAATTTACAAAAAAGTACTAATAGTATTTTAGATAAAGAAAATGCTAATATTAATCAATGTTTATTTTGTCCTTCACCTAGTAAACATAAAGGGATATGTTTTTATAAGAATAATAAATTTTTAAGTTCATGTAATTTAAATTGTAAAACTCATATTTCAAAAATTAAAAATGATAAGAGTAATATAAGAAAAAGTGCTTTTATGTGTATTCCATATAAAGAAAATATTCTATCTAATATTTTCCCTGATAATAATAATTATGATAATAATGAAAATATCATAATTGTAAATGAAAAATAAAGAAATATTTATTTTTTTGTATAAAAAAATTTTGTATTATTGCTTTAATTGTTTTAGAATAATAAAAATAAAGATAAAACATATATTATTTCTTTCAATATATTTTTCATTTTAAATTAAAACATTTATTTATAAATATAAAAAATCATTTAAATTCATATTTAAAGGTTATTTTGGAAAAAATGTATTTATAAATAATTTAAGAAAACGAGAATTTGAATAATAATAATAAAAATTATAATAACACAAATAAAAAAAATACAAAATCTTTTTATAAAACCCCATATATCACATTTTGCTTTTTTTTTATTTTGAGTTTTATTATCTTTTTCTTTTATATCTTCATCATTATTTATTTTATTTATATTATATTTTTTTATAATATGTAAATGTTTTCCTTTATCATTTATATTATTATTCATAGATAAAATATTTTGTGTAGTAGCATCATTTCTATTAACAGAAGTATCAGTAATATAATTATCTTTATATTTAGAATTATTAATATTTTTCTTTTTAAAATATTCATCATTATATTTATTTTCTAAAGAATTATCATTATTATAAATTCCATTTTCGTTTTTTTTCAAATTTTCATTTAAATTATTTATTTCTATATTTATTATATTTTCAAAATTCATTGATTTTTCTATTATTGTTGATTTATGACTTTCAAACTCTTTCGAATTAAAAGAATTATTATTTTTTAATTCATATGAATTTAAAGAACTTTCTTCTTTTTCTTTTATTTTATCATCTTCTTTAATATTATTATTTATATTTTCTCTCTCAAAATTTAAATTATTTTCTAAATGATTTTGTTTATTATCAGAATTTAATTTATTAAAAATTCCATTTATATCTTCTTCTATTTTCATTTGTTTTCCATAATCAATTTTTTCTTTTGATACTTTAAATAAAGGAATTTTTTCATTTGATTTTAAATTGTGCATTATAATTTTTTATTTAAAATTATTATTTTTGGAAAAAAATAAAATTTAAATTTAAACAAATGAAAGAAAATGACTCTGAAAATTATTCAGATGAAGAAAAAGAAGAAGAAGAAGAATTAAATGAATTGATAAAAAATTTTGCAGAAAATAAAAATGATATGCATATTAATTCAAACTTAAATTTTCCTCAAAATTTACAAGGTGAAATTACTTTACTTTTATATAATAATATATTATCAAAATTAAAAAGTTCTTTATGTCAAATAATAGAGAAAAAAAATCAAAGTGAAAATTATTTATGTGAAATAGGCTTTTCAGAAGAAAATCATTGTATTTATTTAAAAATAAGTTTTAATTATACTTTTTTAATATTTAAAATTCAATATTGTGAAATGTTAATTAATAAAAACTTAATTAAAAATATAGAAGAATTTACTTTAAAATTTTATTATGAAGATTTAGAAAAAACAATTTTTAATGAAATATTTTTCACTGATAAACAAGATTTAGAAATTAATTTTTTTTTACAAAATGGAGAAATGAATATTATTCAATGTATTGAAAGTGAAAATGAAAATGAAAAGGAAAATTATCAAATTGAAGAAAAATGTAATTTATATAAAGATGATATTGGAAATTTTCCAAAAATTCCTTTGAATGAAGATTTTGTTTTTGCATTTTTTATTAGTGAAAAATTTGTTGATAAATTCGTTTTAATTTTTAAAAAATTTTTGGAAATTAATAATGATAGAAATACTAATTTTTTTGAATTACATTTATTTTCAAATGATAAAATATTAATTGTTAAAAAAGATAATAATAAAGGAATTTATATTAAAGTTTATTTTAATATTATACTTCAATTTATGAGAAATGATAATTTAAAATTTGGTGATTTTTTTACTTATGGAACTATTGAGTTTTCTAAATTTTTATCTTCATTTATTAGAGGAAAAAAACAAAAAATATTATTTTTCCTTACTAAAAATGGAGAATTAAAAGTCGAAATTGATATTAATAATATTGAAAATTTTGAAGTAATTCAAATGTTTAATCCTGTTTTAAATCAAATGATCGAAGATTATTAATATTAATATGAAAACAATATATTTTATTAAATATAATTTTGTATAAATGAATTAATTAAAGTATTTTTTTCAAAATAATAAATAACTAAAAAATTAATAAAATGTCAAATTCAGAAGAAAAAGAAATAGAATTTATATCAAAATTTGGGGAAAATAAAGAATATTATAAAAACTTATTAAAAAATTCAAGAAAAATTCCAGAAATAATTAATGAAAGAAAAGAAAAATTAGAAAATATAGATTTATTAGACGAATCTAAAAATAATTTATATGAATGGAAAAATTTATTTTCCCCTTCAATTTCAATAACAAAATATACAAAATTAAAAAAAAAAAATGAACAAAAAAAAAATTTAATGATGAAAAAAAGTAATTCAGAAAAAAACAATATTTTAAAAAAAGACAATTTTCAATTTCCAATTGCATTAATAGATTTACCAGAAGAAAAAATAGAAAATATAATTCCAAATTATAAAAAAATTGATAATAACAATAATAATAAATCAAATATTATAAGACCAAGTAGTGTTTATACAAGACCAAATAAAAATGATATTTTTTATTTATCAAAAGACTTTAGTGATTATTATATTCAAGATTTTAATACTTTCGTTAAAAAAGTTCCAATTCTTCAACCAAAAAAAAGATGTAAAAGTGCAAAATTAAAAAAAGAAATTTTAAACAATAAAACTATTGAAAAAAAAATAGAAAATAAAATTAATAATATGAAAATAAAATCAAATAAAAATATAACTATTGTAAATCAATATTTAACTCTTGCTATGAAATCAAATAATATTCAACCTTTATTAAGTAATATTTATAAACAAATTCATCCAAATAAAAAAGATATTTTAATAAATAAAGAAAAATATTATAAAAATACAGATAAACCTCTTGGAAATGATTATGGAAATGTAAATTATAATTTTAATAATAGATATGGTCATTATTTATTATTAAAACAAATTAAATTAAATGAAAGTTATTTAAA
>JAEEGL016767429.1_pt1 | contig 14470 bp, 13 predicted proteins | sample 9134231 | NCBI WGS metagenome assembly JAEEGL01 (sample SAMN16246548, study PRJNA631951) | gut metagenome | biome: gut microbiome; feature: rumen; material: fiber-attached | host: Bos | place: Iran: Karaj | collected 2018-10
AAGGAACGATGGCTCGATCCGACTTGTGTCTGAGGAATAAAAAAACCGTTCAGAGAACGGTTTTCTTGATTCTTTGGTGGGTGTTACAGGACTTGAACCTGTGACCCAATGATTAAAAGTCATTTGCTCTACCAGCTGAGCTAAACACCCAATCAATGCTGATATAATACTACAAAAAAACACACAGTCAAGATATTTTTGCAAAAAATTTAATATTTACTTTATTTATCCCTTATTTTTCGCCATTCTTGTCTATTTTTTTCATGTTCTTCTAAAGTTTCTGAAAACTTATGCCCACCGGATCCATCAGCAACAAAATAGTAATAATTAGTTTTTGCTGGATGTAACACAGCCTTTATACTTTCAATCCCTGGATTTGCAATAGCCCCTACAGGAAGCCCCTTTATTTTATAAGTGTTATAAGGTGTAGAAATTTCCAAATCTTTCTTATATAATTTTCTTCCATTCATATTACCATATTTTTTTGTAAGAGTATAAACCACAGTCGGATCACTTTGAAGACGCATATTTTTAGAAAGTCTGTTATAAAACACAGATGCAACTATTGGACGTTCTTCAGGTATAGCAGTTTCCTTTTCAACCATAGAAGCAAGTATTATTGCTTCTTTTTTATTTTTAAGTGGAAGATTTTCATCACGAGTTTCCCATTCGTTATTTATAGTTTCACTCATCGCTTCTTTCATTTTTAAAATCAAATCATTTTTTGAAACAAGTTTATTATAGGCATAGGTTTGTGGAAGCAATTCTCCATCTTCAACTTTAACGCTAATTTTTTCATTTAAATCATCATGTGAATTTAAAATTTCAAATATTTGTTTTACAGTTAAACCTTCTGGTATAGTTAAAAATTTATTATACATACGTCCACTAGTAATGTTATTTTTAATATCATTTAATGTAGCATTCTGTAATATTTCATATTCACCAATTTTAACATTATTCTGTTTCCAAGAAAGATACATCCAAACCTTAAATAAAAATTTTGAACTAATAATATTTGAATCATAAAGTTTATCAGCAACAGTAGCCAATCTGTCACCTTTTACAAGTTCAATAATTTTTCGTTCTTTATTCATTGGGTATAGGAACACATAAAAAACAAAAAATAAAAAAACAACTAAACTTGTTAAAAATCCCGATATAAAAAACTTATTTTTCATTCTTCTGCATCCTTTGCATCGAAGTATACCAAATCTGATTTACTTTTACAACAGAAAAACTTGTTTTTATAGGAATATCAGATTATTGGAAAAATTTTTTTTATTATTAGAATCTTTTAGTAAAGTAAAGGAGGAAAAAATGAAAGTTTCGAAAGAAATTATATCAATATTGGAAAAAGATAAAATGTCCCCAATAATAGGAAATCCAAATGGAGAAATAACTATTTATGAATTTTTTGATTATAATTGTGGACATTGTAAAATCCAAAACCCAATTATAAATGATCTTATTAACACGAATAAAGATATAAAAGTTATTCTTAAAAATTTTCCAATTTTTCCAGTATCACACATGCCAGCAAAAGCAAATATTGCAGCAAAAAAACAAGGAAAAACTTTTGAAATTCATAAATCTTTTTTTGAAAATTATTTACTTCCATTTAATTATTCAGAAATCGCCGTTGAAATGTTAAATAAAAAAATCTTTGATAAAGTCATCAAAATTGCAAAAAATATTGGTCTTAATACAGAAAAACTTGAAAAAGATATGAATTCCGAAGATGTAGAAAAAGAAATAGATATTACAAAAAAAATTGCTCATAAATTAAATATTCATGGGACACCTGCCTTTATTATAAAAGATGAAGTATTTCCAAACTTTATGGATATAAATGAAATAAAAAAGGCAATAAGGTTAATTTATACTGGATATTCATTTTAAAATTTGATATACTACTTTGTATAATTAAATATTATGGGGGATCCTATGAATAATATTGAATTAAGGAAAAAGAAAAGAAGAGCCTTAGTTTTATATCTTAATAAATATTGGGCAATAAAATCTGATTTGAATGAAGAGTATAGAAAATTAAACGAACTAGATTCAATTTTGCTTACTATGTCAGATCACAGTAAATTTAACATCGAACAGTTTACAAATGTAATAAAGGAAAAAGATATAATTTTTAAAAGAATTAGAACCTTAAAAAATTGTATCAAAAGGCAACCAAATCCTCTTATCATATTGTTTAAAATTCTTAAAACTAAATAAAAATTTTCCCCGTCATTATGACGGGGATTTTTTTAAAATAGGAGTGTCGTTCTCAAACTTGTAACTGTTGCAAAATTATGTGATGCATCAAGTGCTGGATAGAAATACATTTGTATATCAGGAGTAATAGTTAACCAATTTCCCATACCCCAAGCCCAATAAGCTTCTATCACTGTTTCATAATCTCTGGTATTATCCTTACCTATGACATCAATATTTGCTTTGTTTACTGCAATAGCTGTTCCTATTTGATCAAGTTCATTTCGACCCAAAGGATTATTAAGGACACTTCCTATTACATAAGATTGTTTTATTTGTGATGAAGAATTTGATGCACCATTTATTCTTCCAAATATTGCAATCTTATCATTTAACGATTGTTCCATATTCAAAGACCAACCATTAGATGTTCCTGGTTGAGCATCTACTCCTGGTTGATTATATACAAGTATAGAATATTGACCAGAACCTAAATTCTTTATTGTAGGAGTATATGATAAAGATGCAAAACTTGTATATTCACCTTTACCAAAATCAGATGCACTTATTGTTGCTCCTGAAACATTATTTGCATCTTGCATACCTATATTTATTTGCCATTCTGGGTTTATTGTAAATGTAAAATATGCACCAAGACTAGCAAGCGGATAAGTAGAACTTGCATTTTGAGAAAGAGCATAATTTACAAAATTAATCTGTTGATTTGAATCATAACTTGTTCCATCAAAATTATATATTGGGAATTGACCTACTGTTAAGGATAGCCAATTCATATTTCCCCCAAATTGCTGTGTATAACTCAACTCATCAAAAGAATTAGATTTTGTTGTATAATCATTTATTGGTGATAATACCCCTATTCTATTTGTTATATCTTGACCATCAGTAGAGTTCCAATATCTTGTTGGTGTATAAGATGCATTAATAGTTCCAGATCCGTATTCATTATTAAAAAGTTGCCATGAAATACTTGGATATGATTGGAATTGTAATGCTGTTCCCTTACCACTAGGAGCTCCTCGTTGTGCTAAAACTGATAAATCAAAAACATAAGAAAATCCTGTATCACTTTGAAGAGTGTTTTTCCATTTAGTATATTCATCATACCATGGATGTGTTGGTGAAGTAGTTTTTGGTTTTGCATTTCCCTTATGTGATGCATATGCCATAGGAATAATTGCTTCTTCGACTTCTTCTTCCACACCAACAATTGTATATTCCTGAGCTAATGATGAATATGGAAATAAACTTGTCGCCAAAAGTGTATAAAATAATTTACTATTTAATTTTTTCATAATATTTCTCCTTTATATATTTATTATTCCTCTGGTAAAACAATAAATAGCAATAACACTTAATAATAAAATTGTTCCTAACAAATACTTTTCATTTTTTGAAAATATTGGTTTAGAAGTATATAATTCTTCTCTTGCCCAAATATAAAATGGAACACCTAATGCTATGAATACTATTGCCATCAAAAGATAACTTAAACCAGCGGCATAAATTAACCATAACGCATATACCGTTCCAATAATAGATGTAAACAATGACAATGCTCTACCAACACCTTTTGTATTATCAAATTCACCATCTTCACAAATCTTCCAAAGATAACATGTTGAAACAAGATATGCTGGTAAAACCATAACACCTGTAATACTTAGCATTGTATTCCATGCATTATTTGAAAAATATACAAGGAACATTGCAAGTTGCATAACTGTACTTGTTGTCCAAAGTGACACACTTGGAGAATCATATTTGTTGCTTTTCGCAAATATTTTTGGAAATGTTCCATTTTTAGCCATAGCAAATGGCATTTCTGCAACAATCATTGTCCATGCAAGCCAGCTTGCTAATACTGCTATAATCAAACCTATATTCATAAGCCATGCACCCCATGGTCCAACGACTTTTCTTAAAATACCAGCTGTTGATGGATTTGCAATCTGGGCAAGTTCTTGTTGATTTAAAAATCCAAATGGAACAACAGACAATAAAATATAAATTACTAAACAACCAAGAAATCCAAGAAGTGTTGCCCTTGAAACATCTTTTTGACTTCTTGCTTTATCTGATAAGACTACAGCTCCTTCTATACCTATAAATGCCCAAAGTGTCACAAGCATTGTGCTTTTGATTTGTGAAGATAAAGAGCCAAGATTTTTGATTGAACCACTTGCTACATCACCCCAAAAATCAAAATCAAATGTATTAATATTAAAAACAAAAAGTAATATCAATATAAACAAAAATAATGGAACTATTTTAAACACAGTAGCAATAAGATTTATAAATGTTGCTTGCTTTACTCCTTTTAATACAAGGTAATTAAAACTCCAAATCAAAATTGAGCCACCAATTATTGATGCAAGATTATTTCCTCCTGTAAATGTTCCTGGGAAAAAATAATCAAGAGCATCCATAGTAATAACTGCATATCCAACATTACCAAATATTTGACAAAGCCAATAGCTCCAACCAATATTAAATCCCATATAATTTCCAAAACCTTCCTGTGCATACATATAAATACCTGATGTTAACTTTGGTTTTACAGTTGATAAAACACGAAATGTATTTGCAATAAAATACATACCAAACCCTGTAATTACCCATGCAAGAATTACTGCCCCGACTGATGCACTTTGTGCCATATTTTGTGGAAGACTATAAATGCCACCACCTATCATAGAACTTACAACAATACCGACAAGCCCCATAACACCAAGCATTGTTTTAGATGATTTATTTTTAAACATATTTTTTCTCCTTATTTTTTAAAAAGGGGAATTACCCCCTTGTTTTTTAATATGATTGTTTTGGAGTTGCTGGATTTGCATATTCAAAATTTAAAAAGCCTAATGCTGTTAAGCAATATCCAAAATTTTGAGTAATATTTAAGTAATTATGAAAGAATTGAAATTCACTGTGTTTATCTACATTACGAAGCATAAGTTCATGATTAAGCGATTTTGTAAGCCACATTTCAGCATGAGCTTTTGCAATTTCATCAGTAATATAAGTATCAAAATATTCAACATATTCTGCTGCCCAACCACCTATGAAATTACCTTGCTTATCTTTTCCCCAAACAATACCAACTCCTGTTGCTATTGCTTTATGTTCTTCTTTTCTTGCTCCATTACCAGCCATAATAACTTCTAAAACGGCACCATGCTTAAATTGATCCTGAACTTGCTCTACTGGAACAATATTATTGAAAAGTTCCGGAGGAAGAACGGATGTATAAGGAATAACATTAAAGTTTTCTATTTTTGCTTGAAGTAATGCACTATCATAACAAAATGTTTCAAATGGTTGTGGTGGTATTCCATCATCTGCTTGACCAGCACCACCAGTATGGAATGCCAAAGTTGGATAACGTGTTCCTGTTGTCATTTTTTTCTCCTTTTTATTGTTTGTTTATATAATAGAAATAGAATTTTAAGATTCTACAACTGTAATTAGAATATTAAAAAATAAAGTCATTATCAATAATATTAAATTCCTTTGAATTTATGCTTTGAACAATATAAATATTGACTTAACAAATATAAACCATTACCATTATACTGTTTTAGTTAGGAGTATTATTATGGAAGATGATATAGTAAAATTTTTTAATCAGCAGTATGCATTATATAGAATATCTGCAACTGAAAATGAGGCTATTGAACTTGCTTTTTTCGATTTAAAAAATAAATATGGTGAAAATTTAAATTTACCATTACTTTTAAAAATTCCAAAACTTTATGATTTTTTGGTAAAAAATCCAAAGGGTGAAAAATCATACTTTCACTTTGGAAAACCGAATAGCCAGCTTTCACAACTCAACGCTGCACTTTCACAGAAATTTATTTAAAGGATTTTTACACGGCTTAGTGATAAAATAGGAAGAAGATTAGTTACTTCATCCTTTGTGTAACCTTTGAAGTCTTCGTATGGAATAAGCACATATTTGTTTGCAACGGTTGCTCTTTCCAATTTATTGTTATTTTTTGTATCAATTATGGTATTCAAAGTTACCCTTACAGGCTCAAAACGTGATGGTGAAAGAAATTCTATTTCATTTCCCTTTTCAAAAGAATTCTTCATTTCTAAAACTATACCATCAGGTGTATGATTTGATACACATGCCGCATATCTCCAATTTCCATCAGAACGAGTTGTTTCATAATTCATTGCATGATGTGTAAGATGACCATCAAAAAATCCATATGTATATCCCCTATTTTGCAATGTATTAAGTTCATTCATATATGGAGTATAATTCCAATTATCTGGTGAACGATAAAATGCATCAATTGCATAACGATATGCTCTGGCTGTCGTTCCTGCATAATATTCAGATTTATTTCTACCTTCTACCTTTAATGAATCAATTCCAATAGAAAGAAGCTTATCAAGTTTTGGCATTAAACATAAATCACGAGAATTCATCAAATAAGCCCCTCGTTCATCTTCACATACTTCAATAAATTCACCTTTTCTTTCTTGTTCTTCTAAATAAAAATCGAAAAGTTTCATAGTATCAGAATTTATATCAATACCAAGTTTTTGTGCCTCATCTTTTATTATTCCTGTTTCAATAAGTTCTTCACGAGGTTTCATATAAAGCTTATAATTCCAACGACAACAATGTGCACAATTTCCTTGATTAGAACTGCGTTCTGTTAAAAAATTAGAAATCAAACAACGGCCAGAATAACTCATACACATACTTCCATGAATAAATGTTTCAAGTTTTAAATCCGGGGCAACCTTCTCGCGAATTTCCTTTAATTCATCAAATGATACTTCGCGACCAAGAACACAAAGTTTTGCACCCATATCATACCAAAACATAGCTGTTTCATAAGAACAAACATTTGCTTGGGTTGATACATGCAATGGAAGTTCTGGTACATGATTTTTCATATATCTGAAAACACCTGCATCAGCAATAATAGCTCCATCTGGTGAAAGTTTTTTTAGTGTATTTGCAAAATCAGGAAGACGAGCAATATCTTTGTTATGTGTGTAAAGATTTACAGCTAAATATATCTTTTTACCTATACTGTGGGCATATTCAATACATTCCGCCATTTCGTCAAGGGTAACCTTTGCTTTTACGCGCAAACTCATATCCGGTGTTCCGGCATAAACTACATCAGCACCATACATAAATGCTGTTTTTATTCTGTTATAAGATCCTCCAGGGATTAAAAGTTCTGATTTTCGTGCAAAATTTGACATAAATTACCTCTTGATTTTGTTCTTTTACCAATATGAAAGCATATTTTAATTCAAAAGTAAAATAAATTTTAAAATATGCTTGCCACAATAGATTTAATGATATACATTATTTCTTAGTTAAAAAAATAAATGGAGTAAAAAAATGTATTTAAATTTTAAAAATTTTATATTTCAAATGATACCTGGATATTGTGTATCTGATTTTGTTTATTTAGGTATAATTGTTTTCATTATTGCTGGATTTTTATCAAGTAAAAAATGGACTCCTTTTCTTGCTACTGTTATTTTTGCATTTATATTCAAGCTACTTGACTTACTTGTATTAAATCAAAATACGACAATACTTTTTGAACAATTTTTACATATGATTGTGTTACCTTTTATATTAACTTTACTTTATTCAAGAAAATCATAAATTTTTTAAGAAGAAAGGTTTAATATTTTATTTTTTATGAAAAACACATTTTTAAAAATTTCAAAATTTTTAATAGCTTTGGTATTTGTTATATCAGAGCTTTGTGTTTTTTCTGATAAGACATTCGCAAAACTTCCAAATGTTATTTATGCCCAAGATGTAAAAAATTATAAAAAAATCTTTGAATTACAAGAAAAAGGTAGATTTAAAGATGCTGATAAGGTAATAAAAGATATAAAAAATGACGTCCTTATGGGATATGTCCTACACCAAAGATATATGAGCCCCTATTACAAAACCCCATTTAAAGAAATAAAAGAATGGCTTACAAAATATTATGATATGCCTAATGCAAATAATATTTATAAACTTGGATTACAAAAAGGTGCAAAAAAAGAACTACGCCGTCCAAAACGTGAAGCAAAAAGAACTCTATATTTCAACGACAGTTATAAAAACGCTTATCAAATGATTCAGTATTCATATAAGCATCTTCCTAAAAAAGAAAGAAATGAAATAAGTTATATGCTAAAAGTTTTTAATAACAGACTTAAACGTGGATATACAAAAAATGCCAGACAAATTTTGGAAAATCCAAACAGTAAAAAATATTTTGCCAGAAATGATTATTTAAGAATGGAGGCATATCTTGCATTTACATATTTCCTTAATAATGAAGATGATATGGCTATACTCTGGGCAAGAGAACCTGCCGAACAAATAAATTTTTACCTTGCAAATTGGACATTGGGACTTGTCTATTGGCGTCAAGGTGATTATGTAAAATCACGTGATTATTTCAAAAATATTGCATTTACAAAACAGGTTCCTGTTGATATGTTAACTGCTGGTGCATATTGGGCATATCGTGCAAACCAAAAAATTAATGATGAAGATTTAAAAGATGATGATGATATTTTCCTTGAAACAGCATCAAGCTATCCAAAAACTTTTTATGGAATTCTAGCAATAAAAAAACTTAACAAAGACTGGGAAATTGAATGGGAAGAACCTTTGCTTACTATACAAAATGCAAGGGAAATAAGTTCATGGCAAGGTGGAATTCGCGCCCTTGCATTATTACAACTTGATATGAAAGAAGAGGCAAGCCAAGAATTAAAATTTTTAATAAATACTGCTGATAATGACTATTCTGATGATCTTATCAATTCTGTTTTAGCTGTTGCTGAAATTTCAAATATGCCTCATCTATCGATAAATATTTCAAACTATATTAAACAATATTCTGATGATACAACATTTGCAACTTGTACTTACCCAACTATTGATATTGAATTAAAGGAAGGATGGAGTATTGATAAGGCTTTGGTAAACGCTCTTATAAGACAAGAGTCTAGATTTAATCCAAAAGCAAAATCAAATGCTGGTGCAAGAGGGCTCATGCAAATTATGCCATCAACAGCTTCTTTTATTATGAGAGATTCATCTCTTCGTAAAAAACAAAAATCAAAACTTTTTGAAGAAGAGCTTAATATAAAAATTGGTCAAATGTATATTGAATATCTGCTTTCATCACCTTTAATAAATGGAAATTTATTTAAGTTTTTAGTAGCATATAATGCTGGACCAGGAAATCTTAAAAAACAAATGGAAAGAATAAAAAATCCAGATGATGATCCTTTATTCTTTATTGAATCTATTAACCTAAAGGAAACAAGAATTTATGTTGAAAGAGTTATGGCTAACTTTTGGATTTATAGAAATAAGCTTAATCAGACTTCGGAATCTCTTGATGATGTAATAAATAATATGTGGCCAATTTATATAAGTAAAGGTGATATTCCTATAAACAAATATACATCTCAAGAAATTGAATACCTAGAAGATTATTTAGAAAATAAGGAAAAGGAAAATATTGAACAGGATGAGAATTCTGAAAATATTGATGATATAGAGAATATAAATAACTCTGAAAATACAGAAAACCCAGAAATATAAAATTTGAAAATGGTAAAAATTAATAAAATTAACAAAATTTCTTTTGATATTGAAAACTCATTTATGAAAAATAAAGATGATATTGTTTTGGGTATTGATGAAGCTGGACGTGGATGTTTGGTTGGTCCAGTTGTTGCGGCATGCTGTTGGATAAACCAAGAAAAATTCCCGAATGAACTACTTTGCAAAATAAATGATTCAAAGAAAATTTCCGAAAAACATCGTGAAGAAATTTTTAACGAATTTTGTTCTTTACCTGATGAAATTTTTATGTTCGAATATGATTCAGTTCCAGCATATATAATTGATGAAATCAATATCTTGCAGGCTTCACTTTTGGCGATGAAAAATGCATACCAAAAACTTTTTCCAAAACTTAAAAAAAATCCTGTAATCACACTTGTCGATGGAAACAAAGCTCCTGTTATAAATCCTTGTCATACAGTTATTTCTGGTGATGCAATTTCATATTCTATTGCCGCTGCATCAATTATAGCAAAAGTTATGAAAGACAGACTTTTAGATGAAATAGGAAAAGATTTTCCCGAATATGAGTTTGATAAAAATAAGGGGTATGGAACAAAATCTCATATGCTTGCTCTTGAAAAATACGGCATAACAAAATACCACAGAAAAACTTATGCTCCTGTAAAAAAATATATTAAATAACTTCAATAAATTTTAGATTATTTATCCACAAAATCGCAGTATGAATTTTCTTATTTGGATAAATTTTAGTTAATGATTTTTTATATTCAAAAAGCTGTTTTTTATAGGAATCAGGAACATTATCTGTTAATTTATCAGTCTTATAATCAATAATCCAAATTTCATTTTTTTCATTATTAAAAACAATTTTATCAACACGCAAAATATTTGATTTATTACCATCTTTTATAATTATTTCTGTTTCACTTGAACTATTATTACTAAAAATAAAATTATATTTAGGATTATTATATAACTCCAATATATTATTTTTAACAAAATCAGCATCATCTATTTTCATTTCAGAAATATAGACATCAACAAAGTTTTCAATATTATCTTGACTTTGAATCTTTGACATATACTCTAACAATTTATGAATAACGACGCCACGGGAAAGAGATTTGTTTTCATTATAACTTTCCAATGGAGATTTAGGTTCAATTTTAATCTCTGAATTTTTAATATCTGTGACTCTTTCATCAAAAAACTTTGGTAACGTATCAGACATTTTGATAATTTTATTCTCTGAATTTAAAATATCCCCCTCCTCTTTACTACCTAAGACAAGAGCTTTATTTTCCTCAAAAATATCATTCGAAAAAATAATAACATCATCATTTTCAACTCTATGATTAGGATTTAAAAGAACACTTTCTTTAATACAAGAATACCATGTTTTTATATTACTTTTTCTAGCATTTTCAGAACCAAGAACATAAAGTCTATCTCTTGCTCTTGTCATTGCAACATACAAAAGACGATAATATTCCTCTTGATTTGCAATATTATCAACTTCGTCCATATCAGCAAATACTTTCGAAATATTTTTAAATTCAGAAACTTTATATATAGGAAAATCATCCGACCAAACAATCCTTTTATTTGGTGGATTTAAAGTTGTATTCGCATTATATAAAAATACAATTGGAGCTTCTAATCCTTTAGAACTATGAACTGTCATTATACGCACAGTATTATTTACCTGTTCCATATTTCTTTTTATTTCAATATCATTTAATGAAAACCACTCATAAAAATCAGATAACGATTTTCCCAATTTTGAATTATCATATAAAAGACATTGAGATAAAAATCCATCCAAAATATCGACAACTTCTATACCAAGACGAGAAATAAAATTCTTACGCTTATTTTGAACTTTTAAAACATAATCAAAAAATTCAAATGGTAAAGATGTTTTTGAAATTGAAATAAGTGTTTTTAAATCATCTGCTATATCTTTATATTTTTCAATACTACAAATATTTTCAAATAACGTTTTATCTTTTCTATTGTAACAAAGATTAAACAAATCATCATCTGTTAAATTATACATAGGAGATTTTAAAACTTCAGCAAGAGATAAATCGTCATAATTAAATAATACAAATTTTAAAAGAGAAATTAAATCTTCCACCGCTATACTATCATTTAACGACAATTTATCCCGACCTGCCAACGGAATATTTTTTTCAAGTAACGCCTTAATTATATTATCAGAAAATTTCCTTTTCCTAACCAAAATCATTATATCTTTTGGTTCAATTTTACGTATATATTTTTTACCATTTTTCATTCCATCAGAAATATATTCATTATCCAAAAGATAACGTATCTTTTTTGCCAAAACATTTGCCATTTCGATATCTGAATTAAAAACTTTTATATTTTCGACAGGAGGTTTAAAACAATTTACTGATTTATCATCTATGTTCTTTATCAATGGTAAAACCTCAACCAATCCTTCACTGTCTTCTCTCTTATTGATATGTTCAATTTTTTCATTAGGAAGCAAAATTCCATTTATATTTTTTATAACGCCATCAACAACATTTAAAATATTTTTACAAGAACGAAAAGATTTATTAAGTGACAAATCATAAAACGGATATTTATCATTTTCTATTCTGTTTTTAAAACGATTTTTATATTGTTCAAAAAGTTTTATATTAGCACCTTGAAAACTAAAAATTGATTGTTTTCTATCACCAACAGAAAAAATACTTTTCATATTTTTTTCCGTACTACCATCAGTAAAAAATTCCGAAGTTAACTTGTCAACTATATCCCATTGGATTGGAGATGTATCTTGCGCTTCATCAATCAGCACATGAGATATTCCACCATCAAGTTTATACAAAATCCATGAACTTATGTTATCTTTTGAAAACAAATTTTTTACAGTAGTAATAAGATCCGTAAAATCCATCATTCCACGTTTTTTCTTTAAATCTTCATAAATACTGTTAAGTTTTAAACCCACATTCAAAACAGATACTGTTGCTTTATAAATTTCAACCGAATTTATAAATTCAATTGCTTGACGCAACCTTAGCGTTTCATGTAAAATATCATCGACAAATTTAATATCTGCTTCAATAGATTTTTTATTTAAAATGCCATCTTTTGGAACAGTTCCATCCTTGTTCAATAAAATAGATTTATAGATTTCAAATTTTTTTTCTACATCTTGCTCTTTTAAAAAATCAGAAATCAAATCCAATTTTAATAATGATTTTTTACCATCATCAACAGATAAAACTCTTTTTAAATTACCTATAAAGTCATCAGAAATATGGTCAAGGATATTTGATTTAAACAAACTTATATTATCTATAAAATTTTCAATAACATAAGGGAAATTGCCAAGTATTTTTATTTTTAAATGGTTTTGAATATCTTCTTTTGTTTTATATTTTGATAAAAGATTTAAAAAATGCTCTCTACCATTAATAATACTTTGAATAAGATTTGGAAATTCGCTTTCCGAAGTATTTTTCATCAAATAATTAAAACCATCAAACGCATCAAAATAATCCAAATTCTTTTCTGTTTTTAATGTATGAATAAATTTTTGATATGCCTCATTCAGCAATATTTTAACATCAGAATCTTCTATAATTTTAAAATGAGGTGTAATTCCTGCCTCCATTGGAAAACGTTTTAAAACCGATTGGCAAAAGGCATGAATTGTGTAAATTTTAAGAGGTAGAGGATTATCAATAAGTTTTGAAAAAAGTTTTCTTGCCTTTAAAATCAATTCTGAAATATTTGTTGTTTCGTCATCATCCAATATTTTTTTTAAATCTTCTTTTAAATCATCATCTGAAATTATTACCCAATCCCGAGCTTTTTTATAAATACGATTTTGCATTTCAATCGCACCAGCATTCGTGTATGTAAGACACAACACCTTACTTGGTTCAACATCATTTAAAAAAAGCCGCAAAAGCCGATTCACAAGTACAGTCGTCTTTCCCGTCCCTGCACTGGCGGAAACCCAAACGGAATACTTTGGATTCGAAGCTATTTTTTGATTTAGTAATGAACTATCCTGCATTATTCATCACGACTATAAAGTTCCTTAATAAGAATTTTTTCCGTTTCTGAAAGATCATGATTTTTTGGTTTTCTATCTCTTTCTTCTTCTTGAGCTTTTATAAGTTCACAAGCTTTACGAAAATTTTTAGCCTTACCATCTTTTACATAATCATCAGCTTTCATAACATAAAGTTCAGTTTCAAATTCTGTCTTTATATATTTTTTTAGAATTTTTTCTTTTCTTTTTTCTTTTAAATTTTCAAGCATTTTAACATCTCCTTGGTTAATAACTGAAAATAATTATAGCACAAAATAAAAAAATATGCTATATTATTTTTTAAACGAATAAGAGGAAAAATAAAAATGCAAAAACAATTAACAAATCAAAAATATTTAAAAGAAAGACTTTCCTTTTTTCTTAAGGAATTTACTAATAAAAATTTACGTAATGCAACAGTAAAAGATTGGTATATTGCCTTTGTAAATATGCTTAATGATGAACTTATAGATATGGCAGATATTACCGAACACAATATTCTTAACGGCAAAAATAAAATGATGGCATATCTTTCTATGGAATATTTGATTGGA
>JAEEGL016887642.1_pt1 | contig 14470 bp, 13 predicted proteins | sample 9134231 | NCBI WGS metagenome assembly JAEEGL01 (sample SAMN16246548, study PRJNA631951) | gut metagenome | biome: gut microbiome; feature: rumen; material: fiber-attached | host: Bos | place: Iran: Karaj | collected 2018-10
TATAGCTCATTTGGGGGTTACCCTTTTTCTTCTTACGGAGCTTGGTTCGGATCCTTTTAATGTACTGATCCAGGGACTTTTCAGGACAGTTTCTGCAGGCATACCTTTTCTTACACATGGCCGGGTTCATGTGGCCGTAAGCCTGCTTATCATGGTGGTTTTACTATTTGTGGACAGAACCTATGTAAAGATCGGAACCATCCTTTGCATGGTTTGCGGCGGCCCCATCATAGATATGTTTTCTGCGATCTTATCTCCCATTATGATACAGGAGAAAAGCTTCGTTATCCGTGTGGCGGTGTTGGCATTGGGCTGCGTTATCCTTGCCTATGGCATGACCATAGTTATCAAATCCGACGCTGGCACCGGACCTAACGATCTGGTGGCGGTGGTCATAAGCGACAAGCTCCAAAAAAAAATTCAGCATTGTGCGTATCATAGTGGATGTTAGCTTTGTGGTGATAGGCTGGCTTTTAGGCGGGACCTTTGGCATAGGAACCATTATCTGTGCCTTTTTGGTGGGGCCGGTGGCGGGAGTTTTCCTCCCTATTAATGAGAAGGTGATAAACCGCATGGTTGGAAAGTTTGTCTGAGAGATAAGATTTCAGATGACGATAAATTATTTGTCTGAACCAAATTCATAAGCAAACATAGATGGCCAATTTAAGCCATCTTTGGTACTATATGTTGTGGCGAGAGATTGAGGACTTGCCATTGAACAAAGATAGGAGATATGGAAAATGGAAAGAATTATCGGTTTTTTGGCTGAAAGAAAAAGGCGTATCATAATGTCTTTGGCAGGAGTTATAATCTGTGCCATAAGCGTTGGTGTATTCAAGCTGGCGGCTCTGGGAGTTGACCCATTCCAGTCACTTATGAGCGGTTTGGATGCCATGATACCCATTGAATTCGGCACGCTCTATGTGATCGTAAATGTGGTTTTGCTTGTATTCAGTCTCATCGCAGATCGTAGCAGGATAGGGCTTGCCACATTTATTAATCTTTTTTTACTGGGATACATCACTCAGTTTACATACGAGAATCTGCAGAGGATGTTTCCGGAGCCATCCATGATATTTCGTGTGATTTGCCTTATAATAGGAATAGTGGTGATCTGCTTTGGCTCCTCTTTGTATATGACGGCGGATCTGGGTGTATCAACCTACGATGCAGTGGCCATCGTAATGTCCTCAAAGTGGAAATGGGGACAGTTTAAATACATCAGGATATGCACTGATCTGGTGTGCGTTGTGGCCGGTAGTGTACTCTTTGTTATGGCGGGTAATCCCATCAGCAAGATCCCTACCATAGCAGGCATAGGTACCATTATCACCGCATTTTTCATGGGGCCCCTTATCGACCTTTTCAATGAAAAGATCGCAAAGCCTTTGGTAAAAGGATAAAGAATATGAATTATAAAAACGCAGTTAAGACAATAGAGGGTTTTGCAAAGAGCGAACCCTGGTATGTGCCCCTTTTATCCAATGCTTCGGCTCTTTTGTATGAAGAGCTGGAGGATATAAACTGGGTCGGATTTTATATAATGAGAAATGATGAGCTGGTGGTGGGACCTTTTCAGGGCAAGGTGGCCTGCATCAGGATCCCCATAGGAAAAGGTGTGTGTGGGAGCGCGGTTCGGGATGATGCCATTATCCGGGTGGAGGATGTTCATGAATTTCCGGGACACATTGCCTGCGATAGTGCATCATTGTCGGAGATAGTATTACCCATTCATAAAAATGGTAAAATACTCGGAGTGCTTGATATTGACAGTCCGATAAGATCGCGTTTTACTGAAGAGGATGAACTGGGTCTTGCAGAAGTGGTAAGAGTCATAGAGGAACACATTGAGGGAACCCCCTGATCTCATTTGGGGCTTTTTGGAGGATGGCATGAGTCTGGATTACAATATTTTTCTTGAGGTGGCGGTGATCCCGCTCGACATAATGCTTCTGATCTTTCTCCAGCTGAGGTATACCCATCTTTCCAAGGTGAATGCTGCCTTTAAGCGCTTTGCTCTTTTTGTGACCATAGCTACCGCGGTTGATGTTGCAACTGCCGTAGTTACAAGTGCACATGGACTGGTTCCCAACATGGTCCACTATTTTTTTAATACCGTCGATTCGATGCTAGCCAGCGCCAGCGGCATTACATTTGTTTTGTACATATATGCCTATGTCAAGGGAAAGTACAAATCCAGATATATTTTAGTCCAGATATTGCTTCTTATAAACTATGCGCTGCTTTTGACCAATCCATTTACCCATCTTGTTTTTGAATATGATGATGGGGGAAACTACATCCACAATGTGCTTTTTGTACCTGTGGCATATGGTTTTCCTATTCTGTTTTTCATTATCGGATGTATATTTATGCTGTTCCACTGGACAGACTACAAGAAAAGCCAGATATATACTATGGTTGGTGCCATGATACTTTCAGCCACGCTGTTTATCCTGCAGATGCTTTTCTTTGACAACTTTCTCATCACCTTTTATGTTGCATCCCTCGGAGTACTAATCATCTATCTGTCACTTGAAAGTCCGGATTATGAGAAGCTGATCGAGACCATGGAGCAGCTTAGAGAATCTCAGGCCAGGGAGGCGGCTGCGGCAGCCAGGGAGCGGCTTTCAAATGAGATCATGCATGCGCTTTCACAGGCGGTAGATGCCAAGGATCATTATACAAATGGTCATTCAACCCGGGTTGCTGAATATGCCAGGGAGATCGCCAGGCGAATGGGCAAATCGGAAAAGGAATGTGATGAGATATACTGCATGGGACTTTTACATGATGTGGGCAAGATAGGTGTGCACGAGGACATTTTAAACAAACCCGGCAAGCTTACGGCGGATGAGTTCGACCAGATTAAAAAGCATACTGTGGTAGGATATGAGATACTTCGGACTATCACGGAGATACCGGGACTTTCCACCGGGGCCAGGTGGCATCATGAGAGATATGACGGGACGGGATATCCTGACGGATTGCCGGGTGGCGAGATTCCGGAAGAGGCAAGGATAATATGTGTGGCGGACTGCTATGATGCCATGACATCCAAAAGGTCCTATTCACATCCCAAAACTCAGCAGGAGGTTAAGGATGAGATCAAAAGATGCATGGGCTCCCAGTTTGACCCGCAGATCGCCGAGATCATGCTTTCCATGATAGATGATGACAGCGATTATGAATTGAGGGAGGAACTATAATGGTTTCGTTTGAAAGTGATTACATTGCGGGAGCGCATCCCGAGATAATTAAAAAACTTACGGAGACCAATTTGGAAAGTCTCAGCGGATACGGGACGGACCTGTATAGTGAGAGTGCAAAAAGCAGGATAATAGAAGCCATAGGCCGGGATGTGGATGTGGAGTTTTTAGTGGGAGGGACCCAGACAAATGCGGTGATCATTTCCACTATGCTTTCCGGCTATGAGGGTGTTATAGCTGCAAGGACAGGCCATGTGAGCGCCCATGAGGCCGGAGCCATTGAGTATACGGGCCATAAGGTTATAGAGTTGCCGGGGATTGATGGCAAGCTTAGTGCAGATACAATCTATAAATATCTGTCAGAATTCTATGATGATGACAACCATGAGCACATGGTTTTCCCGGGGATGGTCTATATTTCTTTCCCTACGGAATACGGCACCCTCTATTCAAAAAATGAACTGAAAAAGATTTCGGATGTGTGCCACGACTTTGACATTCCTCTTTTCATTGACTGGGCTCGTTTAGGATACGGACTGATGAGCAAAGAAAATGACCTGACGATCTCGGATATCGCCGACCTTTGTGACGTGTTTTATATAGGCGGCACAAAGGTGGGGGCATTATGCGGTGAGGCAGCAGTTTTCACCAGGGGTAATAAGCCGGTTCATTTTATGACTTCCGTCAAGCAGCATGGCGCGCTTCTAGCCAAGGGGAGACTTTTGGGGATCCAGTTTGCTACTCTTTTTACCGATGATCTGTATTTCAGGATCAGTGCCCATGCCATAGAGATGGCGTCAAAGCTAAAGAAGATACTGAGTGCTCACGGACTGGAGTTTTACATCGATTCACCTACAAACCAGCAGTTTGTAGTGTTGGAGAATGATCTTCTTGAGAGACTTAAAAAAGATGTGTCCGTAAGCTTCTGGGAGAAAAAGGACGAAGATCATACGGTGGTCCGTCTGGCCACCAGCTGGTCGACTACGGAGGAGGATTTAGAGGCACTGGAAAGGGCTCTTCAGTAGTATGAAAAAAATATTGTTGTATGGCGATTCAAATACATATGGTTATGATCCCAGAGGCATGCTTGGAATGAGATATCCCCATGAGATAATATGGCCGGCTGTCGTCGGTGACAAGTTAGGGGAAGAGTATGAGATTATCGAGGAGGGACAAAATGGGAGACCTCTGCCCAGGCTGCCCTATGAGGAAATTTTTTTAAAAAGCATGATAAAGAGACTTTCTGCGGATGACATTTTTGTGATCATGCTGGGGACCAATGATATTTTGCTTACTGCATATCCCAATGCCCGGGCCGCAGTCAAAAAAATGGAAGACTTTATTGAATGGATGAAAAGGGAGGCGGATGGTCTGCGGCTAATTGTAATAGGACCGGTTTATATTTCCGGCCTGTCCGGTGAGCTTATGGAGTATCATGAGGCAAGCATCGAGATGAACCGGGGTTTTGAGGAGCTGTGCAGACAAAAGGGTGTTGATTTTTGGGACGCCGGTCAATGGGGGATACCCGTTGCCTATGATGGGGTTCACTTTTCGGAGGAAGGCCACAGGATATTCGGAGAGAGATTTGTAGAGGAGTTAAAGGAATTATAAAAAAACCGGATGGAGATAATTTCCATCCGGCGTTTCTTTATTATTGAAAGTTTAGCATACACAGTATGTTATTATAGTAATTCAGCAATTTATTACTCAGTAACTGTTACAGGGCTTGCAAAGAACTGAAGAGTGGAGAAGTCAAGTGTGATGGTGGTGTTGCCATTCTTTGTGCCTGTTACATCATAGGCTCCCCATACAGACTCTCTCTGGTAGGACTCGCAGTGTGCACCTAAAAGGTCTGTGCCATATCCGCCGTTTTCCTTGTTAAGACCTGCTGACTGCCAAACGATATTTGTAAAGGATGAAAGGCTCATGTAGGGAACCGCATCACTGGTATCACCAAGTCTCTTTACTGTTCCCTCGCGCTTGAAGCCGTTGATGAGGGGTGAACCAAAGGTCACGGTGTTAAGTACATTGTATTCTGACTTTATCGTATCATCTGAAGCTGCCTGCTGTGCTACCATTCCGCCAAGGCTGTGTCCTGCGAATACGATGTTTGATCCCTCGGGGATGGTGGATGTTACAGCGTCTCTGATGTTTTCGATATATCTGTTATTCTGCTCAAATCCTACAAGGAGGTCTGTCCAATAGCCTGTGGTCTGATTCTCAACATCTACATCAGTGCCGGAGAAGCAAACTACATATACATCTTCAGTTGAGGTGGTTGTCCAGCCGTACCAGGTTTTCTTGGACTTTTCCATAACGCCCTGGGTTATGGAGATGGGACCGTCAAGCTGCCAGTCATGATAGCCAAGCTGTACGAGGCGGGCAAGATCGGAAGCGTCATCAAAGGTTACTGTTTCGCCTGCCATGACCTGATCGTATGTCTCCTGAACGATCTCTGTGTTGGAAAGCTCATCCTCTGCTGCAAAGGCTGTGATGCCGGTACCAAGTACCATAGTTGCTGCAAGTGTTACTGCTGCGATCTTTTTAACCATCTGATTCTTCATTTTGACCTCCTTAGTGTATACTTATTTTATTTGTTTTCGTTTATACGGAAACTGAAAATTTGATTTGCGTTTCCTGCTGATGGGATGAAGATACACTCTCGACAGGAAACTGTCAACGAGTGATTTAGTTTCCGTATGTCCCAATTCTGCACAAATCAAAAATGTCCGGATTATGCAGTTTCCCCAAGAGTTTTTGAAGAAACCGCGTTTTTATGCGGTTTTAAATATTCTGATAATTTGCGGGTTTTTGTTAAGTTTCCATACAATCCGGGGTATAACAGCTCCCCGTTAGCGAGGTACGAGCTTTACGGGGACTAATACCAAACTCTTAGCGAAACAAGACGAAGTCGTAGTTTGAGCTTAGATGTTGTGGTATAATACATCCCGTTAGTACCTCTTCCCACGGGAAAGGAAGGACATAAATAATTGTGAGGTTTTATGAGATACCATATGAGTTTTTATGGGCGGGTTCAGGCTGTGGGATTCAGATACACCGCCAGCCATGCTGCCACAAAATACGGAGTTACCGGCTGGGTCAGGAATGAATATGACGGATCCGTAACCTGCGAGGTCCAGGGCCGGGAGTGTGACATAGATGCATGGCGTTACTTTATCGAGCAGGCCAGATATATTTCGGTGGAGAGAGTTGAGAAAAAGGAGATACCTGAGGAACCGGAGGAAAGGGATTTTAAAGTTAAGTATTGAACCGGACGAGTGGGCACTAGTGGCCCGACAGTTTCAATGAAAGAATTTATGCAAAAGGAGGCCAAAATGGTTAGCCCTTGGAAAGAACGAATACCGGAGTGGGATGAGCCTTCGGAAGACAACGATATAATATGTGAAAGATTTCTAAAAAGAGAGTATACCAAAGGGGACATTACTCTGCCTTACAGGCTGTTTGTGCCCGAAGGTGGGGGAAGATCGACCGGTTCTGAAGGTGGAAACGTGACAGGAAAAGCACGGGAGTCGGCCGGTATACCGGAAAAAAGCGTTCCCCTCATTTTATTCCTACATGGAGCAGATGTGACCGGAAGGGATAACGAGCTTCAGATTAGAGCCCATGATATAGGCTCTGTTTTAGCCAGGGAAAAATGGCAGGCTATTCAGCCCTCGGTGATTCTGGCACCCCAGTATGATCTGGGTTATCCTTGGTCAAGGCCTGCTACAATGGGGGTGCTTTTTGATCTGATGGAAAGTCTTAGCATTGAATTTCCCATCACAGACCCTGAGCGGGCACTGGTATACGGCTATAGTGCTGGAGGGATAGGGGCCCTTAAGATGATAAAGCGAAGGCCCGGATATTTTAAAAAAGCAATAATAATGTGTGCCGCCACAGGCAACGAGATGCTGCAGGAGCTGACCTCAACTCCTATGTGGCTTTTCCATGCAGCCGATGATGGGGTAGTGTCAAATCGAAAGCTCAGATTGTATACAAGTGAATCCTATTTGGGCTCCGTTGGAATATATGAACTGCTTAAGGATACCATGGGGGATGACATCAGATATACGGAGTATGCCCCTGGTGAGCTTATGGAAAAATACGGAGTCGATCCCCATTGTGCATGGGTCCCCGTAAGCCGGGATGAAGCCGCTTTAAAATGGTTTATAGAAAAATAATTTTTTTATACCCCTAAAAACTAAAAACTTCCTCGTATATATCATCATGAAGGAGCCAAAGAGCATTGCTTGGCGGCTATTAGATCGATCGAATCAGAAACATCATTAATCGAAAAATATACGAAGGAGGTTTTTTATGAGAAAGAGACATATCAGAGGATTATTTGCAGGCGCCATGGCGGCATCTATGGTCATAATGTCAATACCCAATATGCCTGTGGCTGCAGGGGACGGAGTGACGGAGTCAGTGGATATCTCCAATCCGGTGACATACAGTAACATAGATGTTGTTACCAATGCATATGGTGTAACCACTTATGCAGTAAAAAGGGACGGAACCTACGAGTTTACCGGCAGCGCATCAAATGTTGCCATAACAGTAAAGAAAGAAAAGAATGTAACGCTGGTTTTGAATAACCTTAGCATAGATGACAGTAGCCTGGATGATTCGGCTCTTGGGGATGATGCTACCGAATCGATCATCTCAGCTAAAAAGGGTTCGGATGTGGATATTGTGCTTGAGGGTGTTTCCACCATTACGGCCAACAGCTCAAACACCACTTTAGAGGACGGAATAAAGCACGGTAAGGTAGAGGGAGACTACAGTGCAAATACCATGTCCATTTCCGGAAGCGGCTCCCTTTCCATCTCGGGGACTTCGGGAGATGCCATTAAATACAAGGGCGGATATGTCAGTATGGAATCCGGAGATCTTATCATAGAAAACTGCCATGATGACGGAATACAGGCAGAGAAGGTTTATGTGTCCGGTGGAAATCTTGATATTACTACAACATATGACAATGCTTCAACAGGGTATTACGGCTCGAATAACTATAACAACATTACGGAAAACGGTACAACAAAAACCGAAACCGTAACCTATGACACCGGAAGTCACAAAGGGATCAAGGCTGGTACAAAGGGCAAAACCTATGTTTATGAAACAAGCAGCGATTCGGACTACACCGCAGGTACCACATATACGGATACCGCTTCGGGTGGCCTGTATATTTCCGGTGGAACCATAAATATTGATACAACGGATGCGGGGCTTAAAGCCAACGGACTGTCAAACGGCAGCAATTATTCAAGGACGTCATCAGGAGTATTTATCATTGGGGCTCCGGACGACGGACTCCAGTCCAACAACGAAATGGAGATCACCGGTGGTACAATAAACATTGCTGCAGGGGATGACGGTATCACAGCGGCAAATAAGCTTACCATTACCGGGGCTCCCGACATAAATATAACCGAAGCGTATGAAGGCATAGAGGCGGCAACCGTTGTTATCGGTACAAAGGGTGGGTCATCCGGCCCTGACATTGATATTGTGTCCGCAGATGACGGCATCAACTCCGCAAAAAAGACAGCAAGCTATGTATATGCCGACACAGATGAGACAAGTTACACGAAAACTACGGTATCAACCTCCAGCGGAAACAATGTGTATATTTACAGTGGAAATGTGACCATAGACATAGACAGTACGGGAACAAAAACCACAAGCCTGGCAGGAGAAACCATTTCTTATACATCATCGGGTGATGGTATTGACTGCAATGGTGCACTTGATATAGAGGGAGGTACCACAAAGGTATACGGCCAGACCTCGGGAGACAATTCTCCTCTTGATTCCAATGATGGATTTACCATGGGTAGTGAAGCTACGGTTTTGGCCGCAGGCTGTGATGGAATGGGAGAGACTGTCCCTAAAAGCGGAAGCGGAGTGTATCTGACATACGGATCATCAGGTGGCCAGGGCGGCCCCAATGGTATGGGAAACATGAGTGGCCAGGGCGGCCCCAATGGTACAGGAAATATGAGTGATCAGGGCGGTTCCAATGGTATGGGAAACATGGGTGGCCAGAGCGGTTCCAATGGTATGGGAACAATGGGTGGTCCTCAGAGTAACCAGGGAACAATGTCAGGTGGAACAGTTTTCGAGAATACAGTAGAGGCAGGAGGCTCGGGTTCCATAGTGGCAGGATCTATATTTACAGTCACAAACGGCAGTGAAACCATATTCAGCGATGAGATAAAAAATGCAGCCTCATTTATACTATTTGCCTCCCCCAAGTTGACTGCGGGTACCGGTTATAACCTGACCGTTGGCAGCCTTACGGGAACGGCCACGGCACAAAGCGTCGGGTCGAACAGTACTACAGGAACCGCGTTTACTCCCACAGAAACAAACGGATGGAATAATACAACAGGTCAAAATACAACCGATACCGCCGGTACATCCTCAACAAGTGGTTCCGGCAGCAGCTCATCAAGCGGAAGTTCATCAAGCGGAAGTTCTTCAGGCAGCGGCAGCTCGTCCTCCGGTGGATCTTCAGGCTCAAGCTCAGCTTCAGCCTCAACTTCAAGCAGCACCTCGACACCTGTTGTTACCGTTTCAGATGAGTCAACCGCGTCGGATGTTGTAGTTACAACAACTGCTGACATATCAAAGGGAGATATGGTCACTGCAGAAGATACAAGAGGAAATGAGATAAGCTACAAGATCACGGGCAGCAGTTCCGTAAGCTATAGTGTGGGCAATATCACGAGCAAGAGTATTGTTATACCTGATACTGTTACCATAAACGGCATTTCCTATAAGGTGACAAAGATCGAAGCCAATGCCATCAAGGGAAATGATGACATTAAAAAGGTCACCATAGGAGAAAATGTAAAAACTGTCGGATCGAAAGCTTTTGCAGGCTGTGAAAACCTGAAGTCGGTCAGCATGGAGGGCACTGTTAAAAAGGTTGGAAAAAAAGCCTTTAAAGGAATTGCAAATAAGGCTACAATAAAGGTCAGCGGAACCTCTAAACAGGTGAAGTCGGTTAAAAAACTTATCAAGTCTTCGGGTATATCAAAGACAGTTAAGATTAAAAAGGCGTAAAACGATTAATGAGATCACAGCAAAACACTGATAACTTAAGAGCCATAGAGGCAGGATATGATACGGAGAAAAAGAACCTTTTCCTCTCGGAGGAAAGGGTTCATATCCTGCGGCTTGCGGCGGTGATACTAAAGCACAGGGTAACGGAAAGTGATGATGAATGGTCAATTGCACTTATTGCGGTCTCGGATGCCATTGATCATTACAATGAAGAAAAGGGAGATTTCTGGGCTTTTGCAGCTGTGGTGGTAAGAAACAGGCTTTTTGACTATCTTCGCAGAGAAAAGAGGATAGCCGACAGGGAAAATCCGGTGGCTCCGGAGGCTTTTTCCGGAGGGGCATCGGATGATAATGTATTGGATGCAGCCAGACTCTCGGTTGCAAAAATGTCAACTCCCAGTGAGGTGGATTCGGACCTGAAGCAGGAGCTTTTAGCCATAAAGGATGAGCTTAAGGAATATGACATAACTCTGGGGAGCTTAGCGGAGGTTTCCCCGAAGTCTGACAAGACCAGGAGGGATTGCGGACTGGCCATAGCGGCCATGTTCCTGCCGCCTCCTTTGGTGGAGTTTTTGACACAAAAAAAGAAGCTTCCACTTTCTGAGATTGAAAAACGGTCAAAGGTAAAAAGAAAGCTTTTGGACAGGTACAGAAAATACATTGTGGCGGCAACATTGATATGTGACGGTGACTATCCTAAGCTGAGGGAATACTTCCCCTACAGTGTTCAGTAATGCATTTAAGAGGTAAGCATTTTGGCAAAGACGAAAAATGCGATAATTGAAAAATATGAAAACGGCAGAGCTGCAGCCGTTGATGAAATGGGTGTAGTACGTGATATTCCTGACGGCGGTTACGAGCTGGGGCAGATAGTATATCTGGATACCGAGGCCATAGACATTGCCGAGGCCATAAAGTCGGAGGAGGCTGTAAACCGTGCAATAGATGGAGATTTTGACCCGGTGATCCTGTCATTTTCCGGCAGGGTGAAAAAGACTGTGGCCAGACGGGCGTTCCCCATAGCGGCATCATTTGCCCTGGCAATGATCTTCGGAGTGGGTGGCAGCGTATACGCCAACGGTGAAGTGGCGCAGTCCGTTGAGTCAGATGGTGTGACTTACGATATGAATTATTTCAACCGGGTTATCGGTGTTCATATCGAGGATGTGGATGACAGGGAGCTTTTGGAACTGAAAAGAGATATGCGGGGAAAGAAATTCCACGAGGCAAAGGAGATGGCCGATGACAGGAAAAAGGAGTTTAAGCCCAGAGATAATAAGACAAAGGAGGAATTTATAAATGAAGATGATATTGATGAGAAAGTGCCATCTGAAATAACAGAGGATGAGGCACCAAAGGAGTCTGCAGGGGAAGTGGTACCGGAAGAGGAAGATACCTTTGGAATTGAAGATATTGAGGATGACAAAGGACTTGTCCCGGATAACAATATGCATGATGAGGACAGTGACTCTAATATAGAAAACCATCCAACGGAAGAGAGGCAGCTTAGAGAGCAATCAGGATTCCGGGAAGACAAACTTGATAACAGAGAGGAAGAAAAGACCGGGAAAAAACAGGAAAGGGAGAAGAACAGGGAAGAAAAAAATCAGGACGTTCAGATGGAAAAACCGGACAACGATAAGGAAGATCACACTGAAGCTGGTTCGATCCATGAGGATAAGGTAAAAGAAGTACCACAGGATGGCATTGAAGATGAACCTCAAAATGAAATGGGAAGTAATACGTCGGACCGGAAGAGAGGTGAAGCTGATAATAATCCCGATAATGTTTTTAGCGAAGGACGGGAAAATAACCCTGGCGGAGGTATGGAAAATTCACCGGGTGGTGGCTCAGGCGATGGCCCGGGTGGTGGTTCCGGAAATGGTCCCGGCGGCCCCGGTCAATAATAAACTGTATAATAAGCTGTGCTCAAGTGTAGTAATTTCTAATTAGAAAAGTATACACCGGCGCAGCTTATTTTTCGCTTTACAGGAATAAGTGTTGGCATGTTGCACCTGCCTGTGTTATATTTATTATAATGCTGAATCGACATAAAGCATTTATAGAGTGTAGATATTTATTACAGTAACCTAATATAGTACTGGAGACAAAAATATGAGACCAATTTTTTCAAGATCACCGAAGGAAGAAGAGCCTGTTAAGACAGACGAGGTGCAGGCAGAGAGCACAAAGACGAGCAGTATCCAGATCAGACCCATTGATATGTCGGATCCGGATATCCAAAGACAGGTGGGACTACTCATTGAAAAGACAGAAAAGCAATACTGGCTGGAACAAAATGATGATGACATAGACACCATGGAAGATGCCGACAGTTCCGTGATCTATGGTCTCTTAAGTGATGGAGAAATCGTAGGTGTGTGTGGAATGTTTTTTAAGGGGCCGCGGTTTGAGGAGATGAACAAGCTGATAGGCATTGATCCGGGAAAAAGCTGTGAGATGGGTATGTTGACCATCGACAGGGAATACAGGGGCAGAGGATATGCCAATCGCCTTACGGAAAGACTTGTGGAAGCTGCCAAAAGACATGGTGCCAGGGAGATTTTCTGCTGTCTGGTCAGCGGGGATCGAATAAGTGCCAGTATCCTAAACCGGATAGGTATGTCGAAGAAAAAGGATATCGTAAGCGGTGGCAGGTATGTGGAGGTTTATTCCGCATTTCTGTAGGATGTGAGATATGAGTGATACGGTTAATAAAAATATTGCCTGGACTGATGCAGCGGCTGCTTTGCCTAAGCGGGATCCGGCAGGGCACAAGGGAACCTTTGGCAAGGTTTTGGTCATAGGCGGCAGTCATAACATGGCAGGTGCGGCGTATTTTTCCGCCAAGGCTGCTCTTTTGATGGGTTGTGGCATGGTCCGTATAGCTACTCATGAGTGTAACCGGGTCATCCTGCAGATAAAGCTGCCGGAGGCACTGCTTTCTACCTATGAAGATTATCATTTTGAGGACACTGTTTTTGATGGAATAAGATGGGCCGATACGGTTGTTATAGGACCAGGGCTTTCCACGGAATCCCTTGAGCGGGACATTTTCAAATATGCCTTTGAAAAGACCTGTGAGTCAGGGCTTCCCATGATAATAGATGCTGACGGGCTTAATCTTTTATCCCGTGACATGTCGCTTTTACAGGGAGACCACCCTGATATCATTCTTACACCTCACCTTGGAGAGATGGCCAGACTTACAGGTCTGTCAGTTGAGACGATAGCTTCTGATATGCCAAAAGCCGCCATGGAACTGGCTTGCAAATACAATGTGGTGGTGCATTTAAAATCCCATAGGTCGGTTACCGCGGATCCAGTTAGAAATACAATTACGGTTAACACCACGGGAAATGATGCCATGGCAACTGCAGGCAGCGGAGATGTTTTATCCGGCATAATGGCGGGGCTTTTGGTACAGCAGACCGACCCGGCTGCGGCAGCAGCGGTGGGTGCCTATATTCACGGGCTTTGCGGAGATACAGCGGCAGAGCAGTTGGGCCACGCATCGGTTATCGCATCGGATCTTTTGGATGCCATACAAAGAGTTCTACGGGGCATCGCATGATATAGTATAATGAGAAGTGAACAGTTAAAACGAAGGACAAATTTCATATTGCTTTTAGGCGTATTCGCATTTGTCCTTTTTTGCTACTCCTACGGGAGCAAGGTTACATCATACAATACCACCCTGTATGCATTTTCATACAGATACGGGTTTATCTCCAGGGCATTCATAGGTACGGTTTATCAGGGTATCGGCAGGGTCTTTGGCCTTGATATCCTTCACTACAGAAGCGCCCTGTTATTTACGCAGATCATAACAGGCATATTCTTTTTTGATATGTTTCTGTTCTTTTCTTTCATATACAAATGGACGAGACAGGAACATATCGCCTATACGGAGTTTTTGATCATTCTTATGACGCTGCTTGCGGTACCCATGTTTTCTTCAAAATATAACTTCGGTCGGGTTGATATCTATATGCTGGGATTTTCACTCTTGGCTGCCATTATCATTGTGTCAAAAAGGTGCGAATGGGTCCTGCCGCTTTTGGTTGCGGTAAGCTGCATGGTGCATCAGGGCTATGTGTTCATGTATTTTAATATCACCCTGGTGCTTTTGATCTACAGATTTTTTACCCCTGTGGAAAATGCCTCCGAAAGGCTCCATCGCA
>JAEEGL012417201.1_pt1 | contig 14469 bp, 9 predicted proteins | sample 9134231 | NCBI WGS metagenome assembly JAEEGL01 (sample SAMN16246548, study PRJNA631951) | gut metagenome | biome: gut microbiome; feature: rumen; material: fiber-attached | host: Bos | place: Iran: Karaj | collected 2018-10
CTCAATAAGACCGCAGAGAAAGCAATGACGCAGATAGAGAACAAGGAGTATGCGCTGAAATATATCAAAGAAAACAAACGAATCATGCTCATCGGCGTCAATTTCGACTTCAACACAGGCAACATCACCGATTGGCTCAAGGAAGAATACCACAGGTGAACTCTTTCTCGCTCTTTGCCAGAGGTAGCAAGGGTGTCCCCGCCCTTGACAAGGCAACAACAGAAGATAACAAGGGCCTCCCCGCCCTTGACAAGGCCGAGACGCCCTTGCTACCTCCTGTTTTTACAATAGATTACTTCTCCTCAGCCTTGAGAAGTAGCTTGTGATGTTCGGCCAACTCCTCAATAGTCTCGCAACCATCAACCGAATAGCTCATGACATGTCCATCAACAAAAGCGATGTTCACTTTGCCGTCATGGTTGTCAAAGTCTTCATAGAAAAGGATAACGCGGCTTGGAGCCTTGATATTGCCCATGCCGATGGAGTGATGAACATAATGATAAAGTTTGCCGCTCTTCGGGCAACTGAAAATTTCCTCTCCTATATAATCATATATGCTTTTCTGCCATTTGTATTTCGCTGGCATGGCTTCGTTGTTATCGCTTGCGAACATGACAATGCCCAGTGACAGTTGTTTGAGTCTGTTGGTACAGAAGAGAATATTTCCCTTGTCCATCACCGCTTTTTGAAGATGCTGTTCATTTTGCTTTTCTTTTATTCTGTTTTTCAAATATCCTTTCATCCATGAGATGTCCTTATTGTACATTGAATTGACTTTATGTCCCTTGCCGTTGTCGATGGAGATTGCCTTGTCAAGCGACTCGATGCGATTGTAGGTTGCAAAGATGGAAGACGGACTACATGTACGATCAGCCAAATCGACGATGATGCGGACTGGCACTTGGTTCCAGATGTGTTCCACGAAATTCGCCATATCATAGTATGGTACCATAGCTTCGATTTCAGGGGAGTTTTTCATCTGCTTGCAGAACTGCGGCCAGCCTGCAAGATGGCCTTGTTTGTATCCTAGGTGGTCGGACATCGCAGGTTCATTGGAGACGATGGCACATAGACATGGACTCAGACTTCCGATCATAAGTCCCAATCCTCCGCCTTGCCCACTGCCATGGAAACCGATGCATCTTCCATCGACCTTTTCATGCAATCTCAGCCATGCCACAGCATGGGTGATGCCGATGATGCTGTTATGGAAATAGGTCTTTTCACGATCAGGAATCCCCTTATACATGTACATACCGTTTTCATTCAATTCCTTGTAGCTTTCATTAATGCTCTTGCCGGGAATATCCGGATCATACGCGTGGACGTTCATGACGAGATAGACAAAATCCTCCAGCATGGGAGCGGCTGTCTCCCCAGGCCCTTCTTCAGGGATGGAGACAATGGCTGGATACTTGCCGGAAGCCTTTGGAACGGTTAAAAAGCCATAGATTTTCCCAATGGGTGCCGTAAAGGCGACTTTAAAACCATCCACCTTGTCATTCGTAAGCCGCGACAACAGCGTCAGTTCCGGCTGCCATTGAAGGGTACTGTACTTTTTGAATTCATCAATCCAGAATTTCATGAAATCTTTTGGTGCAGGAGCAGCCGGTTGAATACTGAACGGCTCAAATGCCGCGCCGAAGACTCTGTGGAGCTTCTTGGGCTGCGACGCGACATCCACGTCAAGACTCAAAATACCAGGTTTTCCCATCGTTTCAACGACAGTGAAGGGATTATCAATAGCTAGATCGACTTCCTTCGTGGAAATGGTCGTCAATCCGTCGTTGCTGAGGCGGACAGAGACTTTTCCTTCTTTGTGCAACTGGTAGCCATTCATCACCGTGACAGTGAAGACAGCAGGTTCATTACATTTGTATGAAGAGTCTTCATGATCCAGTTTGATATTAATTTTCGTCTGCGCGACAGCTATGGTGGCCATATACATCAGCATGTATGTCAAATAAGTCTTCATGGACGGTCTCCTTTTGTTATTGATAAAACAAACAAAACTACTGGTTTATTGTTCTACTCATCATAATTTTGATTAAAAAAGTAGTTATTACGCAGGGCAAACGCCGCTCAAACGGCACCGCACAAAGTGCGAAACCATGCGGAAAGTAGCGTAAGCTACGCGCTGCATGGGGTGCGGATGCCTTCTGGAACAACGTTCGCAAGAGTGCCACAATTCATCCGCAAGGGTGCAACGCTTGATAAATCAAATTAACTCTCACCCAAACAATAATATGCACGTTCCAAATGTTTTTTCCATCGCAATCATTTGTTTTCATAGTCATCACAGGATTACACAGATACACATTTCAAATCGTTGCACAATAAACAGACATAACAACATGTTGATTTCTAATTAAATAAAGTATCATCAATCTGATTTTATTGGGACATTAGTGATTTAAATTATATATGTCTGTTTGCCATGATTATCATTCTCTTTCTACAGGAAACATCCATGTTCTGATATCATGTCCAGAAACAATTATTTTTTCAGTATTAGGTGGTGGAATGAAGAATTCAGGTGGATAAACAATGACAAGGGCACTATTTGGAAAAGAATCCGCATATTCGGCGGCTTTTCCAAACAGCATGACTTTCTTTGCATCAACCATACACAGTGTGGGCTTCAGTGGAATTCGAAATCCATCATGACAATATGGGAGTACTGTATTCAAACTCCATGTATCATCATACAATACCAACGGTGCATCAAGAGAAGAAACAACCATGCCATCATGAACTTGTGGTGTTCGGGCATCTCTAAAACACAACGGAAACATCACGGCAAGCGAAGATACAAACAATGCACAAATCAACTTTTTGCCAGATAATTTTCCCCATATCAGATAATCACCTATACTAAAAAAGAGTAACATTAACAACCATGACAAAATGAAATTCGTCAGCGACAAATTACCCCAATCTTGAAAATCCGTCAGAATTGACAAGTCAAATATTGTCGCATTGCAGGCGGAAAGGCACAAGCCAGAGAAAGCGCACCAACTGCGTGGCCTGCTAGAACCTTGCAACAACGCATAAAAGATAAAGAACAACCAAAGTGAACCGACCAGAATGCCACATTCGGCCAATAATGTTAAGTGGGCATTGACGAGCGTCCTACAGGTAATGCCATCAAGAAGGAAAGATGAAACAATTATGCCTGAATGCCCCAGCCCGACACCTTGTGGATTCTTTCCAATCAGTTTCATTCCAGCCAACCAGATTTCAGGTCTGTTAGTTACAGCCTTGTCAAGATGAAACCGACTGAAGACTCCAGCTGTCACTATGATGATAACGGCCCCCACGCCAATCCCCGTCATCAGCTTCCAGTCTTGGCCTTTGGAAAGAAGAATGAAGGCAATCAATTCCCAAATCAATACAATGACACCTGTGCGTGAAAAGGTTATGGTCAGGAGAACCGTCAAAAACAGACTCAGCCCCAAGCCGATGACCATGTACCTTTTCCATCCCCAAAGGAAGGGAATAAATACACACAGCATGGCCGCTGCATGATTGGGATTGTAGAACCCAAATCCATGGCGAACCATTCCATTGTAAGTGAATTCCATCATTATAATATAATAAAATATCTTATTCTAGAAGCCTATGATTCAAAATATTCACAACTGATACCCACATTACCAATAAAAAACTTTAGGAAAAGAAACTGCTCAAACAGTCCACAAAGCAATCATTTGTTGTGTAATCCAAATATTGTAACATTAACGAACCTTCTGTGTTTTCTCATCAAGCAATCTACCTAAAAGCATCATCGTTCTTAAGCCTTCCACATAGCCTTTTGCAGGACAGGCTGAAAGATTATTATATACAAATCCTCTTTCTCAAAAAATCCTTCTTCATTTACTTCATTAAGATACTCATGTACTCATTTACATACTGTTGATATTGACATTGGGAAGACAGATAATCGCATTCCCAATATTGGTTCTTATGCAGATACTCATAATTTTCACACAGTCTTACAATCGTTCTTGCATTCCCATTTCCTACATCCGAATCATCATAGGTTATGACTTGATGCTTGTATTGATATCAACCAATACAACATAGTCATATACCACTGCCTAAAGGCGGTGACTTGATTGGCCCGCTCAAAGCGGATATTGGTTGTTACTTCGTTATTGGGTGCGCCTGAATGCGCGGTCCGTCCGACTTCAGAACCCCAGCCCAAGCTGGCGTTCCTCCTGAATATCCATCCTCACCTGATTGCGGATGTACTCCGCAATTACCTTCTCATCGCGCCCCACGGTGCTCACGTAGAAGCCGTGCGCCCAGAAGTGCTGTCCAGTGTAGTTCTGCTGCCTCCCGAAATAATTCCTCACAATCCAGATTAGCTCTTCCCTTTGATATACCCCACGACCTGCGAGACACTATACTTGGGTGGAATGCATATCAGCATGTAGACGTGGTCCTTCATGACATGCCCCTCGATAATCTCGCTCTCCTTCTGCACGGCGAACTCGCGGAACCGTTCGCCCAGTACATTTCTTAGATTGTTGAATATTGCCTTCTTCCTGTATTTCGGGATGAATACCACATGGTATTTGCATCCCCATCAAGTATGTGCTAAACTATTCTCTGTTACGGTCATGGTATGCTCCATTGCATCCAGCTTTGGCGAGCCGGTGCAAATGCAGCATCCATTTCCGTAACTGTCAAACTCTGTTAGTCTCCCCAGAAGAGCTGGAGGTTTACCTATATTTAATTAATACAATACCCCCCAAAAAAAGGAGGTGGTTTCGATTGCCCCAATAGGAGGGAGCACGGTCGAGTGGTGTTGCCACTCGACGTAACCGTCCCACTTTTAACAGACGCCCTAATTTGCTTTAGGAAATGCTCCCACGCTTTCTCAAACGCACGTGAAGGTGTAGCCGTTTGTCTATGCCCTCGGCAATAGGCTTGGGTTTTCTAAATTATAATAAATATGATTACAACAAATACTATTACTTTCTTTTTCATATAATTACTCAGCATCCTCTTCCCATGTTCTTATTCTATACGTGAATTTATATGTCGCATAACCAGTAACAGAATACAATTTAAACCAATATGGATATTCACCATATCGTGGGGATAATATATTACTCGCATCTGGTGAGCCTCCATCATCGAAATTGGTCATGACAAGGCTATGTCTCGTTGCTGGCGATATATAATCACAGTTCTCTATAATGATATTGTCTGGCACAGCAATGGTATAAAGGAAATGCGCGTTAAATCTAGCATAAGTGGCACTTCTACGGACTACAGCAACACCTCGGTTACCATTGGCCTGTCCTTCATATTCAACTTCTTCATAGGGAGATGTAGCATATTCAGTATAATTTTCTACTTGAAAAAAATCTGTATGATTGGTATATACCCACCTTGTTCCTTGAAAATCAAACCCTGAAAAAACTTGATTGTTCCCATATGCGAAGTTATTCCACCCGTCCGGATATCCCATGGGATCTGATGATGTCCATTTTCCCTGTTCCGGGCTGTAGTTGCGGAAAAGGAACGAGTAGCCAAGCTCGTCAACAAAAGGCTTTCCCGTGAAGAAGACATCTTTGTTTTCAGTCTCGCCAAACGCCGTCATCTCCACGGATTCATCTCCTATGGACAGAGTGTTGCCCAGCATGTCATTGAAAAGGACCTCGTCGCCGGCCAAGATGGGATTGCTGCCTGTCATGGCTGGCTCGTTGACATACGTCACGCCACTGCGCCAGACGAGCGCCAGCCCGTCCCAGACGAACTCCTCCGTCCTGTCGCCGTACACGGCCTTGGAGAGCTGCCCGTCGATGTCGTACTCGAACGTCGCCACGGTCTGTCCGTTTTGGCGAACCTCCGAGAGCTTGCCGCGTCCGTCGTAGTGGTAGGTCTTGTCGCCCGCGCGGGTCATTCGCCCCGCCGCGTCGTAGGCGTAATGCATTGTGATGCCGTCGGTTGTTTCGGATATGAGCTGGTTCGCCTCGTCGTAGGCGTAGGTGGTCGTTTTCCCGCCGACTGTCTTGGAGAGGCGGTTTCCGGCAGGATCGTAGGCATAGCGTTCCAGTTCATTGCCATTCTCGTCCGTCACCGCGAGCAGCTGCCCGCGAACGTCATACCGATAACTGATCTGCCGCCCGTTCACGGCCTTTCCGGCCAGGACGCCGTCCGAGTCATAGGAATATTCAAGGCTAACACTCTGATTATTGGCGCACAGCGTCGCCGCCATAATCGCCAACATAACGAAAACATTGATTTTAAATACGTGTTTTTTCATGCTTGTTTTCCTTTCTTGTTTGTTTGCCAATTTCCAATTAACCTATTTATTTTCAATCATGTTTTTGCTTTTCAGGCGTCCGTATTTGTCGTATTCAAATTCGACAATCGTGCCGTTGATGTTCTGGCGGCATAGCTGATTCCGGTCATTGTAGGAATATTCCACTGTTTTGCCGTCGGCGATGATCCTCACCAGACGCCCAAATGTGTCATATTCACGCTTCTCGTTCAGCTTCAGATTCTTGCGCTCGATGGTCCTCTCAATGCGCTGCCCATATGGATTATAGACGATGGAAAGCGTTTCGTCATCCGTCTTCCGTTCGACCATGCGTCCCCAGTAGTCATATTTGTAGGCGGCGTTCATCTTGCCGCGCCGTCTGGCGACCACCCTGTTCCAGTCGTCATACATGAGCGTTTCCACATCGCCGTCGCCATAATCCGCCTTCACCATACGGTCGAATTCATCGTACTCGTATTGCACGTTCAGTTCTTCCTTCTGCCCGGCCTTGACCGTCATCTGCCGGACAAGGCCATGGTCATCACGGACATAGTCCGTCATCTGCTCCGCTGGCGTGTATCGCGCATCCAGACCGAACTGGTTCCAGTCGAACCGAATCGTATGTTTGTTCTGGTCCAGCACGGACGACAGCTGTCCCATTTCATTATACGAATAGGCGACTTCCGTCTCATCCGGGAAGAGCTCCTTGACAATCCTTCCGAAAGCATCCCGTTCGAACAGCCTGGTTCTTCCCGCCTTGTCCGTGTAGCTGACGGGAAGGCCATTTCCGTCGTAGCCTATGCTCATTGACGCCAAGACCAAATCACCGTCCCGCCGTTCGATTTTGGATGGCTGGCCAAAATCCGTATAAGTGTAATCGGTCGTCACACCGTGAACATCCGTCATGGCGGTCATTCTATTGAAGTCATCCAATGTACGGCGAATTGTCTGCCCGAAGGCATTGGTGACGGAGACTGGATAACCGAAGCCGTTGTATGAAATAAGATTATGCGTTTGGCCATTGCCGATTTCAGACGGCAGCCTGTCTTCATTGTAGCGGATTTCAGTGGAAAGGACAGCCTTCCCGGCCTCGTCCAAAATGGAAGTTCTCACCATATTCCCCTGTTGGTCATATTCAAAGGAACGCACCGGCTCCGAAACATTCCGGGAAGCCCCGATACGCGATACGAGCACCAGTCTGCCATCCGCGTCATGCCTGAACTGGCGGACATTGCCTGCCATGTCGCGCATCGACGTCATCTCGCCGGTATTTCCGTCATAGCTGAAACTGGCGACCTCCCGTTTACGCCCATCGACGATTTTCCTGACTTTCCCCAAATATGCCACGTCATAACGCATGAAATAATAGATGACATGGCTCTTCCCTGAAAATTCCGTCATGTCGAGTATTCCGTTTTTGGAATCAAACTTATAGCTGGCCTTGCGGTCAAGCTTGTCCGTCAAGATGACAGCGTGATCGGAATATTCGTAACGATACAGAAGATCCTCCTCAATCCTGCCGTTGACCGGGCCATGGTAGTCAAACGGCTTGCGGATTTCAGCAATCCTCTCCTCCAATGTCTGATGCTGCACCTTCATGTTCTCCGCGAAGTTCCCCTGATGAACCTTGCAGAGAAAACCGTAATCGTCGTATATAAAACTTTCCGGATTCAGGCTCGCCTTTTGAATCGACGTTAGGCAAAGGCAATCGGCATTGGTTATTTTCCCATGTTCCGTTTTTGGCAGGATGACCAAGGGAGTCATTCGGTAGGCAAAGCGGAACAGGATGTTGTTGACCGTCATGGAATCCACCATATCCCCTTGCCAATTGACTTCCACAAATACGGAATTGTCCTGTGAAATGGAAATCAGATGATTCTCATGGTAATTGAAGACAATGCTTTTGCCTGACGGCGCAACAACACGCTTCAGACGGTAATTCTGATAATGGAACTGCCAGTCGTTCCTGCCGTTGCCCCGATAGAAAACCCACTCGGCGCTTCTCGCATAATTTCGTTCAATTGTCGTCGCCTTCCATTCGGACGGATGGGAACTGAATACATATTTGCCGGCATCAATACCGCTTGTAGCCAGTTGGGCCATCTCCTGTTCGTCGATTTGCCTTTTGGCGGAGAAACGTATCTTCTCGCCCCATGGAGTCGTCCAGAGAACGGCATCCTTGTCATAGAATGCCATGCTTTCAAGCTGCGGCGAACTCCAGGCGAATCCGAACATCCCGTTCTTCTGAGAATCAGAGCGATAGACAAGTTGGATAGGCAGACGAAGTTCCGGTGAAAAATTCGCTGTTTCCAAGGTCCGGGCAAGAATATAGGCGTTTTCGGTCAAGGAAGCCTTTCCGGCCGTCAGCGACTTGGAAAGGAAACTGACATTGTCCGCCCTCAAAACGAGAGTAAGAATGATGAAGGCAATCAGATTTCTTTTCATGATGGCAATCCCATATATGTATTCATAGTAGTCATATTGATGGCATGGGCATTAGCGTCCCGGCCTGCCCCATGCTTCGGCCATGACACGGCCCGACAACTCAACACGATTGTCTCTGGCGATGTCCTTCACCATGGGAGAATCCTCAGGATAGAAGAATTCCGTGCTGTCATCGCCTATGAAGATTTCGTCCTCAATGTTTTCAGATTTCAGTCCCAAATCCTCCAGATGGCGAGAATGCCAGTGGAGCAGGAACGCGCGAGCAAGCTTCAGCGAAGCCTCGGGCACGTCATGGCCATGGTTGTGCAGTGTCTTCCAGAGGATGGGACCCCCCATCTGGCGGCATGCCTTCACAAACTCCCGCCCCAGAACATACCGTTTCTGGTCGGCGTCACCGCAGGTGACGAGCCCCGGCGGCATTTCCGGCATGTCCCCCTCAGGTTTCCAAAACACGCCGCAGGCATGGGAGACCCATGCGCGGCAGGTATTCGGATTCCAGTTTGGGAACAGGCAGCTCGCCTGGCTTCCTTCCGAATATCCATAGAAAAGGAGCTTGTCCGTACAGATGTTGTATTTCACCTTCAGTTTCTCCAAAGCGGCCTCGAAAGCCGGACCGGACCAGTCCCGCGGTTTCCAATACTCGTCGTCATCAAAATCGGGTGCGATAAGAAAAACTCCGTTTCGATCGCTCCAGTCCACCCAGCCCAGCCTGTTGGTGATTTCGTCCTTCGGTGAATTGTTCCGGCCACCGAACAGGACAAGAGCCCGCCATTTTTCAGGCCGGTTCGCCTCATATCCCTTCGGTACATGCACATGCATCTCCACTTCCGGCGGGATGACAGGGCGCAGCTCCTTCATTTTCACCAGCCGGACATCGTCCAGTTGCAGTTCAACCTCATGGGCCCCAACCAGCCTGACGCTGACCTGATCCACACCTTCGCCGACGGTGGCGTAGCCGTAGATGCGAATCCATTCGCCAGGCTTGGCATGCCGCGGAACACGACGTGAACAGGCAAGCCTCCAGGAGACTCGTTCCCCTTTGGCGTAGCTCACCATTTCCAGACGGAATGTGCGCACACCGCCAATCCGTTTGACCCACGCGCTCATTTCAACCATCTCGCCAATACTTACAGGCAGACGACTCATGCTTTCCACCGCCCAGTCGCGCCCCGGCCCTGCCGGCGAGACGACATGTAGGGAATGGGCGCTTTCATGGCCTTCATTCACGATTTTGACCTCCCCCTCCTTTTTCCGCTGGAACCATATCCATCCTTGAACTCCACCGTCTTTTCTCGGCTCCGTGTTTTCAAAACCTCCGTTGTACACGCCGTTTTCTGCCACGTCATGGCGTGTCAGCAAGACGTAATCCAGATACGTGGGGCCAAGCGTCTGAGGCGGCACGGCGGCATAGCGGTCGTCAAACCACACGTCAAGCTCTCCTTGCTCAAGCACGACGTTCTTAAGCATGACACGCTGCGTCACGCAACGCCATGTCAGACCTTCGTCAAACGACACGCCGACCGGACGGTTCGGCCCGTGCACCACGACCGTATAGACGCCGGTCTCCTTTACGGGAATCCGGATATGCAGCATCGGGGCCCCTTCGTCCGTCTCCTCGCGATCCATCTCGACTGTTGGTGAGCGGACGACCGCGCCGCCCGACCAGATTTCCTTTCTGATGTCGTTTCGCCAGAGATTCCATAAATCCGGCAGCAGCTCCTCGTCCTCATTGAGCGCTTCGCGGTTCACAATCAAATCCTCAATCTCCCACTTCTCCTCCTGAGCGGCAAGCGGAAACTGGAGGAAACAAGGCAATAATGCAAGATAGAAGACACAATATGAATACACTCTGAATTCTTTCATTATTCCAAACTCTCTGAATTCTTTCATCATTCCAAACCCAACCATTTCATTATGGTTTGATTAATAATCCCTTATTATTTCATATCAACAAATGTCAATCCAATATTTGTTATTCTTAGGCCTCATCTTACCTATCACTCTCATAATTCAATTCACTTTTGTTGAAACCATCTGTTCCAAAAGCCGTTTCTGCAATTTATGGGCAACCCGTTCTTCCGCAATTTCCGCACCTTCCCATGGAATGACAAGCGTTTCCCTGCGGGCATAATATCGTTCACGCAACTCCGCTATCGGACGCAGGATGCATCCGAAGAAAAGTAGAAGCACGACAAACAGGCACAGCATATTGAAAGAACGCGAGACACTGAATCCTTCATTACTTCCAGCCCCAATGGAATGAATCCATTCTTTCAATGCGCGATTGCAACAAACACCATAGTACAACGGCCAGAACAGGCATAGATACACGAAGGAAATCACATGCAAGACATACCATCCTCCTCCAACTCTCGCAATGAAATAAGTCAAAACAAAATAAATCAAAGCAGGAAACAACAAACTCTTTATTAACAGGACATTGTATGAATATTGCGGCATGAGGAACAGGAAAGGCCGTCGCCCTCCAATACACATGGCGAGGACATCAACTCCCAACAATGCGATGGCAACCAGAAGACACAGGCAGGCCAGACTGATGGACGCGGAATCGAATGCCGCCGCCTCAAGACGTCGCTCATTTGCCCATTCCGCCATCTCTATATTTTCTAATGAATAAGGTGATGTCATACTAGCAAGCAGACCACTTCTATGCCAAAAGGGATGTCTATTGTCTATTAGCATTGCCATCCTTTCCTTTTTGTCTATGTCCACAATAGCTTCAAGATCAGTAACTTCACCTTGTGTTTCGTACCATCTTTGAGCACAATGAAGAAATTCCTCCGAAATATGGAAGCAGTTGGAAATATCCACCAGATGGATATTGTCCAATGAAAGGTATTGAGTTAGGAGAGGACGCCATGTGGCAAGCAAATCGGCAGCTTTTTCTTTGTCGCCCTCTTTGAGAAGAATGTCGCAATACAACACCACGCGTCTTGCAATGCGCCTGATGACAGACGGAAAGGGAACATATTCCTTTCCTCTAAAATTGAGCAACTGTATTCCCCCAAGCAAATCCTCCTTTATCTTGAGCATCCCCTGAACCCTTTTCCATGGTTCAGCACTGTAGGCATCAAGATTTCCCTTGGACAATCCATGCCGATACATAACTATCGCCTTGTCCAATTTGCCACGATCATTAATCGTATATTCTTCTACAGGTATGTCACCCCAATGCGACATCCGTGAAATCCCCCTTTCAGGTGACAATATCTGACAGCTTTCTTGCATGAGCATGAGACATTCCAAATAGTCATAAAGCGCATTGTCTGGATCAATTCTCCTTCCGTTTGCGATGACTTCAGGAAGCTTTTCCTGCATTTTGGCCTTCGGCAGTGAAAGTTCCAGAGCAAAGATTGCACACAGCATGGCATCATCACGATGACCTTCATACAGCCGTGAAAGAATTTTAAGCCTGTCGCCTTTGCTATAATAATAGTCGAACAGCGACTGTTCATCGGCCGACAGTCTTCTAGTTTTAAGATTAATCTTGTCGTAGTCTCCCCAAATTCCTTCTTGGCTACCACTGCTATCGTTGTTTAGCCAGACACTAAACCATGACGGCGTAAATGACTTCAGTAGCGTCACGCTTGCCAGAATCCCCCGGACGTCGATGCAGAACAGTACGCCGACGACCATCAACGGCACGAGAAGCCATTTCACGGCACGGCGGAGCCGAGCGTTCCGGAAAAGCTGCTCGGCGTTGCCGTCGATCAGCTGGCTGGAAATCTCCTCCGGATCGCCGAAACGTCTGAACGTGTTCTTCAGCGCCTCGTCATCCGACGTGTTCTGCCGTTCCTCCGCGAAGGCCGACTTCAGATGGACAAGCAGTTCCGTCTCGCGCTCCTGCCGAAGTTCGACATCGTCCGACAGGCCTTGCACGCACATTCTCGCGAACGCCTTCAATTCATCCTGTTTCTCCATGGATGCACCCCTCGTTTGACACTATATTCCATATATAATTAAGGAGATGATTCAGGCCCGCTCCGCTTGCAGAAGGAGCATCAGCGCCTTGCAGAACTCCTGCGTCGCCTCCGTCCGCTCCGCCGCCAGCTTGCGCCCGGCCTTCGTCAAGGAATAATAGCGGCGCAGCATGCCGTTGCACTCCCGCGTGTATGATCCGACCAGCCCCTTGCCCTCAAGCTTGTGGAGGCACGGATAGAGGGAGCCTTCCCGCCATTCGAAGAAGCCGTTGCTCCGCTCGTTCACCTGCTTGATCATCTGGTAGCCGTACATGTCCTCCTCCAGCAGCAGCTTGAGAACGACGATTTCAATTGAGCCACGAATCAGTTCATTGTTTGTTGACATTGTTTTCTCCGATTTTTTGTTTGATTGACTCTTCCTATTTAGAAATCATAGGCATTGGAGATTAATCTACATTGAATTTCTAAGTAGTCAAGCCGTTTTTTGATTTTTTTTCTGGATAGTGGCGAAAATGAATAAAAATTCACAATTTATAACTCATCATGCAAAATTTATAAACAGACTTATTATAAATTATAATTTATTGAATGTGATTATAATATAAAATTTCAAATAAATTATATAATCATGATTATCATGCTTATTAATGGAGATTATAATGGCTTTATCACCGACGGCGGGACGCCGACGGCACACCCTTGGCGCAGGCGGGACGCACCGCGCCACATCTCATTATTTACCAAAATATTTTTCCAAAACGGCTCGCGCATGGTAGGCGAGAACGCCGCGGCCATCCTCCGCATAGTCTTCAAACGTCTTCCGCCCAAGCCCTTCATAGTCGCCACAGGCCACCAGTGCCCGCGCGACATTGAGTTCACGCAGGCAACGAGCGAACTCCGGATTGCTACCGAAACCACCCATCGGAACAATCGCCTGATCTCCTTTGCGGACATGACCGCCCATTTTTGGCGATGTCAACGCCTTCGCCAATGCGGGTGCCAATTTTGCATCGCCAATGGCTTCACAGGCCAATGAAACCGCCCGCACATGGGACGGCGAACTTGTTCCACTGATTTTCTCTAGTTCGCGTAGCAACGGTTCCACAGCCAGAGGGCTTTTCGTGCGGCCGAGACCGACAATCAACGCATCGCGTTCACCCATGCGGCGGCCATAGGCCGTCTGCTCCAAAACGTTGATTTTGATCGGTTCATCGCGTCCGTCAATCTGTCTCGCCAACGTTTCAGCGCCAGTCGCATCTCCCATGATACCAAGGATATGCGCATAGCAGAGCTTGCGTGTCGGATTCGTCTCCGCTTTGTAGGCGGCCTGTAGCGGCGGAATAGCACGTTCCGGCTCGGACAGCAGAAGTGGTACATCCTTATATCCGTCGCCTGCATTGCGCACGGCCAGATTCCAACGTTCCGCATCAACCGTAAAGCCATCCTTCCATTCCAACGCCTCCTGCGGAATGCTGCCAATCGCCGCGAGATGGCGTTGCAATTCCTTTACATCAATGTCGCGCAATGATTTACCGCTTTTTGCGGACATCGCCGCCGCACGCCCTGCCGCATAGCCTGTGTTCTGCACATCAGACTGCATGCGCATGATGGGCAACGCATCGCGATGTGCGCTCGCCGCAATGCCGATGACCACCAATCCGTCTAGTTTCTCCGGCAAAATCGCTCGATATGGTATATTGATTTGGAATATCTTTTTACCTGTGGCTTCGCTGACATAGCAGATGTCCGCAACAGACGGCCCATGACTGTCGAAATCACTTGCGCCTTGCGCAATCGTGTCAGGGA
>JAEEGL012874030.1_pt1 | contig 14469 bp, 12 predicted proteins | sample 9134231 | NCBI WGS metagenome assembly JAEEGL01 (sample SAMN16246548, study PRJNA631951) | gut metagenome | biome: gut microbiome; feature: rumen; material: fiber-attached | host: Bos | place: Iran: Karaj | collected 2018-10
CATTCGCGCCGCAGGCGTTCCGATCGCCGCACCGAGCGCTAATTCGTCCGGACGCCCGAGCCCCACGCGTTTTTCGCACGTGCTCGAAGATATGCGCGGAAAGATCGACGTAATAATTGACGGCGGCGACTGCAGCGTCGGAGTCGAATCCACCGTCCTTTCGCTCGCGGGAAACGAGCCGATGATCTTAAGACCGGGCGCGGTCACGAGGGAAGACGTTGAGCGCGTGTGCGGAAGGTGCGAAGAATACGACTGGCGAAAAAACGATAAGCCCGTAGACAGGCCGCTGAGCCCCGGGATGAAGTACCGCCACTACGCGCCTAAAGCCCGTATGACAGTGTATTCGGGCAAAAAAGAAGACGTTGAAGCGCGGATACTTCAGAAGATCTTTGAAGAAAAAACATCGGGAAAACGCGTCGGAGTCCTTGCAACTGACGATCAGATTTGTTATTATAAAGGCGCTGATATCGTGCTTTCACTCGGGCCGGAAAATGCCCCGGAAGAGCACGCAAGAAGGCTGTTCGACGCGCTCAGGAAGTTTGACGAAGAAGGCGCAGATGCGATATATGCTTATTCGTTAGGGCTCGGGGGCGTGGATAACGCCGTGATGAACAGAATGTTCAGGGCGGCGGGGGGCACGATCGAAGAAATCGGCCCGGAAAAGTAAGGAACCGGTGACACGGCGAACCGCTATGTACCGCGACGAAAAGAAAGGAACCGGTGACACAGCTAAAGCTGTGTCACGCGGAGGATAAATAAAATTTGGGAGGTTTTTTTATGGGACAGGTTTTGGCTTTTGATCATCCGCTCATTCAGCATAAGATCGCTATGCTGAGGGACAAGGACACTAACACGAAGGATTTCAGGGATCTCGTTTCCGAAATCGCGATGCTCATGTGCTATGAAGTAACGCGCGGGCTCAAGACGGTAGAAAAGGACGTTGAGACTCCGGTAGGCGTTGCGCACTGCAAAGTGCTGGCGGGGAAGGACGTATGCTTTGTGCCGGTACTGCGCGCAGGCCTCGGAATGGTCGACGGCGTACTTAAGCTGATACCGATGGCTAAAGTCGGACATATCGGTCTGTACCGCGATCCCAAAACGTTCGAACCTGTCGAATATTACTGCAAACTGCCTCAGGATATCGCAGAACGCGAAGTCGTTGTCCTCGATCCGATGCTGGCGACGGGAGGCAGCGCTTCCGCAGCCATCACGTTCATTAAACAGCGCGGCGCGACACGCATCAAACTCATGAATCTCATTGCCGCACCCGAAGGCATCCGCCGCATTCTCCAGGACCATCCGGACGTAGATATGTTCTGCGCAGCGATCGATGAAAAGCTCAACGATCACGCGTATATCATCCCCGGACTCGGCGACGCGGGCGACAGACTGTTCGGCACGAAATAAGATCTTTTAGCGATGATTTAAAATAAACGACCCCGCAGCCGCGAGTGCGAGCGCTTCGGGATATGAATAATCAGCCGCCGCTTTCGAAACGGCGAGCGTCAATAACGGACCGGAAAGCTTTGAAACGGCATTTCCGGTCTTCTTTTTTGGCTCAATGATGCAGGGACGGTCGGAAGGCAGGCCGCAGGGGGATCCGGGCAACGTGTATATCAGATGCAGCAGGCGGAGGAGTATGTTCCTTTCGGGCTGCGCAAAAGTGAATTGACCGCTCGGCCGGAGAGCTCCGGAAGAGTCGCGGGCAACGAGTTTTGCGGTATCCGGAAGACCGGACCTTATCGCCGTATTGACCGCGACAGCGGCGGCATAGCCGGGGAGGTCATTGTCCGGAAGCGGGACAGAGGGCGGTTCGCTCACGGGGTAAGCGCTCAGAACGAAAAGCGCAAAAAGAGCCAGAAACGCGTCGCTGACGTTAATATTTACGATATCGTCCCGGCCTTTGCTGAGTATTTTGAAATAGTTCGTGCGAAGCGAAACGTTCCCGCGCCTTTCCGAGATAAGCAGCATGGGATAACTGTCCGTGGATGACGGACGGACCTCAGTAATATCATCCGCTCCGGAAGCTTTTACAGCCCGGGCGGCGGAAAGAACGCACCGGCGTACGCAAAAGAAAAGTTCTCCCTCCCGTGTCCTTAGGGCATCGGGAAAGGCGCTTTTGTATTCTCCGGCCGCTTCGCTTAAATATCCGGCATCAAGAACAAGCTCAGTCAAATCATAACCTCCGCAGCGGCGGCAATGCTCTCCGAGGAGTTTACGCCCCGCTTTTCATTAAAAACATACCATATTTCCGCACAAAATTCAAATAACAGTACCGGAACGGGCCAACTTCCGCCGTCAATAAAATAAATGTTGTTTTTACTTCCGTGTTTGTGGTAAAATCCGTACTGTAATCTTTCATCGAAAGATATAATTTCATTCTTTAAATCGGAGAAGAAAATTGGAAGAAAAATCTAAAGAAACAACGATCGACCTGATGAAGCTTCTGCGGATCGTATGGGACAGGATACTTTGGGTCGTTCTCGCCGTGGTCATCTTAGCGGCGGCGGGTTATCTTATAACGAGACTCACGTGGAAACCTACATACTCTTCTGAAGTTCAGCTCTATACTGTAATGAGCTCCGCGGAAGAAAAACCCACTGAAGTCACGACGTCCCAGATAAGCATCAGACGAAACGTTGCCGCGCTTTACGTTAAAGCGATAAAGAAGTCCGACAGCCTTCGCGAGATGTCGGAAGAATTGAAAATGAGCGGATTCAACGTCGGACCGTCACAGCTCAATAGAATGCTGACAGTTAAAGTCGACGAAGATGCCGCGGAAGTAATACACGTCAGAGCTAAAACCCCGAATCCGGAACTTTCGTTAAAGATCTGCGAGATCGTTGGCGATAAAGCCGCAGGCCTCGTCCAAGACGCTTACATCGGATGTACCGTCGCGATATTCAACCACGCGAGCCTTCCGACGTCTCCGGATAAGTCGAATTCCATGCGGAACGGGATCATAGGCGCTCTCGTCGGACTCGTGCTGAGCGTCGGAGTCATAATCGCCATCTACATGTTTGATAAGTCGATCAAGAGCGGCGACGAGCTGGAAAAACTTACCGGTATACGTTATCTGGGAGATATTCCGGATATCAACGATTCCTTCAAAGGTTCGAAATACGAGTACGGTGCTAAATCAAAAGCGCAGACTGCATAATGTACACGTCTGCATTGCACGGAGGAATTTTTGAAATTCTGAAAGTAACTGAGCCTCTTATAAAGGCAGTCAGGAAAATGATATGGATTTGTTTGGATTAAAAAAGAAAAAGGCTTTAGAAACGGAACAGGAGACGCAGGAATATCTTCTTAGCGAAGATACCCCGTTTAACGTGCGCGAAGCGTTCAATACTTTAAGGACCAACGTCGTTTTCGGAATGGCTCCTTCAGGCGGGAAAAGACTTCTCGTTACTTCTGCGAACCAGTCGGAAGGAAAGAGTACCACGTCTGTAAACCTTGCCGTCGTGCTTGCACAGAACGGAGCGAAAGTGCTGCTTATAGACGGTGACTTAAGAAAGCCGAAGCTTCATAAATTCTTCAACACGGATTATACGCACGGGCTTTCGAGATTTCTTATCGGACAGGAAACGCTTAACGACGCGCTTTTCCGCACGCCTGTAAAGAATCTCGACCTTATGACCTCCGGGATCATTCCTCCGAACCCTTCGGAACTTCTGGGCAGCAGCCGCATGAAATTGTTCCTTGAAAAAGCGGAGGAATACTACGACTACATAATCATTGACACGCCTCCAATAAACGTCGTTACGGACGCCGCGGTCCTTTCCAAAATCGTTTCAGGAGTTCTGATCGTTGTCCACTACGGCAGCACGGACAGGGACGATTTTCAGAAGGCGAAGAACCAGCTTCAGATGGTAGGCGCGAACATTATCGGATTCTCCGTCGTAGGCGTTAGATCAGAGCATAAAGGCTATTATAAAAAGTATTATAAATCTTACGACAACTACGGTTACGGGTACGGCGATTCGTACAGAAAGCATAGAAAACAAAGCGAAGAGGGCGAAACGGAGTAATGATCGATTTCCACACCCACATCCTGCCCGGGATCGACGACGGCTCCCGGGACGTTGAGACGTCTGTCAGGATGATGGAGATGATGATTGAACAGAGCGTGGATACTATTGCCGCCACGCCGCATTACTATTGCCTCGACGCCACACCTGAAGAACACAGAGCGAAAGCAGAAGCTGCATTTGCACGCTTTTCGGATGCATGGAAGGAGCGCCATCCGGAAGCGGATAAATTGCCGGAAATACGGATAGGCGGCGAGATTTATCTCGCGAACAGCCTGGATTCCGTAGAAAAACCGGAGCTCCTTAAAATATCGGGAACAGATCTTATTCTGTTCGAACTGCCTTTTTCGGGATACCACGGCTGGATGCCCAGACTCGCGGATCTCGTGGCCGGAAGGGCGGGGGCGAGGCCCGTGTTCGCACATATCGACAGGTACCTCGAAATGTACGGACGGCGCATGACGGACGAGCTGGAAGCACTTCCGCACGTGGCTTTCCAGTTTAACAGTGATTCATTTGATAGCAGGGATGCGCTTAAATATATGTATTCACTGATAAAACGCGGATATACGGTATTCTGGGCAAGCGATTGCCACGGCGTGCACCGGCGCGCTCCTGATCTGGGAAATACACTTCCCGGACTTCGAAGAAAGATCGAAAAAAAGTTTTCTCCCAGTGTGTTCGAGGCGATCGAAGCGCGCCAGTACAGACTGATGAACAAATGATCCGGATGGAAGACAGCATATGGAAAACAAAGAAGTAAAATATCTTTTGAGCCCAAAAGGTATTATATTGACGGTTATAGCACTCATTGCCGCGGCGGCGGGGGTGTTCTTCTCGGTCAATGCTTCAAAAGCATACAGTGACGTTAGGAGTTACGGTAATTCGGTCGTTTCCGTCAGTAATTCCTCTTCCTCGAAGGAGGACGTCACGCCGGTAATGAGCTACAAAGAACTTTCGTATTCTTACAGGTCGCTTAATTCAACGTGCGTCGAATGGACGGATAAGAACGACGTTCCGGAGGGTACGCAGAGCGGTCTGTACTTTATTTCGAGGGAAAATCTTCAGTATTGCATTTATGACGCGGACAGCGCGGCACTGTGCGAGGGCGGATATAAATTGTCCGACTTCAATTATATGTGGCTGAATTCCGAAGACGACGGGTTTTACGTAATTGTGAATCTGGCGGGGAAGGATATTGACCTGTCCGGGTACTACGTGCTGGCGCGGGAAAACGGCTTTATGTACGCTTCCAGAGTGCTGATAAACTGCTATGAGGCTGAAAACGTTGACCTGAGCGGCACCATACTGACGGGCACGCTGCTCGCGCCGTACGCCAAAGTAAAATATAACGACACGTACGTATTCGGACAGGTATTGGCCGACAGCGAAGAGGGAAGCTGCACGACGTACCGCGAGATCAAATTCTCCGGCTACTACAGCGTAATGAGCAGCCAGGACGACGCCGTTTTCCTTAACGACAGCATACGCGCCGAAGCGGTCAAATATCTTATGACCCATAATGACAACGGCCTTTATGATGCGTATACGGCTGACAGCAGGGTCAGGAAGTCGGATCTCGACGCCGTTAAAGAACTCGACCTCGGAGGGACGATCTTTAAAGAAGACGTTAACCGCGATCTTGCACAGCTGCCGAATCTTGAAAAACTCAGGCTCAGCGGCACTAACGTAACTAAGCTCCTGCTTGAAAATCACAATTATCTCACGGACCTTGAGGTCAATGAAGCTCCGCTGGCGGAACTGAACATCGCCGGAGCACCTTCGCTGATGCGGCTGTCAATTGAAAACACCGCGCTCAGGTCGCTTAATATCGATAACAATACTCAGCTCCGTATACTTTCTCTTTCCGGGTCTCCCGTAGGAAAATTCCCGTCGGTTTCTGAGCCGTATCTCGAATATATTGACGTTTCCAACGCCTCGATCGACGAGGACATCATATCCGGAAAGCTTTTCCCCGCCCTTAAAACGCTTAATATTTCCTCGAATCCGGGCATACTCGGCATTGACCTGCCATCCTTCACGAAGATCGAAAACGTCGACGTCTCTGACACGTCTATCAGCGTGCTCGAACTTCCGGACGATCCCGCGATCACGTATTTAAGAGCGAGCAATACGAAAATAACTGCGCTTGATCTGACTAAAATAAAGCACCTGTACGTATGCGAGTGCTACAGCGACGTTCTGACACAGCTTATCGTAAACAGGTATGCGGATAAACTTTACACTTACATTACTCCCACGGTCGTACTCAATTAACCGTAAAAGAAGTGAAGAAAATGAAACGCGATAAAAAAGAACTCAAATTGATAAAAAACGGCCCCGCATTCAGCTCCTCCGTGCTGCGTCCCGGGCAGGAACGCGACGCGTTCGGATTTAAAGAAGAATGGCCTGAAAAGTACGGGCACGATCTCACCGGCAGCGCTATCGGAATGAAGAAGCTTCAGAATTTCAAGGAGATCGATCCCGAAAAGCACCGTCAGAAAGTCGCGGCCAGGGAAAGGAAAAAGAGGCGGAACAAGATCGTTTATATTGCCGTGCAGTCACTGCTCGCCGCAGTAATGCTTTTCGCCGCCGCAAAAATTGGCGAGAATTATAAGAGCAACGTCGCAGGCAGGGAGCATCACCAGGCGGTGCGCGAACTCACCGGCCATTCTTCCGAGCCGGTCGTTTACATAACGCCTTCCAGGGAAGTGCCAGGCTATCCGATGGCGACGCCTAAACGTATCGAATATCCTTCCGAATCTTTCCCGAAGACCAGGGAAGACCTCCAGTTCTACAAAAATCTCAACGATGATTTCAAATTCTGGTTCTATATGCCCGATTCGCAGCTGAGTTATTACGTCCTGCAGGGTAAAACGAACGACGAATACCTGAGAATGGATATCTTCAGAGAGTATAACCACTCCGGCTGCCTGTTCCTCGATTACAGAAACAACGCGAAAACGATGGCGGGCCACACGATCATTTACGGTCACACGATGAACGATATCAGTATATTCGGCGAACTCAGAGACTTTCTCGAGAAAGATTATTACGATTCTCACAGATATTTCTACACGCTGGCGCTCGATAAGGTGACGATGTGGCGCGTATTCTCTGTATATATAACGACGATCGACGAATATTATATCGAAACGTACTTCAGAACTCCCGCGGTCTATCTGGATTACATCAACGGCTTTAAAAACTCGTCGATGTATCCCTCGGACGTCGAACTTGTAGAGACCGACGACGTATTGACGCTCTCAACCTGCTACAGGCTTTACCACGGAGCAGACGGGCGGCTCGTCGTTCACGCCGTTAAAGTCGGTTCGTCGCCGATGCTTTGATGCCCGCAAACTCATTTGACGCGCCTTAATAAAATACTCATTTTGATGCTGGTTTAGGGACAATGAAAATTACGGATCAGAAAAATAAAAAATTCGGCAGCGTGAATCTGAGCGGGCTGTTCATCAGCGAATACCTGCCCGGACTGGGCGGCAATGCGCTTAAGATCTATCTTACTCTCGTATACTACGCGAAGCATGAAATAAAGTCGGACGAGCAGGCAATAGCGAACGTGCTCGGGATCGACGTATCGTACGTCAGCGCCGGACTGATCGAGCTCGAATCGAAAGGCCTGATCTCTCGCGAAGGGAGCGAGATATTTCTGCCGGATCTGATCGAAAAGCACGTAAGAGATAACTATACGCCGCGCACCGTCCCCAGAACGGAAGCATCCGACGACCCGTCGCACGTTGACCGCACGCACCTTCTGAGAGCGATCAGCGACAGATTTTTCGGCGGCCAGATGTCACAGACGTGGTACAACGATATTGTCCTCTGGGCGGATACGTACGGCTTCTGCGACGAAGTGGTATTTATGATATTCCAGCAGAACAAGGATAAGCCGTATAACCGTCCGTATATGAAAAAAGTTATGGAATCGTTCGGCGAACGCGGCATCCGCACCGTCGAGCAGATGAACGACTGGACGCAGAAACGCGAAGTATATATGAAAGTGCGCTCGAAAATTGCCTCCAATCTCAAGATCAGCCCGCTGACCGTATACCAGGAAAAATATATAGAAAAATGGTTTTACGAATACGGGTACGGCTTTGACGTGATCGATCTCGCGCTGCGCGAGGCCGCGGGAATGAACAAGCCTTCATTCAATCTTTACGATACTATTCTGACGAACTGGCACGAACTCGGGCTCGAAAATGCCGCTGCCGTAAAAGCACATATCGCCGAGCGCAGGAAAAACGCCGCTTCGGGTCAGGCAGGCCCGGGCGGAAACGGTTCAGGCGCTCAGGGAGCTTCTTCCGGGACAAGGGATCAGAAGCAGGGAAGCGGCCAGGGGCGCAGGACGAAGCCGGGCGGCGATTTTCAGCAGCGCGATTACGATTCGGGCTTCTACGACAATATTTACGGTGACGGACAATGACAGAGAAAGAACGCATTTTAGCTTCCGCGGAAGATGAACTGGCATCGCGCGTCAGGGCCGCGCAGATATCGTTCCGGCAGAAAGAGACCGAAAGGCAGAAAAAAATTGCAGGGCTGCCGGAAGCCAGGGCGAGACTCGCATACATCGGGATGTGCCTGGACCGCAGAGCGCTCGGAATGAGTATAAACCCGCAGGTAAAAGAGATAGCGGGTGAAAGAAACGCCGCGCTGTTTACGATGTCTGTGTCCGAACTCGAAGCGGAGCAGGAGAAGACAGAAAAGCTGATCGCCGAGCTTGAGAGCGCGGCACCTGCGGATGCTGAAGAAGGGGCCTCGGGGCGCTACTACTGCAACGTGTGCAGGGACGAGGGCTACGTGACGGACGCAAACGGAATTGCCCGCCGCTGCGTGTGCTTTAAAGATATATTCGCCGGTAAGATAAGAGAAGCATCCGGACTTCCGGAAGGGGAATATGAATTGACCGCCCCTGCGGCGGGACTGTATCCGGAAGCGGCTGACAGATCAAGATACGGCATCCCTGACAGCCCGCGCGCCAACGCAGAAAAAGCGTACGAACTTGCCCGGGGCTTCATATCCGCCACCGGTCCTGCGGCTAAAAAGATACTTTTTATAACCGGAGCAGTAGGCGTAGGAAAAACGCACCTGGCATGCTGCGTCGGAAACGAAGCCGCAAAAAAATCATTGTACGTGGTGTACAGCGGTATCGCAGCGGTGCTTGACGCGCTCCAGAACAGATTCTTCAATTCTGAAGAATCGCAGGAGTCGTACGAAAACAGGCGTGAATATATCGAAACGTGCGACGTGCTTATCATTGACGACCTCGGAGTCGAAAACGTTACGGATAAACGGTACGAAAGCCTTATTTCGCTGATCGACAGGCGAACGGCCGGCTGCCTTAAGACAGTCATTACTTCGAACTACGGGCTTGCGGAGATCGGAAACGTTTACGGCGAGCGGCTCGCGTCGCGCTTTGCGGACAGAAAGAATTCGCTGAGCCTGAGACTCGCCGGGGACGACATAAGGCTTATTAAAAAAATCGGGAAACATAATTTTGAAAAGCAATAAAATTCATTAGATTATTACGGGGTGAATCATGGATTTAGAAACCATCCAAAACAAAAGCATCGACGATCTTAAGACTATTGCGTCAATGCTCGGTATCGAAGTTCCGGAGAGATGCACAAAAGCGAAACTGATCAGCCTTATCGTGGGTGACGCGGAAAACGCCGCTTCGACTGAAGCAGGCGGTGCGAACGAAGCAAAGAATCCCGCGTCTGACGTGAAGGCCGGCGATGCATCCAAGGCCGCTCCTGCAGGTAAACGTACGAGAGGCAGACCGCCTAAAAAAGCGGCTGCTCCTAAGGAGGAGACTCCGGTTTCCGACGCACAGGCTGCCGCAGCTTCCGAATCGGCGGAAAAGCCGAAAAAGGCGGGAAGCACGCGCGGAAGAAAGGCCGGAAAAACCGAAAAGCCCGTAGCTGCCGATAAAGCAGAGAAGCCTGAAAAAGCCGAAAAGCCCGAAGCAGTCGAAAAGACCGAAACAGCCGGTAACGCGGATAAACCCGAAAAGCAGGAAAAATCTGAGAAGCCGGAAAAATCCGAGAAGCCCGAAGCCGTGCAGAAGACCTCTTCCAAAAGAGGAAGGCCTCCGAAAACAAAAAAAGCCGAGACCGGCGAAGATAAAAAAGCCAAGACGACAGAAGCGGATGCGGCAGTAACATCCGGAAACGGAGAAAACACTCAGCGTACTCAGGAAGAGACGGCTGCACGTGACGAAGACATGACCGGCACTAAGAAGCTGGAATTCTCCGAAAATTCCGAAGAAGTCACCGGACTTCTCGACGTCATGCAGGAAGGCTACGGATTCCTGCGCGTAAACAAATATTTCAACGGAAACAAAGACGTATTCGTTGCCCCGAACTTCATACGTAAATACGGTCTGCGCACCGGAGACGAACTGTCCGGACGCAGCCGCCCGCAGCGCGATAACGATAAGTACCAGGCGCTTTTCTACATTACCGCCATTAACGGAAAGCCCCCGGAGCAGGCGCAAAACCGCGTACCTTTTGAATCGCTCATACCGATCTATCCTGACGAACAGCTGAAACTCGAAACGACACAAAACGAACTGTCGACGCGACTTATTGACCTCATCGCACCGATCGGAAAAGGGCAGCGCGGCATGATCGTATCGCCTCCGAAAGCCGGTAAAACTGTGCTGCTTAAGAAAATTGCCAACGCGATCACCGCAAATTACCCCGAAGTAAAACTGATCGTTCTGCTTATCGACGAACGCCCCGAAGAAGTTACCGATATGCGCGAATCTATCGAAGGCGAAGTCGTATCATCGACGTTCGACGAAATGCCCGAGCGCCATATTAAAGTCGCCGAGATGGTTTTCGAACGCGCCAGAAGGCTCGTGGAATTCGGGCACGACGTTGTCATCCTTATGGACAGTCTGACGCGCCTCGCACGCGCATATAATATCACGATAACACCCACGGGCAGATCGCTTTCCGGCGGTCTCGATCCGGGCGCGATGTACAATCCCAAAAAGTTCTTCGGCGCCGCGAGAAACATACGCGGAGGAGGCAGCCTCACCATCGTTGCCACCGCCCTCATCGACACGGGCAGCAAGATGGACGACGTCATATTTGAAGAATTCAAGGGCACGGGCAATATGGAGCTTCACCTTGACCGCAAACTTTCCGAAAAGCGCGTGTTCCCGGCCATAGATATTAACAAATCCGGCACGAGAAAAGAAGAACTGCTGCTTTCCGAAGCGGCCCTGAACGCCGTATTCTCTATCCGCAAAGCCATCGCCAACGCGGGCGGTGCGGACGTGACGGAAATGATAGTGAGCAAGATGCTTAAGACGCAAAACAATGAAGAATTTATTAAATCTGTGCGCGTCGGAATCGAGAGACCTTCCAACTGACACTGGCGGCTCTGAAGAATTTTAAAAAAACGGGTAATAATATGAGAGTAATTATCGTCGGTTCAGGCAAGATCGGCCGGTATATGGTCGAAAGCCTGCTAAAAGAAGGGCACGACGTTGTAGTAGTTGACAATTCCGAAAAAGTGGTCGATGAGATCACTAATCTGTACGACGTAATGGCGGTGTGCGGCAACGGCGTAGACTGGGAGACGCTCGTGGAAGCGGGCGCGTCTCAGGCGGAACTCGTGGCGGCAATAACCGATTCGGATGAGAAAAACATGCTCGCATGTTTCCTGGCAAGGAAAGTGGGAGCGCGCCACACTATCGCCCGGATCAGAAACCCCGAGTACAATGACGCGAGCCTTGGTTTCATAAAAGAGCAGCTCCATCTTTCAATGTCGATCAATCCGGAGCAGCTGGCCGCCGAAGAAATCTACAATCTGCTGAAATTTCCGTCTGCCACGAAAGTCGAATCGTTTTCACGCCGGAATTTTGAGATGATCGAGCTGAGGCTCAGAAACGATACGCCTCTTGAAGGCATGAAGCTTTCACAAATGCGCCAGGAATATAAGGGGCAGTACCTGGTCTGCGCGGTACAGCGCGGAAGCGACGTCTTTATTCCGGACGGTAATTTTGTGCTTAAAGGCGGAGACCGAGTAGGCATCACTTCGACAAGGAGCGAGGCGGCCAGGCTTTTAAAAAGCCTCGGACTTATGCAGAAACAGGCAAGAAGCATTATGATATTAGGCGGCAGCCGCACGGCTTTCTACCTTGCAAAAATGCTGCTGGCTTCCGGAAACCAGGTCAAGATAATCGAGAAAGACAGAAATATCTGCCGCGACCTGTGCGAATCGCTGCCCAAAGCCGTTGTCCTTCAGGGAGACGGGGCGCAGCAGGAGCTTCTTATGGAGGAGGGCCTCGAGCAGCAGGACGCATTCGTTGCCCTCACCGGCGTTGACGAGGAAAACATGCTGATGTCGCTGTTTGCCGAATCCCATAAGGTGCCGAAAGTAATATCGAAAGTAAACCGCGAAGAAATGGCGCGCCTGGCCGAGAAGCTGTCGCTCGATACTATAATTTCCCCCGGAAAGATCGCTTCGGATATAATCGTAAGGTACGCAAGAGCCCTGCACAATTCCGAGGGCAGCAATATCGAGACGCTGTACCATCTTATGGACGGGTACGCCGAAGCGCTCGAATTTCACGTGAATGCCGGGTCTCCTGTCATCGGAAAGCCGCTCAAGGATATGAAATTTAAAAAGAATACGCTTATCGGCGGTATCATCCGCGACCGCAGTGCTATCATTCCGTCAGGCGACGATGTTATTATGGCGGGCGATAACGTAGTGATCATTGGCAGCGAAAAGCGTTTCGCAGACGTGGCGGATATACTTGCGTCACAGTAAAGGATCCGGCATGAATAGAAAATCGGTTTTTTATACTTTAGGTCTTATACTGGATATAGAGGCGGTGCTGATGCTGGCACCGGCTTTTGTATCTTGCCTTTACCGTGAATGGAACAGCGCCCTCATGCTCCTGCTATCATCGGCGATCACCGCCGCGGCCGGTTCGATGCTGCTGTTTATCTGCCGCCGGAGAAACAGAGCGATCTACGCAAAAGAAGGTTTCGTCATCGTTTCGCTTGGCTGGCTGGCAATGACTTTGTTCGGCGCGCTGCCGTTCGTACTGACGGGGGAGCTGGGATTTGTTGACGCGGTGTTCGAGATAGCGAGCGGTTTTACGACGACAGGTGCGACAATAATTGACGCGCTCGAAACGATGAGCCACGGCACTCTGTTCTGGCGCAGCGCCACGCACTGGATCGGCGGCATGGGCGTTCTGGTACTGATGATGGCAATATTGCCGACGGATACCGAGGGTTCGGTCCACATCCTGCGCGCCGAAGTCCCCGGTCCGACGTTCGGAAAATTTGTTCCGAAGCTGCGCAAGACCGCTAAAATTCTTTACCTGATCTACATCGGAATCACAGTGATCGAAGTGGTCATGCTTCTGTGCGGCGGCCTCAACCTGTACGAGAGCCTCGTGTACTCGTTCGGCACCGCCGGCACCGGAGGTTTCGGCCTCAGGGGCAACAGTCTTACAGATTACAGTCCGTACGTCCAGTGGGTGATCGGTGTCTTTATGATTCTTTTCGGCGTCAATTTCAATCTGTACTACCTCGCTATTCTGGGCAAGGTCAAAACGGCGCTGAAGAGCCGCGAACTCTGGCTGTACCTCGGCATCGTCGTGTTCAGCGTGACGGTCGTGGCAATACACGTCAGCTCTTTTTATGGCAATTTAGGCGATACGCTGCGCCATTCGTTTTTCCAGGTCTCTTCAATAATTAGCACCACGGGCTATTCGACTGCGGATTTCGATGCGTGGAACGTGCAGGCGAAGGGAATGCTGTTTATGCTCTATTTCGTGGGCGGCTGTGCAGGCTCGACGGCGGGCGGCATAAAGATCGCGCGCCTTATTCTGCTCGGAAAAACTATCCGCCGCGACCTCAGGCATATGATCCATCCGCATTCCGTCGGCGTCGTGAAATTCGAGGGCAGGCGCGTTGACGACAATACCCTGCGCGGCGTTACTTCGTTTTTCGTGCTTTATACCGCCGTACTCGCGGGCACGTTCGTGCTCCTGACGCTGCTCGAGCCGAGCGTCGATATTATTTCGAATATAACGGCGTCAATGGCGACGCTGAATAACGTGGGGCCCGGTTTCGGTATGGTCGGACCTTACCTCAGCTACAGCTTTTATTCGCCGGTTTCGAAGATAGTGCTGACGTTGTCAATGCTTCTCGGCCGCCTCGAGATCTATCCTCTGATCCTGCTGCTTTCGCCGGGGGTGTGGAGGAGGAAGTAAGTGGCAAGTTGCAAGTGATAAGTGGCAAGTGGCAAGTTGCAAGTGATAAGTGGCAAGTGGGCGAACCGAGTGATGGCACGAATTTTGGGTCTCATGCGAACCCCGGAATCGGTTCGCATTTCGGTCAAACAAAATTCTTAGCCATTCACTCGGCTTCGCTGGCGAAAA
>JAEEGL015579038.1_pt1 | contig 14469 bp, 12 predicted proteins | sample 9134231 | NCBI WGS metagenome assembly JAEEGL01 (sample SAMN16246548, study PRJNA631951) | gut metagenome | biome: gut microbiome; feature: rumen; material: fiber-attached | host: Bos | place: Iran: Karaj | collected 2018-10
GACATACTCTACCACGTAAGAAAGCTCGAGCGCTGCGGCGACAGCTACGTGTTCGGCTGGATGCAGACTATAATAGGTTTCCTGTTCGCGTTCGCGTTCTCGACCATGACCGGTCTGGTGCTGTTCCGCGGAATAGGTGTGTGGGCTTACGTTATAGGCTTTGCGATAGGCTTCGTGCTGGGGCAGATGATATCTCTTAAGACCTTCCACCTCTTCAGCAGGAAGACGCTTCGCAACCTGATAATATTTGCGGTGCTGATGGCTCTCATCATAGGGTGCTTCGCGCTGGACATGTTCGGCTTCGAAAAGAAGGTGCCGGACCCCAAAAACGTGCAGTCCGTCAGCGTAGAAGGCATATGGACGGGCAGCGGCTACAGATCTGTGAAGTTCAAGACCGAACCTTCGATAGAAAACGTTGCGGCGTTCCACCGGGAGATCCTTGAGCAGCGCCCGGACGAGGTGTATGAGATAATGCCGGTCCGCCACAGTCACTTTACATTAAGATATGATCTTAAGAACGGAACGAAGCTCACCAGGCAATACTCCGTGGAATCGGAATTCGTGGCCAGATGCGAGAGCTTTACTAAGCTGCTGCAGTCCGAGGAGATGACAGGTTCCATCACGGGCCTTGCGTCCATCCAGGGCATAAAGGAATTCTACGCAATGCGGGACTTCCCGTTCAGCCTGACATCGGCTGCGGCAGGCGTATTTGACAATCGAAGTTTTTCCGGTGCGGAAGGTGAGGCTCTGCTCAACGCTCTGATAAACGACGCCAGATACGGCAGGATGACCACGGTCTGGGCAAGGCAGCCGCTCTACAGCGTGGAGATGACAGTGCGCCGCGAGTTTTCCGATAAAGCAGCTGCCCAGGAATACTTCAGCAGCTTTTACGGATTCGTGAATATCGACAGCTACGACGGACAGGCCTTTATAGGCAGGTTCAGCTTCCAGATCAACGGCGACTGCAAGGATACTCTGGAGTTCTTTGAAAAGGCAGGCTTTGGAGTTACAAAGGCCCCGGGATCAGATCAGCTGATCGGCGTCATATTCGTGTCAGAAGAGGCTGAAGGCAACCATATATTCTCGCTCGACTATATACCTCAGAGCGAAGCAGGCATGGCAGTGCTGTCATCCGGTGACATGCTGCGCGCAGCCGTTGAGGCAGGGTATTCCGGCAAGATATCCGAAAGCTGCAGGTGGATGAGCGTCTGCGACACGCAGGGCGGGGGATGCGTAAGCAACTACACCATGTATATAGATATAGAAAAGCTCCCGGCGGATATTAAATCAGCGGTGGAGCCGTATGTAAAATAATAAAACAGCAGATAATTCGCTCTTTTTCCTCAAATAGCAGGTCTTAACCTGCTTTTTGAGTGCTTTATCGTCCCGCGGAGAATGTTATAATAATAACAGAAAGGAGGGGCAAAGCAGAGTCTTAAGCAGCGGCAGCTTTGTGAAAAAGCTACACAGGCGGGCTGTTGTATGTTATAATAACAAATTGAAAGCAATTTTAATTGTTCACAAATTGGTTTAAGAGAAAAGGAGAAGTAAAATGCCAGAAATACTAGGAACGATAATACTTATCGTAGTAGTGATCATCATTATCCTGCTCATCGCCAGCTGCATCTGCGTGGTGCCCCAGGCAAGCGCGTGGGTAATAGAAGCTCTCGGTAAATACAGGGGCACATGGAACGCAGGTCTGCACTTCAAGGTGCCTATCATCTACAGAGTAGTAAAGAAGGTTTCCTTAAAGGAGCAGGTGGCCGACTTCGAGCCGCAGCCCGTTATCACAAAGGATAACGTAACGATGCGCGTAGACTCGGTAGTGTTCTTCTACATCTTCGATGCAAGGCTCTTCGCCTACGGCGTTGAAAGGCCTATCGCAGCCATAGAGAACCTGTCCGCTACCACCCTCCGTAACATCATCGGTTCCATGACTCTCGACGAGACCCTCACCAGCCGCGACGACATCAACGGCAGGATCACCGCAATCCTTGATGAAGCCACCGACAAGTGGGGCATCAAGGTGAGCCGCGTAGAGGTAAAGAACATAGAGCCGCCCAAGAGCATCCAGGACGCGATGGAAAAGCAGATGAAGGCAGAGCGTGAAAAGCGCGAAGCTATCCTCACCGCAGAAGGTAAGAAGCAGTCCGCGATCACCCTTGCAGAAGGTGAAAAGCAGGCAGCTATCCTCAGGGCAGAGGCTGTCAAAGAGCAGCGCATCCGCGAGGCAGAAGGTGAAGCCGAGGCTCTGCTCGCAGTCCAGAGGGCAAAGGCCGAGTCCATCAGGCTCATCAATGAGGCTGACCCGGGCGACGGCTACATCAAGCTCAAGTCGTTTGAGACCGCGGAGGCTATGGCAGACGGCCAGGCTACCAAGATCATCGTTCCGTCGGATATCGCAAATCTGGCGGGTACGATAGCCGCGCTTAAGGAGAGCGCTAAATAGCCATGGGAGAAGTATTCGGCGGCATATTCGTAGTGATCTGGGTGATCGCTCTGATATCATTCATCACGAAGGCGGTTTCAGGCACGTCCAAGCCTCAGCAGAAGTCCGGCCAGCCATATAACGGCACCCGCCCGCAGGTCTATGACGCGCAGCAGGAGAGCATCGAACGCGCAAGGCAGCAGGCCCAGTCTTTCCGCAGCGTGCCGGGTTCCACCTACGGAAGCAGCAATACCGGTTCGTCCCCGGCAAAGCCCAGAAGCCTTGCTTCCTACGGGCAGAACAGCAGACCTGCGGCAAACGGCGGATACAGCCAGCGCGTACCGGCGGCTTCCAGCTACAGCGCTAACAAGAACGCTGCCATGTTCGGGCAGGTCAAGGCTTCCCGCATAGGGGAGAACAACGTTCTGCTTGAGGACCGCAAGAACGACTGGCTGGCAAAGCAGCTCAGGGAAGAAGCGGCTATACTGAAGCGCGGCAGCATATACGATCTTGGCGCGTCCCACGAGGTGAGCTGCGACGCGGATAAGATAAAACGCGAGCACATAAAGCGCCATAATACCAACGGTCTGAACCGCGGAATGTTCAGGTAACTGTTGCAATCGCAACAAATCAGTGATAAAATGACCCCTGACAGATGCCGGGGGTCTTTTATTGTCCCGGATGTTTACGGAGGAGCTGAATGGCGGAAAAAGAGAAGGAAAAGCGCGGTAAAAGGAGCAGTCTGTGGCTGCTTGGGTGTCTGGTGATGATAGTATTCGGCTGCATCACGGGGCTGTTTTCGCTCGCTCTGGGCATAGGAAACCTCAGCTTCGACATATTCCTCAGCTACTTTAAGCTGCCGGTCCTGCTTCTTTTCAATGTGCTGCCTTCGGTGCTGCTGCATCTTGCGCTCTACATGCTTTTCGGAAGACCGTGGCTGGCATTTTTCTTCAGCAGCGGCATAGTCCTCGGGGCCGGAGTTCTCCAGGGCTTTAAGATCTGGCTCGAAAAAGACGTTTTCTACCTCTCCGACCTTCTTGGGGGCGACCCGCTGCGTTTCCTTCCGGATCCGTCAGGCGTATCGCTGAACTGGGTCATGATAGGCACACTAATATACTTCGTGTTCGCGACGGTGCTCCTGATCGTAATGTTCAGGCGGCGCAAAGCTCCCTGGCTGGCAGGGCGCATCGTCGGGATGCTGGTGTTCCTCTGCCTTTTCTATCCATATTATCTGGAAGCCTCAAACGTTGAAAAATACGCGGAATATACGGATAATTCCGCTGTGGTCACAGACGATTCCGAGCTGATGCACTACGTCTCCAAGGGGTTCTTATATCCCTTCGTGCAGACCGCGGAGAACAGCGGTGAGAAGAAGGCTCCCGGCGGATACGATAAAGACAGGGCGCAAAAGCTGCTGGATCAGCACGAGGCTTCGGGCATCCCTGCGGACAGGAAGGCAGACCTTATAGCGGTGCAGCTTTCGGGCTTTTCGGATCTTTCGCAAAGCAGCGCGCCGGGAATAGACTTCAGTTCTGTTTACAGCGCTTACAGCGGCTTTAAAGAAGGGGCTGTCTTCGGGAAACTTTACGCGAAAGACCTTGGGAACAGCAGCCTTAGCTGCGTCAAGAGCTTCCTTATCGGTAGCACGGAACCCGGTATAGTGCGGAAAAACACCAGTTCCTACACCTGGTATCTGCAGAAGCAGGGCTTTTCCACCTGCGCGGTATCTGCATGCGAGTCCTCGTATCAGAGCCGCAGCCGCAGCTACCTGTGCCTCGGATTTGACAAGACAAGCTTCATCCCCAAGGACGCGGATACCGCGGACAGGAACGGCCGCTCGGACTGGTGGCTGTTCGGCGAGATAATGAAACAGTACAGCGAAGGTGCGCTTAAGGACGGCGGCCGCTTCGTTTTCGCGGAGAGCCTGCAGAACGCGGGGCCTTACAGCGCGGACGAGCCCGGTCAGCAGGACTTTACCGACGGGAGTTTTGAACCTTCCGTAAGGAACAGGATCAACGCCTACCTGAGCGGAGTCAAGGATACTCTGTTCTACCTAAGCAACCTGGCGGAACAGCTGGAAGCGGTCCAAAGGCCCGTGGTCCTGCTGGTATACGGCAGCGGCAGCCCGGATCTCGGCGCGGACGTTTATTCCGCGCTTGGCATGGAGACGGAGCTGGATACGCCTGAGACCAGGGCGGGAAGGTGCGGCACGGATTATATGATCTGGATGAACAGCGCCGCGAAACAGCAGTTTGCGGATGTCGCTGCAGGCAAAGGCCCCGCGGTCTCGGTGAACTTCCTCATGGCGGAGCTCTTCGGCCGGCTTGGCTGGGGAGGTCCTGCCTTTATGAGGGCTTCGCAGGATGTGATGCAGACCCTTCCGGCCATCATGCCGCCGGGCGTCTGCCTGTACGGGGGAAAACTGACGGAGCTTTCCCAGCTTCCTCTGGAAGTGCAGAGCAGGCTCCACAATCACGAGTATATAGAATATTATTGGGAAGAACAGTTCGGGCTCATAAAATGAATGCAAAAGACAGAAAACTAATAGGAAGATCGGTGCTGTTTTCCGGCCTTTCGGACAAGGACTTCGATAAGATGCTGAAGTATCTTAAGGCGTCGGAGGCGGAGTACCGCCAGGGCGACGTGCTGCAGCTTCCGGGCCGGCCTATGGACCGTTTCGGATATGTGCTGTCCGGCGTGGTCCAGGTATACAGGGACGAACCGGACGGCACCAGGTCAATAATGGCCAGCAACGGCGCCGGCGGCAGCTTCGGCGAATTCTTCTGCTTCCTGCGCGTAAAAGACGTCCCGGTAAGCATAGTCGCGGCGGAAGACTGCCGTGTGCTGTGGCTCAGGATGGACAACATCATATCGCCGCCGCCGGGCAACTGCGACCACGACACGGTAAACAGGGTGATATCGAGCTTCGCGCGCAGGGGCCTTGACATGAACGACCGCATACAGGTGCTTTCGCAGCGCAGCCTGCGCCGCAAGATACAGACGCTTCTCATGCAGCAGGCGGCAAAGGAGGGCAGCAACACGTTTACCCTGCCTCTGTCCAGGGAAGCGATGGCGGTGTTCCTTGGGTGCGACCGCAGCGCTCTTTCGCGCGAGCTTGCGCGCATGAAGGAGGACGGACTTATTGACTACTACAGAAACAGTTTTAAGGTGATACTATGAATGAGATACTGATGCCGGACGGGAAAAAGCCGGAGCTTCTGGCTCCCGCAGGAGATATGGAGGCTGTAAGGACAGCCCTCAGGTTCGGGGCAGACGCCATCTATCTTGGCGGGCCTTTTATGCAGCTTCGGGCGAGCGCGGCGGGCTTCGATGAGGAAAAGCTCACAGAAGCTTCGCAGCTCATACACGCAGCTGGGAAAAAGCTGTATGTAACGGTAAACTGTTTTGCGAACAACGATGAGATACCAAGGCTGGGCGAATACTGCAGCTTTCTTGAAAGTATAGGAACTGACGGCGTGATAGTATCCGACCTCGGCGCGGTGGCGGAGATAAAAGCCAGAGTGCCGGATCTTCCCATAATAGTCAGCACCCAGGCGAACTGTACCAACTACAGGACCGCGCAGGTCTACTACGACATGGGAGTTTCAAGGGTGGTTCTCGCCAGGGAACTGTCCTTGGAAAAGATAGCGCAGATACGCGAAAACACGCCGGCAGACCTTGAACTGGAGGACTTCATCCACGGCGCCATGTGTATGTCGTACTCGGGGCGCTGTATGCTCAGTTCGTTCCTCGCCGGCCGCAGCGGCAACCGCGGGCAGTGCGCGCAGACCTGCCGCTGGAACTATTATCTTATGGAAGAAAAGCGTCCCGGCGAATTCTTTAAAGTTGAGGAAGACGAGCGCGGAATGGCGATACTCTCATCCAAGGAGATGTGCTGCGCGGACATTTTGGACAGGCTGGCAGCGGCCGGGATCTGCAGTTTCAAGATCGAAGGGCGCATGCGTACGCCGTTCTACATAGGCACGGTCGTGAACGCCTACAGGATGCTGATCGACGGAAAGATCACGCCGCAGCAGGCAAGGGCGGAGCTTGAGACCACAAGCCACAGGCCGTTCTGCACCGGATTCTACCTGGGAGACCCGGAGTCCATATCGCCGGATACCAAAGGGTATATACGCGACTGGCTCTTCGTGGCAACAGCGCTTGAGGACAGCTGCGGCGGAAAGCTGAAGATAGAGACGAGAAATCCGTTCGCTGTGGGCGATGAGCTCGAGGTTTTAAGCCCCGGAAAGCTCCCTGTGAGGTTTAAGGTGGAGAGCATAGAGGCCCCGGAGGGTGAGTCTATGCAGCGCTCCGCGACTCCCATGCGCGTTCTTACCATAAACGCGCCGGACGGGATCCTTGCGCAGGATCTTCTCCGCAAAAAAGCATAAGAGGACAGACGATGAAAGATAACAGACCCGAGGTCATGGCCCCTGTGGGGGGTCCCGAACAGCTCACCGCTGCGGTAAGATGCGGCGCGGACGCAGTGTATTTCGGCCTGCAGGGTTTTAACGCGCGCAGAAACGCCGCGAATTTCGGCGGAGAGGACCTTCGCGAAAGAATAGAATACTGCCACGAGCACGGAGTGCGGGTCTACATCACCATAAACACCCTGGTACTGGACAGCGAGCTTGCCGACATGAAGAAGACGGTGGATACCGCCTGTGAAAACGGCGCCGACGCCCTGATAGTGCAGGACCTCGCGGTCGCGGCGTACGCCAGGGAGCGCTGGCCGAATGTGATGCTTATAGCGTCCACGCAGATGGCCGTGCACAACGCGGAAGGCACTATGCTCCTCAAGGAGCTGGGCTTTAAGCGGGCGGTCCTTGCCAGGGAACTTACCCTTGAGGAGATGCGCAGCATATACGATAAGACCGGCATGGATCTGGAGTCCTTCGTGCACGGGGCGCACTGCATGGGCGTGTCCGGGATCTGCTATATTTCCTCCATGATAGGCGGGAGGAGCGGCAACCGCGGACTTTGCGCGCAGACGTGCCGCCTGGACTGCAGCGTATGCGGGAGAGATCACGCGCTGTCGCTAAAGGACATGTCTTACATAAAGCATATAAAAGAGCTCGCGGACGCGGGCGTTTGCAGCCTCAAGATAGAAGGCCGCATGAAGAGGGCGGAGTACGTGGCGGCTGCTGTTACCGCGTGCAGGGCTGCGATAGACGGAAAAGAACCTGATCTGGAGAGCCTTAGGGCGGTGTTCTCACGCAGCGGTTTTACTGACGGGTATCTCACCGGAAAGCGCGACCTTTCCATGTTCGGATACAGGACCAAAGAGGATGTTGTTGCGGCTTCGGACGTGCTGGACAGCCTGTCACGCCTCTACGAAAAGGAGCCTCAGGACATTCCCGTGGACATGCTGCTGTACGTGCAGGATGGCGAGCCCTCGCAGCTTTCCGTAATCTGCGGATCTGAGGACGGCGCGGATGCTGTGTCTGTCACCGTTTTGGGTGCGGTGCCGCAGAAAGCCAGGACCCTTCCTATAAGCGAGGAATACGCGCGCCGCAGCCTTTCTAAGACCGGCGGAACGCCATATTTCTTAAGAGATCTCACGCTTTGCGCAGGGGACGGGCTGATGCTTCCGTCTTCGGCTCTCAACGAGCTTCGAAGAAACGCGCTGGAAGAGCTGAGAAAGGAGCGCATCGCGGCGTTCGAGAGCCGCGGGGCTGCCACGGATGCTGCAGATGTCCCGGAGCGCGAAGGTGCTTTCCGGGATGCTTCAGGAGCCTCCAGGAGCCTTCCTGGGAGCTCAAAAGGCGGCCGGTGGACTCCGGCCTTAAGAGCCCGTTTCGAGTGCTTGGATCAGCTGTTTTCGGGCTGTCCGAAGACCGTGATACTGCCTCTTTCGGAGCTCGTGAGAGACACGGATGGCGGGGCTTCCGTCACAGATCAGATACGAGGTTTCGGAGTCAGGGACATTATAGCGGAGATCCCTCCTGTCATCTGGCCTTCGCACTCCGACTACATAAGAAAACAGCTTGCGGAGCTTAAAAAACGTGGCATATTCGAAGTGTACGCGGAAAACCTCGGCGGCATAGAACTTGCAAAGGAATTCGGTTTTACCGTGCACGGCGGGATGCAGCTGAACATACTCAATTCGGAGTCGCTTGCTCAGCACGCGGGCCTTGGCCTTGCCGACGCCTGCCTGTCGTTCGAGCTGGCCTACTCCGACATGAGAAAGCTGCGCCTTCCCGAAATACCGGTGGGGTCAGTAGTATACGGACGCCTGCCGCTGATGAAGTTCCGCGCGTGCCCCGCAAGGGGGCAGGACGGCTGCGGAAGCTGCACTGGGCTAAATACATTAACAGACAGGATAGGGGAGGAGTTCCCTATCATATGCCGCGAAAAGCAGTATTCGGAGCTGCTCAACTGCGTGCCTCTTTACGTCGGGGACCGCAGGCGCCCGGAGCTTGATTTCGAGCTTCTGTATTTCACCACCGAGACCGCACAGGAGTGCGAAGGAATCACCGAACTATATAAAAACGGCAGTCCGTTCGAAGGCCGCCGCACAGCAGGATTGTACTTCAGAGAGCTGCAATAGGAGGGCGCTATGTACGAGATCAGATCATGGAGAAAGACCAACAACAGCAAACCAGATCCCAGGGGCATCTACGATTTTGAGCCCGCCACCAGGATCTTCGACCAGCTGACATTCGTGGGGGACTGCGTAGTGTGCTGCTTCCTTCTGGAGACCCCGGAGGGACTGATGCTTATCGACTGCATGAACCCCCAGGAGCGCTGCGCGCAGGCAATTAGGCAGGGCATAGCAGACATCGGATACACCATGTCGGACCTTAAGCTCATACTCATAACCCACGCGCACCCGGACCACTATGGCTTTGCCGGAAAGCTCCGCGAGGAATCCGGCGCTAAGATCCTGATGTCCGAGGGCGACTTCATCCAGGCGAGCCTTCCAAAGGATCCGCGCGCCCCGTATGGGCCCATGGATTATCCGGTCGACGGATACATCACCGACGGCATGGATATAACGCTTGGCGGCGTGACCGTACACGCCGTGGAGACTCCGGGCCACACCGCGCACTGCATGTCCTTCATCATCCCGGTTACCGACGAAGGCCGTCCGCACATGATGGCTCTTTGGGGCGGTACCACACTGGTCCGCGGGGCGGATATAAACGCGTATCTGGACTCCGTGGAAAAGTTCGAGAGGGTCAGCCTGGAGTACGGCGTAGACGGCGCTGTTTCCAACCATCCGTACGTGGACAACGGCGTGGAGAAAGCTGCGCTGGTAAGAAAGCTTGTGGACGGCGTACCCAACCCCTACATCATGGGAAAAGAAGGCTACCTGTACTACCACAACCAATTCCGCCTGATGGGCCAGGATGCCTTAAGGAAATACCCCGAAGGCATAGTGCCAGACCACGTAGTACCATTTAAATGAAAACGGGGGACGGTTCTGAGATCTCAGAACCGTCCCCCGTTTTTCACTCTTTTATTCTATTCCGGAGAGGTCGAAGTCCGCGAGGAACTTGTCGGCCTGCTCGCATACGCTGCGCAGGGTCTCTTCTTCGAAGGGGCTGCCAAGGCCTGCGTTCTTTAGCAGGTCCACAAATGTGCGGCTTCCGCCCTGCCTTGTGTAAGCCATGTAGTAATCCCAGGCTTCTTTTCTGTCCTTCTGGATCTTGGCCCAGAACTCCAGCGATACTGTCTGTGCGAAGCAGTAGTCTATGTAGTAGAACGGGCTGGAGTAGATGTGGTGCTGCCTCTGCCAGTTTTCGCCGTCGGAGTAGAAGGGGATCTCTCCGTCTACGCGAAGCCAGGGCATGTAAACGCCCAGCAGCTTCTTCCAGCAGTCGTGGCGCTGGCGCGGCGTCCAGTCCGGATTAGCGTAGACTTCGTGCTGGAAGTGGTCCACCAGGGTTCCGTACGGGATAAATGTCAGCGCGCCGGACAGGTGGCTGTAGAGGAACTTTTTCGCGTCTTTTCCGAAGAAATCCTCAGCGTGGGTCTCGCCGAAGAACTCCATGGACATCGAGTGCACTTCGCAGGCTTCCATGCCCGGCCAGATGTAGCTCATGGGCACGCGGTCCCTGTTTACGTACGCAGCAAAGGCGTGTCCGGCCTCGTGGGTTATCACTTCCACGTCGTGCTGTGTGCCGTTGAAGTTCGCGAAGATGAACGGAACTCCGTAATCCGCGATCGATGTGCAGTATCCGCCGGACTGCTTGCCCTCGGTGGACAGCACGTCCAGAAGCTCGTTGTCCAGCATCATGCGGAAGAATTCAGAAGTCTGCGGCGAAAGATCGTCGTAGAAGCGCTTTCCTGCCTCAAGCAGCTCATTGGGGGCTCCTGCGGGCTTTGGATTGCCGGAGCGGAACTCGAGCACCATGTCGTAATACGAGAGGGGGTAGGGCTTTCCGAGGCGCTCCGCCTGCCTTCTGTAGATCTTGTCAGCCACAGGCACCAGGTGCTTTACCACCGCGGCGCGGAACTTTTCAACGTCTTCCTTGGTGTAGCAGTTGCGGCCCATGCGGTAGTAGCCCAGGGTGGTGTATCCTTCGTAGCCCAGGGTCCTTCCCATCTCGTCGCGAAGGTGCGTGAGCTTGTCGTAGTATTCGTCGAACTTCGGCTGGTTCGCCTTGAACCAACTGCCCTCCGCCATGAAGGCCTCCTTCCGGGTGGCGTCGTCCGGATCTACCTTGAAAGGCCCGAGCTGAGCCAGGGTGTAGGTCTTTCCGCGGAAATCTATCTGGGCGCTTGCCAGCAGCTTTTCGTACTCCTGGGTGAGGTCGTTTTCCTTCTGCAGCATGGGAACGATCTCAGGCGAGAAGGTCTTGAGCTCAATTTCGGTGTTGATGAACATCAGGTCGCCGAATTCCTTCTCGAAATCCGCGCGGAAGGGGCTTTGGAGCAGGGCGAGGTTCCAGGCCTGGCCGAACTCCTCCACCTCTGGAAGAACCTGGTTGTAATAGAGGCACTCGTCTTCGTAGAACTTTACGCGCGTGTCTATGCTGTGGCGCACCTGAGCCAGCGTTACCATGGTGTCGAGGTGCTTTCTTTCTTCTTCCATCTTAAGGAAGACGTCCTTGGCTTCTCCATATGTCTTTGCGCTTCTGAGCTGTCCGGTAAGACCGGCTATGGTCTTTTTCGCCTGTTCGCAGTCGTAGCGGCTGTAGGGCATGTCCTTAAATTTCATATTTCCTCCTTGATATATCATAAAAATGTTTTTCGGTGTATGGGGCAGGGGCCTAAAGATGCCAGCCCTTCGTAGTGGGCGGCGGTGCCGTAGCCCTTGTTGGATTCAAAAGCGTAGCCAGGCCATATCTTAGCCATCTCTTCCATCTCGCGGTCCCTTGTGACTTTGGCGAGTATGCTTGCCGCGGCTATGGACACAGAGCGAGCGTCGCCTTTGATGATGGCTGTCTGCGGGATCCTGAGACTCTTCAGCGATACCGCGTCTATCAGCACGTGATCCGGCTCTGTGGAAAGAGCTTCGATGGCGTCGGCCATGGCTTCTTTTGTGGCCTCGAGTATGTTGATCTCGTCTATGCGCTGCGGCTCCCTGCGGCCTGTTGCCCAGCAGACAGCGGCTTCTTTTATCTGGTCGAACAGCCTGTCCCTCTGTTTCGGGCTGAGCTTCTTGGAATCGTCGACACCCAGCAGAAGCTCGCGCAGACGGGCGGCTTCAGCAGAAGCTCCGGCTCTGGCAGCGTCAATACCCAGTTCCCTGGGCAGAATGACCGCGGCGGCAACTACAGGGCCCGCCAGAGGCCCGCGTCCGACCTCGTCGACACCGGCTATACAGGTCTTTCCCGCGCTCCACAGTTCGCGCTCGAAACTGAGCATCTCCTCAAGGCGCGTCTTCTGTTTTTCAAGTCTTTCCGCTTTCGTCATGATAAGTAATTATACCACAGCCTCCCGGGCATTTTAAGCATGTTTTCGAAGACCTATATATGGGGGCCGGCAGGGCAGGTGGCACCACATCTTGAAAAACGGCAAGAACGTTTGTTTTTCAAGGGTTTCTGGTGCAAAAAAGTGGAGCAGTTTCCCGAAAAAATACCAAAATACACTTGCATTTTAGAGCAAAGTGGTGTAAAGTGGAGATGCACAGTCGGAGAGTGGCTGAAAGGTCCCTCAAAGGTGTGTAAAGTGGCAGCCGAAACAGGCTAAGGGGAGCCCCGGCTGCAGGTTCAAAAGAGGTATTGGGGAAACACAGTAAAGAGGCAAGTATCCATGCTGATGGGCAGCTATAAAAACTCAATAGATGCCAAGAACCGCGTCATCGTTCCTGCAAAGTTCCGCGACGAACTGCAGGGAAAATGCGTTCTTACCAGAGGCCTGGACGAATGCCTCATCCTTTATCCCATGCAGACCTGGGCAAAGCAGCAGGAAAAGCTTGCAGAGCTGCCCAGATCGGATGAGAGCGCAAGAGCGTTCATCCGTTACATCTTCGCTAACGCGACGGAGTGCGATATAGACCGCCAGGGCAGGCTGTTGATACCGGCAGACTACAAAGATATGGCAAAGATCGATAAAGAATTGGTCACCATAGGTATGCTGGACAGAGTCGAGCTCTGGGCAAAGGAAGTCTACGACGGCTCCGAAAACGGCGGGAAGCTTTCCGCAAAAGACCTGGGAAGGTTCTCCGAGACCTACAAGGTGTAGCGCATGGAGTTCAGCCACGTTCCGGTATTGTATGAGAAAGTCATAGCCGGGCTCGCTATAAAGCCTGACGGCGTATACGCGGACGGAACGCTCGGCGGAGCCGGACATTCTTCCGGGATCTGTGAAAGGCTCGGAAAAGACGGCTGGCTGATCGGTATAGACCGCGACAGCGACGCTCTTAAAGCCGCTGCGGAGAAGTTAAAGAACTTCAGCTGCCGCAGAGACCTGATCAAGAGCAACTATTCCGAGATAAAGCTCGTAATGAGCCAGCTCGGGGCACAAAAGCTGGACGGCGCGCTGCTGGACCTGGGAGTATCCAGTTTTCAGCTCGACGCTCCGGAAAGAGGCTTCTCGTACATGCATGACGCACCGCTTGACATGCGGATGAACGCGGATGACAGCCTTACGGCAGAGGATATCGTAAACGCTTATTCCGAAGCCGATCTTGCCAGGATCATCAAAGACTACGGCGAAGAGCGCTGGGCGGCGCGCATAGCGCAGTTCATCGTGAAAGCCAGAAAAGACCACCGGATACGATCAACATTCGAGCTGGTGGACATCATCAAGGCAGCCATGCCGGCAGCGGCCAGACGCGAAGGCCCGCACCCGGCGAAGAGAACATTCCAGGCCATCAGGATCGAGGTCAACGACGAGCTGGGCCATCTGGAAACAGCTCTTGGGGACTTCATGGATGTCCTTGCGCCGAAAGGCAGGCTGGCGGTAATAAGCTTCCACTCGCTGGAGGACCGCATAGTAAAAGAAGCTTTCGCGAAGAGGCTCGATCCTTGCATCTGCCCGCCGGAGTTCCCGGTATGCACCTGCGGAAGAAAGCCGGACGTAAAAAAGGTTACAAAAAAGCCTGTCACGGCAGGCGAGGAAGAGCTTACGCAAAACCCCAGGGCAAGAAGCGCCAAGCTCCGCATAATCGAAAAGCTTTAGGAAACCGCGATGACCAAGATACTTAAGGACAGGACCAAAATACTGATACTCATCCTTATAGCCTGCATGTTCTGTGTAGGCCTGGTTTGGCTCAACGCAGTTTCTTCCAAGCTCCAGTACGACATCAACAGCATCAACAACAAGATACAGCAGACTTCCTGGGAGATAAGGGACCTCGAAGTATCAGTCAAGAGCAAGACAAATATAACCAACCTTGAGACCAAAGCCATGGAGATAGGTATGGTATTCCCTGATATCAACGACATTGTCTATCTGCGGGGCGATACCCCGAGAGTTCAGGACTTCGCGTTGGCCCTCAGGGAAAACGTTTACAGGTGAAGTTTCACAGCGCCGGTATCCCCCAACAAAACGGCGCTATTTTTTATATTTGACGCCAGCAGACATGTTAGAGAAACTATTCGCAAAGACAAAAAACACAAAGCCCGGCTACAGGAACCGCAAGC
>JAEEGL011271918.1_pt1 | contig 14468 bp, 13 predicted proteins | sample 9134231 | NCBI WGS metagenome assembly JAEEGL01 (sample SAMN16246548, study PRJNA631951) | gut metagenome | biome: gut microbiome; feature: rumen; material: fiber-attached | host: Bos | place: Iran: Karaj | collected 2018-10
GCTATGAAGGCTGCTACCAACGAGAGCTTCGGTTACACTGAGGAGAAACTGGTTTCTAGCGACATCATCGGTATGAAGTTCGGTTCACTGTTCGACGCTAACCAGACCATGGTAAGCAAGATGGGTGACGGCAACTCTCTCGTACAGGTTGTTGCTTGGTACGACAATGAGAATTCTTACACTTCTCAGATGGTTCGCACCATTAAGTACCTCGCTGAGTTGAAATAATCGAATTTTAGGTTATTATTTATAAAAAAGCCGTCTGACGTTTTGCCGGACGGTTTTTTTTTTTTAATTTTGCAGGCGAAAGTACAAAATTATAAACTTAACCAAGATGAAAAGAATTTTGTTTTCAATGATGGTGTATCTGTGTGTGCTGTGTGGCATGCAGGCACAGACCATTCAGAATGCCTCCAATTGGTGGGATGGGTCAGTGCTTTATACCGCCAAAGTCAGTGGCAACAGTGTGACGATGAGTGGTATCGGTGAACATGAGGGTGGTTTTCGCTTCCACCTGACGAAAGTCGAAGGAAAACAGGGTGAATACATCCTAACCGGTAGTGAGGCAGAGGCTGAGGCCCTGCGTGCGAAGATAGGCTGGCGTGTACAATATGTGCGTCAGGACGGCATGTATTTCCTCGCTGTGCGCAAACCTAATGGCGACGCCGTGTGGAAGATGACGCTAACGCCCGACAATCTCGAGAATAGCCTAGCTCAGGAGCGTTCCGCAGAGCAGCGGAACCCCAGCGAACTATTGTCTAACTGGCTGATGAACACCACCTACCTCGCCAATTTCTCGAAGGACGAACTACGCCTGATGCGTAACGAGATTCTTGCACGACACGGCTGGAAGTTCCAGTCGAAGGACCTGCAGGACTATTTCGGACGTCAGTCGTGGTACAAGCCAGGCACCAACAACAATGCCATCAAACTCAGCGTCATCGAACAGTTGAACATCCAGCTCATCAAGAGCGAGGAGACCGTTCCTGACGAGGTGCGCGGCTATCGCAATTATGCGAGTGGACCAGACTATAACAGCGACCTGCGTAAGCTTAACGAAGGCCACTTCCCTGGTGGGCTCGACGACGACGGACGCGGCCCTGATGAGGTGGATGGTGCTGATTACTATAGCGTTACCAACGAACAGGAATTTCTCAACGCACTGGGCAACAATCGTACTGTTGTCATTGCCGCTGGTGTGCACCTGAACCTCTCGCGCGTCCTCGAACGTGAGGAGTACTTCCGAAATGTTTCCGGTCGCCGCTGGATGTCGATAGCCTCCGACTACACGGGGCTCGCGCCGCTGGTGGTCAGCGAAAGCGAGACCGACGGCCGTCAGCTGGCATTGCTCAACATGAAGGGCCTGATCATCAAGGGTGAGCGGAATTCGAGCATCGAGGTCGATCCCCGTTACTCCTACTGCATCTATTTCATCAATTGCGAGAATTGCGAAGTCCATAATCTTACTATTGGACATACTGAGGGCGGCTACTGCTCGGGTGGCGTTATCGGCGTGAAGGGTGGTCGTCAGACGCTCATCAAGGACTGCGACCTCTATGGTTGCGGCACCTATGGCCTCGACCTGATGGGTACGACGGACTTCACGCTGATGAATTCTAATATCCACGATTGCACCTATGGCATCATCCAGCTCCGCAATTGCATCGCTACGTATTTCACGCATTGCGACTTCTTCAACAATCGCCAATACGACCTCATCGAGGGCTGGAACAACGAGGGTCTGACCTTCACCGACTGCCGCATGTTTGCTAACTGGGGCGATGCGCCGCTGTTCCATCTCGATCAGGCGTTCTATATGAACAATTGTAAGATCTACCATCCTACTGAAAAGCTGGGTACTGTCAACATGGCGGCCAAGCAGAACTGCGAGTTCTTCGCCAATCCCTTCGACACCAGCATTCAGAGCCGTAACCTCGGACCCGACCAGAAAAAATAGCACATATGGATACGAATAACGTAAAAGAAGGAGCAGGTAAACTGCTGAAAGGCTGCGGATGTCTCAGCATCGGCTTTGTCATTCTGATGGTCATCGTGGGCATCTTTGTCGACGACGAGGAAGTGAAGGATGACGACCAGCCCCAGACCGCGCAGACGGAGCAGACGGAAAAGAAAGACTCTATTGTTGTCAATGAACCCCTCGAAGGCGATCCCTATCAGGAACTCGACGAACTCATCGGACTGAACAGCGTGAAGAAAGAAGTGCGCTCGCTGGCCAACTTCGTCAAACTGCAGAAGCAGCGCGAGGCACAGGGACTGAAGACCGCCAAGGTGTCCTATCACCTTGTGTTCTATGGCTCACCGGGTACTGGTAAAACTACCGTTGCACGTATCGTAGGCCGTATCTACAAAGACCTCGGCGTGTTAAAGAAAGGTCACACTGTCGAGACCGATCGTGGCGGACTCGTGGCCAAATACATGGGTCAGACGGCGCTCAAGACCGATACTGTCATACAGCAGGCCCTCGACGGCGTGTTATTCATCGACGAGGCCTACGCACTCGTGCCTGAGGGAGATAATGGTCAGGACTACGGTCAAGAGGCCATTGCGACGCTGCTGAAACGCATGGAGGACTACCGCGATCGCTTGGTGGTCATCATTGCGGGCTATAGGGATGAGATGCAGCGTTTTATCGACTCCAACCCAGGACTCCAGTCGCGCTTCAACCGCTATATCGATTTCCCCGACTATTCGGGTACGGAACTGACCGATATCTTCAAGATGTATATGAAGAAAAATCAGTACACTTTGGCTCTAGATGCAGAGAACTTCCTGAAGGAGCAGTTCGATTATGCCGTAGCACACAAAGACCGCAACTTCGGTAATGCACGCTATGCCCGTAACGTCTTCGAGAAAGCCATCCAACAACAGGCTAACCGCTTGGCCGGACAATCGAATCTAAGCAAGACACAACTCACAGAACTCACCGTCGACGACCTCCGCGGAGGATTCTCGGCAAGAACGAATATTGGACAATAAGAGAAGTAAGATGTAAGAAGTATGAAAAAGCAATTGTATATTTTATCATTATTCATGATGGTCGTCATCTGTGCCAACGCACAGGACCGTGAGTTCGAGAGCTGCCCGATCGACGTGATTGACAAAGGATGGGGCACGAAGACCATCACTAACGTCATCAATGGCAGTCTTGGCATTATGCTCGAAAGTTTCAATCGCACATGGCCCACATGGATGGGCGGTGCCATCTGCGAAACTATGGAACAGGGACTTGACAAACGCGTACTTGACAAAGAGACGGCACTCACCGTTACCGTCGACTCCAAGAACGGCTATGCGGAGCTGGACGACGGTGGTACCGATGGTGCTTACATGTCGGTCTGTGTATGGAACCGCAGCAATGGTCACCGGCTCTTTGCCGTCCGCATTGGCAAGCCCACCGACCCCTGCTTGGAGTTTGTCTGCTTCTACGACTACGATGCCGCAAAGAAGACGCTCACCCCTGAGCCCGACATCCTGACTGGTTTCCGCTGGGGCGACCGTGGCGAGTTCACCCAGATATTCTGTCGCCTGCCTCGCAAGGGCAAGACGCTGCTCATCGACGAGTGGGGCAATGACGGTCCTAAGCAGCACACGTTTACGTGGAACGGCATGCGTCCCGTCTATGCTAAGACCGTGCCGCTCGACGAAAACGGCAAACCCATAAATGATAATGGCCTGTCAAAATATTCAGAATAACGATATGAAGAAACTCGCCCTTTTTGCCATCTGCGCGATGGCCGTATTCGTCGGTTGTAAGAACAAGGGGCAGACGGCCCCTGCCGACACGAACGACACCCTTGCTGCCGTCATCGACAGCATCATTGAGGAGAACGACACCACGCCGCTGCCCATGTATATCATCGGTGGCGACAGTAAGTATATGCACATGCTCTACTGGGCCAATCTAGAGAAACCCAACGCGGATAAATACAAGGAGGATTGTGGCACGCTCGAGGGCTTTGAGTCGTTGCACAAGCGTTGGGAACTTCAGGAGATGTTCCGTCGCAACGCCGCTCAGTACACCAACTTCATCGTTGGCGACAAAATCAAGAAGGTACGCTTCGTCGACGAGGTGCTGAAGGATCCTGACGGCTATACGCCCAGCATCGGCGAGATTCATCCGCTCGAGGGGATTCCTGCGCTCTGCGCCCGTTTCGAATTCGTCAACCCGAAGGACAAGGATGCCGACGACCCACAGTGGGGACCCGTCCTCGTCACCGACAGCTATCTGAAGACGCGCAAACAGCTCACCTTGAAGTCGTGTGCCTTGGGCTACGACTCCGTTCCCCCACTTCCTGCCGACATCGTCAAGAAGATGGAGAAAGAGTACGGCATGAAGGCGGCGCGTACGACGAAGCTCACCGTCATTGGCGACCGTTACATTCACGGCACCATCGAGTTCCAGGGTGAATACAAGAACGCCCCCAAGGATCCGTACGATGAAGACCGCAAGTTTGCCCTCGCCCTCGAACTTATTGTCGACAGCGCCAAGGTCTACAAAATTGAGCAGCTGGGCTACTACGACCCAGCATACGGTTCTACGTGGAATGCCGATGCCGACGGCTACATCCCCAATGACATCGTTGCAGCCTTCGAGGGTCCTAAGGGTCTCGAGCTCTGCTACGTCCACGGAGCTCCTGAGAGTTTTTGCGTCGGTATGATTTATCTGCGCGACGGCCGTCTCATCGAGCACGAGTATGAGATGTTCCATTCGCTGGTCGACGAGGAGCTTCCCGTCTGGAACAGCGACATTGCCGAGATGCGCAAGCTCTATGCTGCCGACGATATGGGCGATAAGGACGTCGACCTCGTCAAGTGGGCCCATTGCTATATCGACTACGACAACGAGTGGATATGGATGCGCGACAAAGACGACCAAAACGGTGCCTTCTTCATCCGCAAGGACGGCAAGTTCCAGTTGATAGCCATCGAGAACCGCAACTATCGGCCTTCGCGTGGCGAAAAGGACGGAACCTACTACCTCATTCTCGGCGGTCCTGCCGGAGGTCCCACGTGGGTACAGGAGATTATTGCCTTCAAGAATGGCAACCAGGTGGCGAAGTTCAACTGCCTGCAGGTCGAGGGCGAAATCGACGAGTGCTCGCTCAACGGCCGCAACCTCAGCAAGGCCGAAGGTCAGGCTTGGCTCGACCGTGTTCCTGAGGGCAAGGAGATTACCGCCTTCTTCAAGGACGTCGTCGATAAGAAAGAATAACCCCCACGGTGTATCGTTCGTATCAGGACTATGCAGCAGATGATTACCATCCTCGGACCTACTGCCAGCGGCAAGACACCGCTGGCGGCAGCCCTTGCGGCGGCGTTGCCGCAGGTCGATGGCCGCATTGGTGCGGAAATCATCTCTGCCGACTCCCGTCAGGTCTATCGCCGCATGGACATCGGCACGGGCAAGGACCTTGCGGATTACCGCGTGTGTCCTGTGGTCGGCGGTTCGGCCGCAGACACCTCCCTCACCGTTCCTTACCACCTCATCGACATCTGCGAGCCTGGCACAAAGTACAACCTCTTCCAGTATCAGCAGGATTTCTTCGACGCCTACGAGGACATCCGCCGTCGCGGCCTCGTGCCCATTCTCTGCGGCGGCACGGGCCTCTACATCGAGGCCGTGCTCAAGGGCTACCACCTCTCGCCAGTCCCCCAGAATCCAGAGCTCCGCGCACGCCTCGAAGGCCGTTCGCTGGCCGAACTCACCGACATGCTTGTGACGTTGAAAAACCAGAATGGTTCCAACATGCACAACAAGACGGATGTCGACTCCTGCCAGCGTGCCATCCGCGCTATCGAGATTGAAACCTACAACCTCGAACATCCCGTCCCCCGTCGTGAGTTGCCGCCTGTACCTTCGCTCATTATTGGTGTCGATATCGACCGCGACGAGCGTCGTACGAAAATTACGCGCCGTCTGAAAGCCCGCCTCGACGAAGGCATGATAGATGAAGCCCAAGGACTGCTGGCTGAGGGAATCCCAGCCGACGACCTCATCTACTACGGCCTCGAATACAAGTTCATCACCGAGTACGTCACGGGCCGTCTCACCTATGACGAGATGTTCCAGCGCCTCGAAATTGCCATTCATCAGTTTGCCAAGCGTCAAATGACGTGGTTCCGCGGCATGGAACGCCGAGGTTTCACCATTCACTGGATTAACACCCTCCTACCCATGGATGCCAAAGTCCGCCAAATCCTCGACCTCTGGTCCTCAGGGCACTGAACGGGTAGTAATAGACACTAAACGACGTGATAGTAGGCACTAAACAGGGATAAAGGCGGCACACACCCTCTTTGGTCTTGTTTTCAGGGCGTTTGCCGAGAAACCATACAAAAAAGAATGAAATTCTTTTGTTCTTTGCTCATTTTTTCGTACCTTCGCAGGCAAAACGTGTAATAAAGGTATGAAAGAACAAGAGAGATCGCTAATACTGATATCGAACGACGACGGCTGGGAGACCAAGGGTATCAACCGGTTGGTGGATATGGTTCGCGACCTGGGCGACGTGCTGGTGTGTGCGCCGGAGGGGCCGCGCAGCGGTATGTCGTGCGCCTTTTCGGCAACGACGCCGCTGAGGCTGAACCTACGGCGGCAGGAGCCGGGCGTGGAGGTGTGGTCATGTAACGGCACACCGACGGACTGCGTGAAAATAGCGTTGGCGGAGTTGTGCGACAGGAAGCCAGACCTGGTGCTGGGCGGTATCAACCACGGCGACAATGCATCGGTGAATACGCACTATAGCGGCACGATGGGCGTAGTGATGGAGGGTTGCATGAAGTATATCCCATCGGTGGCCTATTCGTTGTGCGACCATAACGAGGATGCCGACCTCGAACCCCTGCGGCCGTACATCAGAAAGATGACGCAGTGGGTGCTAGAAGAGGGGCTGGCCCCTGGCGTGTGTCTGAACGTGAATTTCCCGAAGTTGGAATCCCTGTCCTCAGACGTCAGCCATCAGCCATCAGACATCAACCCTCAGCCCTACAAGGGCGTGAAGGTGTGTAGAATGGCGCGGGGGACGTGGACCAACGAGGTGACGCGCTGTCACCATCCGCGCGGCTACGACTACTGGTGGATGGTGGGCCACTACCGGAACGACGAGTCCGAAGCCGAGGATACTGACCGCTGGGCGTTGGATCACGGCTATGTGGCCATTACGCCTACGGAGATTGACGTCACGGCGTACGAGGCGATGAAGGAGCTGCGCGAGCTGGAGACTCAGAATTTTAATGTTTAATCTATAATGCATTAATCTCCTTGAAATATTACCTGATAGCCGGTGAGGCCAGTGGCGACTTGCATGCATCGCACCTGATGCAGTCGCTGAAGGCGCAGGACGAGGAGGCGGAGTTCCGCTTCTTCGGCGGCGACCTGATGGCCGCAGTGGGCGGAACACTGGTGAAGCACTATCGCGAACTGGCTTATATGGGCTTCGTACCTGTGCTGCTGCACCTGCGCACCATCCTGCGCAACATGGAGATGTGTAAGCAGGACATCATGCAGTGGAAACCCGACGTGGTGATACTCGTCGACTATCCGGGATTTAATCTGAAGATAGCGAAATATGTCCATAGCCAACGGCTAATAGCAATTCGCAACGCCACACTCTGCTCTGCAGAGAATAGCCAAAAGCCCAAAGTCTACTACTATATATCACCGAAGATTTGGGCGTGGAAGGAGTATCGCATCAAGAACATCAAGCGCGACGTGGACGAGCTGTTCTCCATACTGCCGTTCGAGGTCGACTTCTTCGAGGGGAAACACCATTATCCAATACACTATGTGGGCAATCCGACGGCACACGAAGTGAGGGAGTTCCTAAATGGAAGATGGAAGAAGGAAGATGGAAGAAACGAAAGACCGATTATTGCGCTGTTGGCGGGGTCGCGTAAGCAGGAAATCAAGGACAACCTGCCCGCAATGATGGAAGCCACGCGGCACTTGGCGGGGAAGTACGACCTGGTGTTGGCAGGCGCTCCGTCGATAGAGCGCGCGTATTACGAGCAATTCCTGACGGGCAGCAGTGTGCGTCTCGTTTCTGACGAGACGTTTGCCTTATTGGCAAAGGCCACCGCCGCACTGGTGACCAGCGGCACAGCGACCCTCGAAACGTGTATGTTCCGCGTGCCGCAGGTGGTGTGCTACAAAACGCCGCTGCCACGACTCATCGGTTTTCTGAAACGCCACGTGCTCAGCGTGAAATACGTGTCGCTGGTGAACCTGATTGCCGACCGCGAGGTGGTGCGGGAACTGGTGGCCGAGACGTTCAGCGTCGACAACATCCGTCGCGAGCTGGAGGCCATTCTCCCGTCGGAAGATGAAAGCGTGACAGGCCATGAACCCTTCGGCGCGAAGCGTCAGCAGATGCTGGAGGACTACGAAGAGGTGCATCGTCGGCTGGGTGAGAGCAATGCTCCCGACGAGGCTGCGCGGACGATGATCAAACTGTTGAGAGACAATAAACGTTAAACAATAATCAATAAACTAATTTATCAATTATGTCAAGTCTCTTATCAATCTTTGGATTTGATCCTGCCAAACACTCCGTGAAGGTTGAGGTGTTGGCAGGACTGACAACTTTCCTGACCATGTCGTATATTCTGGCCGTGAATCCCCTGATGCTCAGCGACGCCGGCATGGACAAGGGAGCGGTATTCTCGGCCACCGTCATTGCGGCCGTCGTAGGCACGCTGATCATGGCCGTCTACGCCAAACTGCCCTTTGCGCAGGCTTCGGGCATGGGACTGAATGCGTTCTTCGCCTACACACTGGTCATCTCGATGGGCTATACGTGGCAACAGGCTCTGGCGGTCGTATTGGTGGAGGGATTGGCATTTATCCTATTGACCATCTTCAAAGTCCGCGAGAGTATCGTGAACGCCATTCCACTGGACTTGCGCTATTCCATCTCCGTGGGTATCGGATTGTTCATCGCTTACCTCGGCGTGCAAAACGGTGGCATCATCGTGTCCAGTGATGCTACGATGACTGGTCTTGGCCCGTGGACCGCCACATCCATCATCGCTATGGCCGGCATTGTGGTTGGTGCTGCGCTGTTGGCACTGAAAATTCGCGGCGCGTTGTTCTACACCATTCTGCTGATGACCCTTATTGGCATTCCCTTTGGCGTGACCAACCTGCCTGAAAACTTTACGCTCATCAGTATGCCTTCGTCGATAGAACCCGTTGCTTTCCAGATAGACTTCTCGCGGTTTATGATGCTCGACCTCGATTATATCATCGCGATGCTGACGCTGTTATTCATGGATATTTTCGACACCATCGGCACGCTGATAGGCACTGCGACGGGTGCGAAGATGTTGGACGAGAACGGCAAGTTGCCCAATATGAACAAGGCACTGATGGCTGACGCTGTGGCAACGTCGGTGGGTGCGCTCTGCGGTACGTCGACGGTGACCACCTACGTGGAGAGCACGACGGGCGTCGTGGAGGGCGGCCGCACGGGTCTGACGGCATTCACCGTAGCCATGCTGTTCCTCGTGTCGCTGTTCTTCTCGCCGCTGTTCCTGATGATTCCGTCGGCAGCGACCACCTGTGCGCTGTTCCTGGTTGGTGTCATGATGATGCGCCCCGTGTTGCACATCGACTTCGTACATTTCCGCACAGGAATGCCGTGTTTCGTGACCATGCTGATGATGCCCTTCACAGCCAGTATCTCGGAGGGTATCGTGCTGGGTATGTTGTCGTACATCTGTGTTAAGATATGTACGGGTCAGGGCAAGCAGCTCTCTGCTTTCATGTATGTGCTGGGTGCGCTGTTCCTGCTGAAATACATTGCGCCTTATCTGTAACAATAAACAATAAATAATAACCAATATACAATAACCAATAAACAATAAAAGTTATGAGAAAAGTATTCTTTTTCGTGCTGGCGGCTATGGCAGCGTTTACGGCACAGGCACAGAACATTCAGTTGCATTACGACTTCGGTCGCAACATCTACACCGGCGAAGAGTCCGGACGTCAGAAGGTAACCATCACCCTTGAACAGTTCAAAGCCGACAAATGGGGTTCGTGGTATTATTTCGTCGACGTCGACTTGTCGAGTCACTTCACGGAGAGCGCCTACACGGAGATTTCGCGTGAGTTCAATCTGGGCAAGCAGTCGCCCTTTGCTGCCCATGTGGAGTACGACGGCGGACTGAGCCGTTCGGGCAGTTTCCAGCAGGCAGGCCTCATCGGTGCCGCTTACAACGGACATACTGCCGACTTCTCGAAGACGTGGTCGGTACAGCTGTTGTACAAGCAGTTCTTCAAGAGCTACGATAATACGCATTCGTATGCCAGTGCGCAGCTGACGGGCGTCTGGGGACTGAACTTCTTCAATAAGAAACTGACTTTCTCTGGCTTCATCGATTTCTGGCGCGGCGAGAAAGCCGACAGTCACGGTTGTCTGGTCATCCTCTCTGAACCGCAGCTCTGGTATAACTTCACCGAGCACTTTAGTGTGGGAACAGAGTGGGAATTCTCAAACAACTTCATCTACAATTCCGACCCCACCAGCGACAAGACGTTCTTCTGGAATCCGACGGTGGCTGTGAAGTGGAACTTCTAACAGCAATCAGAACACTGCATAACGCCCACGTTGCGACATAAATACCGCTTCGTGGGCTTCTTCTTGGCATATCTGCGCCTCCGACTCGCTGATGGTCGCAGGATAGTATGAGTTGCCGTCGACAATGCGACCCGTCAGAAACTCGCACCACGTACAGGCTGCCGTGTAGCGTCCGAGGGTGTACGACAGGTGCATGCCGTCGCGATTGAGGATGTCGCCCATACGGAGACGCACCAGCTGGATGGCAGTACCTGTAGGGATGATGCGTGGATAGCTGATAGTGGGCATGACGGTGAGCATGGTGCTGACGATGTAGCTATACATCTTGCGCTGGTTGTTGTCGTAGGGATAGAAGAGCGGCGATTTGAAGTCCTCGGCATAGGCCCACGTCATGTGCCACACGAATTCGACGTGGAAGTTGGTGGTATAGCTTTGTACGAGACGTTTCAGCAGGGGCAGATTACGAAAACTCTCCGGATCGCCCGTCAGCTGGCTGGCCTGTTGCAGCGAAATGATGTCCCACTGCTCGTCGCGGAGGATTTTTTTCAGCGTCCATTTCCGGCGCTCAGAACGTACGCCTCCGACAATCTTCCGATAGGCGTAAAGCGCGCTGTCTTTCACAAGATTGGTGTAGTGGCGGTCAATGGAGCAGCCGCCGATGTAGGCATTGCCAATGACCAGCGAGTCACCCTGGGCGTGAGCCAGTTCGTAGAGATACTGCTCAACGGCATCCTGCGAAAAGCTGTTACCAATAGCCAACACCCTGATGACCTTGGCACTTAAAGGTAAAAAAGTAAAAAGGTAAAAAAGTAAAAAGAGTACTGCCTTTTTCATCCTACATCCTATTTCTTACGTCTTACATCTTACCTCAGACATCCTACCTCTCGCCGCCTTGCGCAACTTACGCACGGCCTTGTCGCGCTCCTGACGGACGCGCTCGCGCTTCAGACCCATGTCTTCGCCGATTTCAGCCATCGTCTGGCGCCAGCCCTTCAGTCCGTAATAGCGACTGACCACCTCGCGCTCGCGGTCGTTGAGCACGTCGATGCACGCCACGAGGTCGTCGTTCAGCGTGTCTTCCTCCACGATGTCGTCGGCCTTCTCGGCATTCTTGTCCTCAAGCACGTTGAGCAGCGTATAGTTGTTGCGACTGCCTACGGGCAGCGACTCGTCCGTCGAACGAACGTCAGCGGAGATTTCCAGACGGCTGATGGCTGTCTCGATGCTGCGACGGATGTATGGAGCAGCAAAGGTGACAAAGGCCTTGCCGCGGGCAGGATCAAACTTCTCGGCGGCTTTCATCATGCCGATACTACCCTCGCTGATCAGGTCGTCCGTACTCAGCACGTCGCTCTTATACTGTCGGGCCAGCGTTATCACGTAGCCCATATTGTCTGTCACCAGTTTCTCTTGTTCCTTCGTCATAACCTCTTACTTCTTACATCTTACTTCTTACCTCTTACCTCACATTATACTTCTCCAGCAGTCCCTTCACCAGCTTGCCATACTTCTTGATGACGTCGTCAGGCCAAGGACCGGTAGCAGTGGCGCGAGGCAGCAACATCGAGCACGACTCGTTCTTGTCACTGATGCTCCAGCACACCCAGCTGATACCCAAACGCTCACACATCTTGATCCATTCCTCCTCGCTCTCCTCGTCAATCTTACCGTCGCCGCTGGCCTCAGTGGCACCGCTCTCGGAGATAAAGATGGGAATTCCCCGCTTGGCAGCATCCTCTGTGCGCTGACGCAGGTCGTCGCCGTGGGTAGCGGCATAGAAATGCACAGTGTACATCACGTTCGTCAGTCCCTCCAGCGGACTCTCTGCCACCAGATGGATGTCCTGATCCCAGTGGGGACAGCCCACGAGCACGACGTTGTCCTTATCGTATTTGCGGATTTCGCCAATGACCGCCTGAGCGTATTTCTTCAGGTCTACCCACGTGTCCTCGATGGGCTCATTATATATCTCGTAGATGATGTGTGGATACTTGCCGTATTTGCGTGCCATCTCGCCAAAGAACTGCTTGGCTTCTTCCGTCATCAGCTTGTGCGAATGCCAGTCGATGATGACATAGACGTTCTGCTTGATGGCTGCTTCGACAACAGGTGTCAGACACTGCATGGCGAACTCGGGGTTCTCCTGGAAGTTGTCCTCGATGTGCTGACCGATAGCCGCACGGATGACGCTGCAGTGCCAGTCGTTCTTCAGCGTTTCTATGGCACCCTTGTTATAGAACCGCGGCCACAGGTTGTGCCAACCCAGGCTGACACCACGCAGAATGACGGGATTGCCCTTTTGGTCGCAGAGCTGTGCACCTTTCACTTGCAGTTTTCCGTACTGCTTGACGGGGTCGATGGCGTGTACGTGACATGCCAACAGGCTCAACAAAATAATGGTCAGTAGTTTTCTCATATTATTACTATTGTCTTAACTCCATAACTCCTTAACTTCTTAACTTCTAAAATTCTTAACTTCTAAAACAGCGACAGCGTGTACAAATAGACGACTGCAGCAGGAATGGCCAGCAGCGACGAGTCGAAGCGGTCGAGCATTCCGCCGTGTCCGGGCAGTATGTTGCCGCTGTCCTTGATGCCTAACGTGCGCTTGAAGAGGCTCTCTACCAGGTCGCCCCACGTGCCGAAGATGACGACGACGAGACCCAGTCCGAGCCAAGCCCACAGCGTCAGCATCTCACCGTCGAGATACGTACTGATGGCCCATGCCGCTACCAGCACGAAGACGGCTCCGCCAATGCTTCCCTCCCACGATTTTCCTGGTGAGATGCGTGGAAACAGCTTATGCCGACCGAGCAGCGAACCTACGCAGTAAGCACCCGTATCGTTCACCCACAGGAATACGAATACGCTCAGCGGCAACAGCGTGTTAAACGTGATTTCGCCGTTGGGTGTAGCCGTAAACGCCAATACGTTGAGCAGTGAGAACGGCAGGGCGATATACATCTGTGCGAGCATAGTGTATGCCCAGTCCTCTATGGGGTCGTCGTGACGGAGGTAGAGTTCCGATATCAGCAGGTAGATGATGGTCACCAGATAGGGAATGAACACCACGCTCTTGGCAATGCCGCCATAGAGGTCGCTGCAGAAATAGGTCATCGCATAAAAGAAATACACGCCTGCGACGGTAGATATAAAGCGGTTGACAGTAACGTTCTCGCGCTCGTTCACCAAGCCGGTAAACTCCCAGATGGTCAATCCTGTCACTATGCTGAACAACAGCACCATCGCATCAGGACGCAGGAACGATGCCACGATGGCAGCGACGAAAATGACGCCTGTGATGGTTCGAATGATAAAGTTCTTCATATCGCTTTAGTTCTTGTTTTCGTTATTCTCCGAAGCTTCCGTGCTATCCGACTGCTCCGTACTCTCCGAATCGGCATTCGCCTTGGCCTCCAGTTCCTTGGCGCGGCGTTCGGCCATAGCCTCGGCCTCGGCACGCTGCTGGGCCTCAATGAGTTCCTCAGCACGACTGGTCCAGGGACGCTTGCCGAAAATCTTCTCCACGTCGTCAGCAAAGATCACCTCACGCTTTACCAGCAACTGTGCCAGCTGGGCGTGACCCTCTTTGTGCTCTGTCAGTATTTGTTTTGCACGCTCGTACTGCTCGTTCACCATCTTCAGCACCTCTTCGTCCATCAGCTTTGCTGTAGTCTCCGAATAGGGCTTCTGGAAAGTATATTCCTGCTGGTTATAGTAGCACACGTTGGGCAGCTTGTCCGACATTCCCGCATAGGCCACCATACCGTAAGCCTGCTTCGTGGTGCGCTCCAGGTCGTTCATCGCACCTGTCGAAATATGACCGATAAACAGCTCCTCAGCAGCACGGCCGCCGAGCAGCGAACA
>JAEEGL011693906.1_pt1 | contig 14468 bp, 10 predicted proteins | sample 9134231 | NCBI WGS metagenome assembly JAEEGL01 (sample SAMN16246548, study PRJNA631951) | gut metagenome | biome: gut microbiome; feature: rumen; material: fiber-attached | host: Bos | place: Iran: Karaj | collected 2018-10
ATTTTCAAAAAAGGAATTTAGAATATAAAAAATATATTTTAAAATATATTTTATTATTTTGATTTAATAATTCATAATTTATTTATTTTTATTAAAAATTTCTCTTAAACTAGTTTTACGTGATAAAACAATGTAATAAAGCTTTATATAAAAACAAAGATATCTAAATATATTAATTTATTAAAGGTTTAAAATAAATCATGATATTAAAGTTTAATTTAATTTTATTTATAGTATTTTTATTTATTTTTTAAAATAAAACTTAAAAAGAGAAATAATTTTTAAAAAATAAGGATAATATAATTATATTGGTTTGAATATTTAGTATTATATTGATTCATATTTTGAGTTTAAAAAAGTAAAGAATATTAATTAATTTTTCAATCATTATAGTATTTTCTTTATTTATTTTATTTTTTTAATATAAAAGAGGAATGGTAGATAAACTTCAAAAAAATAATATTAAAGGAAAAAATATAAATTCAAGTACTAAAACTTATCTTGAAGAAAAATATAAAAACTTAGATGAAAAATACATAGAATTAAAGAATAAAATAAAGAATAATAATAGTATTTATAATTTAAATAAAAATTTTACAATATTCACACCAAAAAATATTAAAATTAAAGGAGAAGACCATTTTATGGGAGCAAGATTAGAATTTAATATAATTCAAAAAGAAGTTAAACCAAAAAACAATAAAAAAGAATTAAATGAAAATTTAATCAAAACAAATGATTATGATGATTTTGATTATAATGACAATGAATTTGTAGAAATTAATAATAAATATCAAGATGAAGATAATAATAATATTTTGAAAGAGGATATTTTTGAAAATAATAATAATGTTAATGATGATAATATATTTAAAGTTGCAGGAGAAAATACAAAAATTATTATTATACAACCTAATGAAACTCCTTTGTTAAAAAAAAAAAGGGGTCCATTTACTATTACAAATGCTTTTTCAAAAAAAAAAATAAAAAAAGTTGATTAAATCTTTTAAATATAAATGTTTAATTAAGTAAATTTTTTGTTTTATTATTTTGATATTAATTTCAAGAATCTTTTTTGATATTATTATTTATATTTTTAATTTGTTTTTTTTGTTATTCAATTTCTATTTAGATTTTTTTAAGAGTATATTTTATAATTTAATTCTATTTTTTTAGTGAAATTAAAAATAAAAACAAAAAATTAATTAATGATTTAAAAAACTCTTTCTTATATTAGACTTTAAAGATTAATTCTATAAAATTTTCTAAAACAAATTTTGATTTTATATCATATTAAAAAGTTGTGATAAAGAAAAAATTGGATAAACTAATAATCAATTTAATTTAAAAAGAAAATTTTATATAATTTATGGTTTAATGAATTAATCTCAAATAAAATAATAATTAATGTAAAAATTTTACTATTTAACTATATAAAATTAAATAAATTATTTAATATTTTTTATAATATAATTATTGTTCAAATAATATTTTCTTAGAAATATCTTAATAAAATGTGATTTGAAACATTTTACATATAAAAACATCAATAGCTATATTAATTTATAAAAATTAATAATAATATAAATTCAACATTTACAATTAAATTCAAATTCAAATTTTATTTTTTAATTGTAATTCATATAAACAAAATTACTATTTAATTTATAATATTTAATTAATCATTAATAAAAATCAAAAGATTAATTTAAAAAAATTAATCATTAATGATATTTAATCAATCAATTTTAATTAATTTCTACATTTTCATTTGTTCCTTTTTTTTCATTTTCATCAAATAATTTTTGATAATTTTTAATATGATTAACAAATAAATTCGAATATTCTTCATCATTTTTTTGTTTAATATTATCCATTAATTTTTTAAAAACATTTGATTTTAAAAACTTCTCAAAATATTCTTTTATTTTTGGAAAATTAATTTTTAATTGTTCAATTATTGATTTTGATGTTAATTTTAGATTTTTTTTTAAAAAGTATAAAACACTTTTATCTATATTTAATTCTTTTTTATTTTCTTTAATATATTTGAAAAAATTTAGATTTAATTTTTTTGTCATACAATCAGCTTGATATTTTCTTTTTTTAATATTTGATTTATATATCACTTTAAAATGTGGTTTTTCTTTATTTATGTTATTCTTATTTATTAAATCAAAACGAATTTTTTGAATTTCTTCTGAATTTTTTTTTTCTTTGAAATTTACTTTTTTACAATTATTTTTCTGTTGAGAATTATCTAAATAATTATTTGATAAAGAAAAAAGAATTTCAAAATTATTTTGTATTTGTTGATATTGAGTAGTCATAAGATTACTAATATCATTTAAAGAAAGAATAATTTTTGGGAATTCAAAAAGGAATCCGAATGAATTATTTGGTAATTGACCATTATTCATTTGTTGCATATTAATAAATATTATAAGCTTTGATAATTTGTATTTTTTTTGTAAATAAAAATAAATGTTGATAATAATATGATTTTACGTTTTTTAAAATATCAAAAAATTCACATACTTTCTTCTCTTAATCTTCATATATTTTATTATTATAAAAATTTTGTTTTTTGAATATTCAATTATATATTATCTATCAATTTTAAAAATTTTTTTATTTTTCCATTATCATATTTAAATCAAATGAAAATATAAATGATTATATTCATTTAATTCAAAATCAAATATAAAATGATATAGAGAATTTATTTGTATTTTTATCACTAATAAATTTTGAATGAGATTATAAGATTATTTTTAATCAGTAAAATTGCTTAAATTAATTAATATCTAAAAAAATGATTTATATTAATTTTTTTAAACTGTCAATATTTATAATCTTAAAAGATAAAAAAGAAACAAATTAACTCTTATGAACAAATTATCATTAATAATCTAATATTTCTAATATATTTTTCCTTTTAAAAGCTAATTATAATTTTCATAAATGTATTATATAAAAATTAACAGAATAAAAAAAATCATTTTCCTTTTTGTTTTACTTTTATAGAGAAATATAAATGTAAAATAAAAAAGACTTGTTGATTAAATTTTTAATAAACTATATTTTAATAAACTATAATCAAATCTTTTAAATTTGAATAAATAACAATTTTAAAAAAAGCGTATGTTAAAATCCATTCTTTAATTTCAACGTGGTTATTTTTTTTTTTTTACTTCTTGGATAAATGTTCATAATAAGTAATAAATTTCATAACTTTTTATTTTGTTTATTTTTAAAGTCTAATTAAAAGAAATTTAATGCTACCATTTTCATTATTATTGTATAAAATAATCAGAAATAATGTTAGGTTAACAAATAATTTCTTTGTGATATTTTTTTAATTTAAATAAAAATTTATTATTTCAATCCTATAATAATTAAGAATTTAAAGGATAAAAATTTATATTCTTTTATGAAACGTTTTTCATTTTCTAATTAGTATTTTGTTTTAATTATAAGAAATAAAGAATTATATGATGAGTTTATATTATAATTTTTATATTTTTTTTTTAAATAAAAAATTTTGAATAAGAATAAAAAAGATTAAAATCGATTATCTCTTTATAGTAATATTCTTTTGTTATATTTTGAAGATATAATCATTTATTTATATGAGAAATAACAAATTTTATTTTATACAATTATAATTTAATATAATTATTATATTTATTTTTTGATTTGCTCTAACGATTATTTTGAAGAAGCTCTTTTTCTACATTAATGATTTATCCATTTATACTTTTCATTTTTTCTTCTTTTATTGAATCTTTGTTTTTGATTGAATTGTGAATAATAAAAATAAAAAAATTAAATAATTTTTATTGTGGAATAATTAAAAAAAAAAATCAAACTAAATTAAATTTATAAATTTATTACAAAATAAATATCATATTTAAACTTAAAATTATCTAATAAATAAATAAAAATTATTTATTAATAATGATTTTTGATTTTATTCAATTAATTAATTAATAATTATTTTAAAATAAAAAAAATAAAAAAGTTCAAAAAAAAGTTTTATTCTTTTTTTAAATAAATTAATAAATAACTGTCTAAACAAAATTATTTATTATTTAATTTGAAAATTAGCTTTTAAATATAAATGATCAGAAGGAAATTCCAAATTAGGTAAACCCAAATTTTCATCAATTTTTATATCACTTTTACATTCTTCACCAAAAATAAAATTTCCTTTATAAAAAATATAATCAATAATTCTTTTTTCAACTTCTTTTCTAATTTTAAAAGTAGTAAACTCTAATTTTTTATAATCAAAAACACTTTTCATTCCTGATTTTTCAAAATTAATAATTGATTCATATGTTGGTTCTGCATTAAAATCTCCTGTGACAATTATATTATTATTTTCTAATCCATTGTCTTTTATATAATTTATTATATTTTCTACTTGATTTTTTCTAACCTCTTCAAATTCTTTTTTTGCTTTTAAATGAGTTACTATTAAATAAAAAAATTCTTTTGATGCATTATCTTGAATTTTTACTATTATAAATATTTGATTTGATTGTTTTTTTATTTCTATTATTTCTTTTTTTTCTTCTTCTTCTTCCTCTTCTTCTTCTTCTTCTTCATCTTGTTTTTCTTCTTTTTTTTCATCTTTTTTTTCTTCTTTTTTTTCGTCTTTTTTTTCGTCTTTTTTTTCGTCTTTTTTTTCTTCATTTTTTTCTGTTTTAACTAATTCATCAAAAACTATTTTTTTTTCTTCCATTATTGTAAATTTATCTGAATTAACTCCAATATAAATTCCCATCATTTTATCAGTTTTTTCATAAAAATTACCTGAATATTTAACTTCTAATTCATCTAAAATTTCTTTTTTATATTCTTCATAATTATCAATTTCTTCAATAGTCAAAATATCAGGTTTTTCTTTTTGTAAAAATTGTTTTATTAATTCTTTTCTAAATGACCAATTTAAAAAAGATTCTCCAACTTTAGGAAAAGATTCTTTTGTTGCCAATTTACTACATAAAGTATTCCATTGAAGAATTGAATATGCATTTACTTTTTTTGTTTGACATTTTTCTATTAATGAACCCATATTTTATAATAAATATAATATAAATATATGTTATTTAAATATTGAAAATATTTTTTTTTATTTATTTATAGAAAAAAAAAAATTATTTTTTTACTTAATATTAACAAATAATATTATTTTTAATACCATTTTATTATTTTAATCAACTAATAAACATGGGATCGAAAATGTATTTTTTTTTGTAACTTTCATATTATTCATTTTATTATTTTTAAAATTAATTATTTTAATATGTTCTTTTTTATTATTAATATTATTACTTATTAATCTAAAAGTTTCAGTATTAAGTTTTGTTAATAAAATATCTTTAAGTTTTTCTTTTTTTTTTTTATAAAGTTTATTTTTTCTATAAATTCCTTTATTTGAAACTTGATTACTGAAAGATTTAATTTCAGGTAAACTTAAAATAGCATTATTAGAATAATTAGTACTATTAATACTAGTTTCATTAACTTTAAATTTATAATATGCTTCAACTAACTCTTCAGTATTATTATTATTTTTATTATTATTTAATTTTTTTCTAAAATCTTTAATTCTAGTAAATTTCTTAAATTCAATTTTATTTACATCATCTCCATTATTATTATTTTTATTTAAAATATCATTTTTTATCTTTTTTTTTTTAAGAGGACTTAACATAAGAACTTTATTAAATCCAGAAGTAACATGATAATTTTCTTCAATAATAACATCTACAATATGATCAAAAATACTTGATTTTCTTTCTCTTTCTTCCAAAATTGATTTTTTTCTTCTTGTACTTTTTATCATTGAATTTTTTCTACTTGATTTTCTACTCAATTCTATTGAATCATTTAAATCTTGTTTTTCACATAATGTAATATTATCTATTAATATTTCTATTGAATTTAGTGAATCATTTAATATTTTTTTATTTCTTTTTTGAAAAAATGGAATAAAATCTGAATTTTCATGTTCTACTTTTTTATCATCAATAGATGATGAAAAAGAAATTATATTTGTAAACTCTAAATTATATGTTGGAAATATTTGAATTACTTTTTCTTGTTCTTCTTTAAATTTTTTATCTATTATTTTTTGTTTTAATAATAAATTATTCATCATTATAGCTGTTAATGATTCTTCTAAAGGATAATAATTTGGGAAAATTTTAAAAATATAATAATAAAAAGTTGTTTGTTTTTGTATTTTTTCAAGTGCCTCTTTTATAGGATAAAAATCTTTTAAAAATTCATTTCCATCAACATTATATAATATTTCAATATATTTTAAATGATTTTTTGAATGAGTATCACTATTCATTATACTATTTGTTAATCCAATAAATATATCATTTACATTTGGTTTATATTTCATTAAATTATTCATTATTATTTTATGAATTATTTTAGAAGAAAATTCTATACTTATTAGATTTTTTTTTGAAAGTTCTATTTTACTTGATCTTCTTAATAAAATATTTTCATTAATACTTAATCTTCTCATTTTTTTTTAGTTATTTTTTATTATAAAATCTTTAAATTTTTTATTTTTTTAATAAAATATGGTAAAGAAAATTAATAAACTTTCCTGTCCTCAAGTTTTTATTCTTTTTATTATTATATGTATGGTTATTGTTTGTATTAAAGAAACAATATCACATACATTTTATTTTTTATTGAAAAAAACTCCATATTTTTCAGTTAAAAATTCTATTGATGAACCATCAAATAATTTATTTGATGGAACAATAGAATTAAATCATAGAAATATTCAAATTATCATTGATAGTACAAACGAACAATTAAAATATGAAAATAAAATCAATTCAAATAATATTTTTATTAATCCGAATTTCAATATTGAAGATTTTGAAGTTGAAAAGATAGATTTAGATGACTTTAATATATGAAAAATAGTTCTTATAATACCTCATAATATATTTTGAAGATTAATTATTAGTAGTAAATAATTAATATATTAATTTATTATAAATATATAATCTTTGGGATATAAAATTTTATTTTATAAAATTAAATCAATTCAATTTTTTTATTTATATTTTTTATATAATAATTAATATCTTAAATTATTAATATCTATATTATTTATTTTTATATCATTATGAGAAAAATAAAATGAAATTTAAATTTAATAAAATAATTTCAAATAATTAAAAATAAATTTAAATGGATCATGAACATATAATAAGAGAACAAGATGAACAATTAACAGAAATACAAAATAGTGTAAAGAGAATAAAACAAAATTCAAAAATGATAAATCAAACGATTAAAGAACATAATATATTCATTAAAGAAATAGATGAAGGAATAAATCAAAGTAAAAATCAAATGAATTTTGCAATGGAAAAAATTGGACATTTATTACAAACAAAAAATAAAGGTCAAATTAAGTGTTTTTTAACATTAATGTGTATTATATTTTTCTTAATTTTTCTTCTTTTATTATAAAAAAATATAATAAAAATAACTTTTTAAAAAAAAATAATATTTAAAATGAAATTGTTCTTATTATTAATTATTCATCTTAAATTATCTATTCAAATTACTTCAATTAAAGAATTTACTTTACAACAATCAAAGATAAAATATCCACTAGAAATAATAAGAACGTTAATCATTCAATTTCTAAAAAATTTTGGAGTTGATGAAAAAATGGCAAATGAATGTTTTACTTCAACAAGTTTAGAAAATTATCTTTTATTAACTCAATATTCAGGTAAAGAAAATGGAGATATAGGAGATGAAGAAAATTGTATTAAAAATAATTTTGTATATTTTTTATATTTATATCAATTTAATATTGAAATATTAGGTAATGCAGATAATAAAATTCTAAAATTATTTATGGGTAATAATACTTATTATTGGGGATTTTGTTTGATTAAAGAATGTCTAAATGGATTTGTATTTTTATTTAATAATTATAATAAAATGTTCCAATCAACATTTCTTGAGTTTAATACTGCTTCAGCTAAAATCTTAATTAGTAAAAAAAAAGATAATTTTACAAATTATACACAATTTATTGATAATAAATATCAAATTGGTAAAGAAGAAAATAATTCTAAAGTAAGACAAAATATATATTATATTTTATTATATGTTATGCAATTTTATTTACTTATAATAATTATATTTACTGTTTTAAAAAAAATGTTTTTCTTTACTAGAAATGATAATAATAAAAGAGATGATATTTCAGATATTTCAGATATTGATGAGCAAGATAATTATGATTATAATCCTTCTTTGAAGAAAAAATCTAATAAATCAAATAAAATATTTAATAAAGAAATTACATATGAAGAAATAAATATAAAAAAGTATGAAAAAATAATTAAATATTTATCTTACTTTGATTTATTAGATAATAATTCTTTATTTTTTTCTTTTTCAAATAAATATTATAATGGTGATTATATTGTAATAATTGGATTTATTAGAATGATAATTATGTATTTTATTGTTTTTAAATTTATATTTTTACTTCAGACAAATGTTTTTTTAACAAATGATATTTTCAAGATGGATATATATGAAAGTTTTTTATTTATTTTTGTCAAGTTATCTTTTTTTTCTTCTATTTCTTGGATTATTTTAGATGGTGCTGTATTTGGATTTAAATTATATTCTTTTATTGATAAAAAGCAAAAAATAGAGAATATAGATTTCATAACAATTATAAAATTCTATATTTATTTAATTCCTAAAATTTTTGTTTTCCTTATTATTTATTTCTTTTTTGATATTTTATGTTTTTATAAAGAAAAATCAAATATTCTGCAAAATTATTATGTATACTTAAAACAACAATATCAATGTTTTAAAAATCCTTTTGAAATATTTTTACCATTTATTTATTTTAAAAGCAATAAAACTAATTTTAATAATTATCTTACACAATGTTATGGTTATACATTTATTTTGATCAATGAATTTTATTGCATAATTATTTTATCTATTATTGTATTCATTTCTTATAAATTAAAAAGTAAAATATTTGATTATTTCTTCACTTTGGTATTTATATTAAATTTATTTACAATTCAATTATTTTATCAAAAATATGAATATGAAGAGAAATATGAATATTTAGAAATAAATATTTTTTTTGGCCAAAAATTTTATGAAAAATATACTTATTTATTTATTAGTGTCTTTTTCTTAGGATTTTTAGTTGGAAATATTATATTTTATTATCATCATGTAATTTCATCAACTTATAAATCAAAACAATTCTTGCCTTTTTCTTTTACAATTTATATAATGAATAAAATTAATAATCTCGAAATTTTAACAAAAAAAATAATAATTTTTGTTTTATCAATTATTTTACTTTTTATTTCTTGCACACCATTATTTTTTACAAAATATTTTGGGCAAAGTATGAAGGAAAATGGAAATCAAAAAATAATAAATCTACTTTTATATATTGATATTTATGAAAAAGTAATTTTTTCTATTATTTTTTGCATATTATTAGTTTTTTTGAAACTTATTTTTGAACATTCTCTTTTATCTAATTTTTTAGAATCAAAATTTATTTTTTCTTTTGAAAAGATTAAAATTGTATTTTTTTGTTTTATTGAAACCTTTCTTTATTCTTCATATACATTAGTTAAATTTAATTTTGATTTCACATATAGAAATTTAATACATATAGCAATTGGACTTTATGTAGTTGCATATTTTTTTTCTTATATCTTTACTTTATTTTTGGAATTTCCAATTATTAAGATTATAAAAGACTTTATTAAAAATGAAAAAATAGAAATAATCAAAAAAGAAATAAATAAAATTGATTCAAAGATAATTGAATAGGTCAAAATAATAATTAATTAAAATTTAAAATAAACTATTTTTATTAATAGTGAACATAATCCTTTTTATTTTAATATTTAATAATTAAATAAAATAATTTAATATAAATATCTATTTAAATAATTTTTTTTTCTTCATATTACATTAAGAAAGTCTCAAATTTTATATTTTTGAACAATTATATTCAATAATCTTAATATTTAATTGATTTCTAATGATTATTTTTTAATAGAATTTAAAATAAGAATTTTGAATCATATATGAAATTTTATATGCTTCTATGAGCAAAAAAAATTTATAAATAAAAAAATAATTGAAAAAAATGAAATATTTTTTAAAATAATTTTTTTTGATTATAAATTATATAAAGAATATAATATTTTAATTTTACTATTATGATATAAATATTAAAATATTTAATAACATAAAAAATAATATATATATATCTCAATTTAAGATGAAGCAATTAATAATATTATTATTAGTAATTAAAACATTATTATCAGGAACAGGAATTGACATTCAATTAAATGAAGACAGAGAAGGATATTTTATAAATTTAGGAGAAAATTATTTTTTAATTTCTAATAATATTTTACCAATTTGTGAATCAAATCAAAAAAACTTTAAAAAAATAAAAAAAGAAGAAATAGGAAATGAATATTATGCAAATAATATACAAATAGAATTAGTAGAAAAAGAAATATCAATTAATAAAAAAAAATTAAATTTAAAATATATTTGGTTTTATCATCCAACACAAAATTATTTTTATAATAGATTAGGTTTAGGCTTTGAAATAAATCCTTATAAATTTAAATATTCATTTATAAATCAATTATATGAAAAAAAAAATAATCTCAAAAAGAATTTTTTCAATAGATTTTAATAATAATAAAATTAATTTTGGCTCAGAATCAAATATTAAAACATTTGGTAAATGTTCAATAATTCAAGAAATTAAAGATTGGAATAATAAAATATCAAATCCAAATTGGCAATGTAAAATTAAAGGCTTTTTCATAGGGAAAAATAAAGAAAAATTAATTGAAATAGAAAAAAGATTTTCGTTTTTAACTTTATTATCTTTTGATATACATCATATAATGAATATTCCTTTTTCTTTGTTTAATCAATTAAAAGATAATTACTTTAAAGAATTAATTAATGAAGGAAAATGTAATGTTACTGAGAGATTTGGAAGATATGTTTTTCTTTGTAATAGTAAAAATGATTTAAAAGATGATATTTATTTTTCTTTTGGAAATTGGGGATTAAAAATACCAAAAAATAAAATTTTATATGAACTAGATATTGGCTGTTTAAAACAATGTTTTTATATTTCAATTTTTCAATTTGATTTAAAAGATGGTGATTTAAATAAAGATTTAATGGTTATTCCTATTAATTTAATGAAAGAATATATTATTAGTTATGATTATGATAATAAAGAAGTTGGTTTTTATTCAAATGATAATATAATTAAAATTGGTTTAGAAGAAGTTAAAAATTCTTCTATTTTATATATTTATATTTCTTTTGGTATATTTATTATTTTATTTGGATTATATTTTTCTAATTATAAAAACAATATTAAAAAGGGAAATGATATTGAATTAGAATTGATTTATTAAAATGAGATTTGGATTAATAAAATAAAAATTGGTAATATTTAAAAAAAATATAAAATAATAAAAATTGAAATAAAATTAATTCATTTAATTTTTTTAAATAAGTATTATTTTTTAAATATTAGAATCTTCATTTGAGATAATAAAAGGAAATAAAAAGTGAAATGAATGATTGTTTTTGTATAAATATTTTGAAAAATTTTTAAGGCTAAAAATAATTTAACCACAATAATTTTATCCTTCAACCACAAGTTTTTGTATAATTGAATATTTGGTTAAAAATAATTAATTAGTTTTATTTAGTTATAATTAATTAATTAATCCTCAAAATAATCAAAAAGGAAAGAATTGAGAGTTTTTCACAAATCATTATATAACTTAATAAAATCAAATTTCAAATTTAAAATCAAATTTATTTTTCTATATAAAAAAAATAAAAAAGATAAGGGTAAATCTTTATAAAATTGAATTTATAAATAGTCAATATAAAATCTATTTATAAAAAACAAAATCTAATAAAATAATGGAGAATATAAATTCTTCATCAAAAGATATATTTTCAAATTATAAATATCAAATTATAATATTCTCATATTATATTGAAGAAATATTTAAATCAATAAATTCATCTCTTTTAGAATGTGAAAAAAATTTACAAACAATCTTAACAAACAAAAAAAGATCAATAATTCTAAATACTAAAGATATTTCAAGTCAAAATTCAGAAAATAATTCATGTGAAGAAATAGAGGAATTAATTAATTATTTTAGTGATGTTTATAAAAAGAAAAATATAGGGAAATATAATTGGAAAATTAGATTAATTAAAATTTTAAAATATAAAATGAAAACAATTATTAGACATATTAAAAATCCTATTATTACTAAATATTCTGGAAGATCAAAAATTGCTAATGAAAAACCAAGATTAAATGGAAGATTTATAAAGAAAAAAAAACCTATTTTCAAATAATTTTTTAACATTCTATTGTTTTTTTATTTATATATTATTATAATATTTATGGTAATATTATGAAAACCATAGTATACATTTTTTACATGTATTTTTTAAAATGAAATATAAATATTATCATTATTTAGATATATATTTATCAGATTATTTTTAATTAATTAAAAAGGAGCTTAATTAAAAGATAATTTAGTAAATATATGGATTATTGTATCTTAAAAATTAAAAAAAAATCAATTGTAAATTTTTATTTTTATGATTCTTTTTTAGGATAATTTTAAATATTCTTGATACAATGATGAGGTAATGTATTGTTAATAAATATATTCTCAATTTTAATAGAGTAAAAATTATATAATTCAAAGTTATATAATTTTTCTTGTCTCAATTCTAAAAAGAATTATAAATATATAATCATAATTATAATAATATAAATTATTAATCAATATTTTACATAATTAAAAAAAAAACATTGATTCAAAAATAAATAAATAAATATATAATTTTATTATTTGTTTTAAATTAAATAAGGAAATCTTCTCATAAGATGAAATTGAAAAATGCTTTTATTAATTTTTTCATAAAATCGACTTTAATACCTAAATAATTTTAAAAGAACATATTTTATATAAAATATATTATGTTATAATTTATAATTTCAATGGGGATTTGTATTTCAAAAGTATTTTATTTTACTGTTTAATCTTTTGAACATGAAATAACCTTTAATCTTTTACTTTATTAATATATAAATGTTAAATTTTATATTACTTGTGATTGCTATTTTTAATTATAAATTATTTTTCTATTTTTTATGGATTTTGTATTATCATTCAAAAGTGGATTAGTTAAATATTATTTATATTATTTTTTAATTTAAATAATAATTTAATTTAAAATCAAATAAATTAATTAATTATTTTTGAATAATAATCGATTATGAATAATAAAAATTATTAATATAGATATAAAAAATATAATTATTAAATTATATAAATTATATTCATTTTCTGAGATATTTTAATAGAGTAATCATTTTAAAGAATAATTAATTTTAAATATACTTTAAAAAATATATATATTGATTTTTATGGCAAAAAAGAAAAATATCTAAAAATAAATAAATAATATTTTTTAAATATTTAAATTTTCTTTTTTTTTATATAAAATGGGTAATATATGCCAGTGTAAAGATATAACTCGTGAAATAGGAAATGCAAATTTTTTTGAAGATGAACATTTTGAAGTAGAAAGAACTAAAAATAATCAAAATAAGGTAAAACTTAAATCATTAAACATTCAAAAAATAAAAGAAGAAAATCAAAAAAATTTAAATAAACAAAGATTGAATCAAAATCATATAACTCCAAAAGGAGATAATAATAATGAAATAAACTATAATAAAAATTTAGAAAAAATAACACCAAAAGGAGATAATAATAATATAAATCAAAATGATAATTTTACTCCAAAAGGAGATAATAATAATAAAAATAAAGAAAAAGAATTAAATAAAGAAATAATTACTCCAAAAGGAGTTAATGATAATAAAAATAATGATTTTGAAAAATTAGAAACAAAATGTTATGAAAATGAAGAAAAAATAAATGACGAAGATAAAATAAAAAATAAATTATCTTTAAAAAATAATAAAAAAATAGATGATAATTTAACTGATTTTGAAGAAAATTTAGAAAATGATAATATAAATAAAAAAAAAGAAGATAATAACAATTATGGAAAAAAAAATGAAGAAAATAAAAATGAAGAAATAGAAAATGAAGAAAAAAAAACAGAAGAAAATAAAAATGAAGAAAAAAATAATGAAGAAAAAAAAACAGAAGAAAACAATAATGAAGAAAATAAACAAGAAGAAAATAAAAATGAAGAAAATAAACAAGAAGAAAATAAAAATGAAGAAAATAAACAAGAAGAAAATAAAAATGAAGAAAATAAACAAGAAGAAAATAAAA
>JAEEGL015318821.1_pt1 | contig 14468 bp, 16 predicted proteins | sample 9134231 | NCBI WGS metagenome assembly JAEEGL01 (sample SAMN16246548, study PRJNA631951) | gut metagenome | biome: gut microbiome; feature: rumen; material: fiber-attached | host: Bos | place: Iran: Karaj | collected 2018-10
CGGTATCAATACCGTTGAGTATGCCCGAAAGCTTCCAGCTTCTCTCATTGAGAATACCGTCAAGGCCGTGCGAATACCACGGGTCCATAATTTCATTTGCATATGACGGGCTGACCGTCGTGACGCGGTTTGCCGCTTCGATTGCGCCCTTCATAAAGTTGACGTCGCCGTTATACTCGACTATGTGCGACGCGTCGCCGGGTATGCCGAGAACCTCGGGAATGAGTTCCTTGCCGTAGGTTCCCTGATACTGAATGTTATGAATGGTGAAAACGGTCTTGATGTTTTCAAAGCCCGGTGCCTGTGCATACATTGTGCTGTAATAAACGGGCACCATCGCCGACTGCCAGTCGTTGCAGTGAATGATGTCGGGCTTGAAATCAATATAAGGTATCATTTCAAGTACCGCTCTCGAGAAAAACGCGTAACGCTCGGCATCGTCGTAATAGCCGTAAATACCGTCTCTCTTGAAATAATACTGATTGTCTATAAAGTAATAGATGACGCCGTTGTGCTTAGCCTCAAAAACGCCGCAGTACTGCCTTCTCCAGGCTACGGGTACTGTAAAGCTTGTGATAAAGGTCATGGTGTCCTTGAGTTCCTGCTTTATGCCGTCGTACAGAGGCATTACAACACGGCAGCCGATAAGGCGTTTACGCAGCGCTGCGGGCAGACTGCCCGCGACGTCTCCGAGTCCGCCGGAAGCCATATAGGGTAATGCTTCGCTTGATACATATAAAACCTTCATAAGGTTCCTCCTTTGCTACATATTAGCGTAGTCCATAATCGTATCGTAATAGTTTGCTATATTTTCCAGAGCGCCCGAAGCGACCATAACGATAAACGCTATGACGATAAGCAGAACGGGTATAGCAATACCCAGCGCCTTGGAAATATAATATCTCTTTCTGAAACGCTCAACCTTGTTTTCAAGCTGAGTGAGCCGTTCGCTGAGTTCTTTTATTTCGTCGCCCGCCGCAGGGGCTGCACTCTTTACTGAAGGCGCGGGCGCAGCGGTGCCGGCAGGCTTTACGGGATTGCCCGAAACGCCCAGCGAGGCAAAATACCTGCCCATCGCCTTTTGAGCGCGCTCGGAGCGGTGGGAATTCTCCATAGAGAACATATTCACCGCCTGCTCGCTGCTTTTGTCGGGATTTTCGGCGATTGCTTCAAGTCCTTTTTTACAGTATGTGCAGACCTTAAAGCTTTCGCCCGCCAGTTCAAAATCGGTCAACTGCTCCTCTTCGGTAAGGCAGCCGCATATTTCGCAACGGGTGTCCATTAAATCACTATTCCCTTTCCGACATAAATCGGGTAATTCTCAGCGCCCGAAAGTGTCTTGTTCGGCGTGATAACAGCGTTCTTGTCGATAATTGTGTAGTTGAGCGTTGTGCCCGAAGCGACAAAGCTCTCGTGCATAATAATCGAATTCTTTACAACCGCGCCCTTTTCGATACGTACGCCGCGGAAGATGATTGAATTCTCAACCTCACCCTCGATGATACAGCCATTGGCGATAAGCGAATTTTTGACCACGCTTGAAAGTCCGTAGGTTGCGGGCATATCGTCGCGGATTTTGGTGTAAATCGGTCTTTCGGGATTGAATATACAATCGCTGTTGTTGATGTCGAGAAGCTCCATATTCGCCTTGAAATATGAGTTGAGCGAATCGATTGTAACCGAGAAGCCCTCAGCCTCATAGGCGTACATATTGAGCTTGCCGACGCTGCCTCTGAGTATATCCGCCTCAAAGTCCGTATAGCCCGAGCTGATGGCTTCATTCATAAGTCTTTCGAGCAGGGACTTCTTCATAAGAATAAGGTTAAGCGAATAGTTTACCGTGCCCTGAGCGGAAGGCGTTACGGAAATCTTTGAGATTTTGCCGTCGGGATTGACGTCCATAACAACCGTGTCCGTAAGCGAAGGCGCAACGCCGTTCTTGTAAACTATTGTGATGTCCGAATTCTTGTCTGTGTGGAAATCGGTAAGCTTGTCAATATCAATATTGAAAACGCTGTTGCAGTCCGAAAGCAGAACGTATTCCTGCTTTGAACGGCTGATAAAGCCCATTACGCCCTTGAGCGCAGCCATTTTATCGGAGTTTGAGCCCTGCTCCGCGGTTGAGAACGGAGGCAGAAGGAAAAGACCGCCCGTCTTTCTCGAAAGATCCCACGGCTTGCCCGTACCGATATGGTCCATAAGCGACTGATAATTAGCTTTTGTAATAAGACCTATATTTTCCACACCTGCGTTAACCATATTTGAAAGTGCAAAGTCGATAAGTCTGTATCTGCACGCAAACGGGATTGAGCCCATGGTACGGATGCCCGTAAGCTCGGGGATGCATTCATCATAGGCATTTGAAAAGATAATGCCGACTATATTTTTACCAATCATCTTATTTTACCCCCTTTACGTCTTCGTCAATCATAGCCTTAGGCGCAACCGACGCGCCCTCGCCTACCGTGATACCCGCACCGACAACGGCTACGCCCCACTGCTCGCGGTCCGTAACGTCCTCGGGACGTTTGCCGACCTTCGCGCCCTTTTCGATAACGGCATTCTCGGCAATAATTGCGTATTCAACGTCAGCGCCCGCCTTGATTTTTGCGCCGGGCATTACTATTGAGTAGCGCACCTTGGCGCCCTCCTCAACGGTTACATTGTGGAAGAGTATCGAATACTCCAGCTCGCCGAAAACTCTCGAGCCCTCGGCTACCATTGAATTCTGCACGTCGGCAGTCGCCGCAACGTACTGCGGAGGAGCTATCGGAGTTTTGGAATAGATAAGCCACGATTTGTCAGACAGATCGAGGTCGATTTTCGGATTGAGAAGGTCGAGATTCGCCTCCCAGAGAGAATCGATTGTTCCGACGTCCTTCCAGTAGCCGTCAAACAGATATGCGAACATTCTTTCACCCGCATTGTGCATGGCGGGAATTACGTCGTGACCGAAGTCGTTTGACGAGTCGGGATTGTTCTCGTCGTCGATAAGATACTGACGAAGCTTTGACCACGTGAAGATATATACGCCCATTGAAGCCTTGTTCGAAGAAGGATTCTTCGGCTTCTCCTCGAAGCTTGCTATCGAGTTATCGTCGTTGAGCACCATAAGGCCGAAACGGCTGGCCTCCTCCCACGGCACCTCCAGCATGGCTATCGTACACGCGGCGTTGTTCGCCTTGTGATATTCAAGCATCCTGTTGTAATCCATCTTATAGATGTGGTCGCCCGAAAGAACGGCTACGTACTCGGGATTGTAACGGTCGATAAAGTGAATATTCTGATAGATGGCGTTTGCGGTGCCCTTGTACCATTCCATTCCCTTTATCTGCTGATAGGGCGAGAGCATGTGAACTCCGCCGTTCTCCCTGTCAAGGTCCCATGCCTGACCGTTGCCGATATAGTCGTTTAATTCAAGCGGCTGATACTGCGTAAGGATACCAACGGTTGAGATACCCGAATTAACGCAGTTTGACAGAGGAAAGTCGATAATTCTGTACTTACCTCCGTACGGAACCGCAGGTTTAGCGATATTCTTCGTCAGCACGCCGAGCCTTGAGCCCTGACCGCCCGCGAGGAGCATCGCAATACATTCCATTTTGCGTGCCATAAAAAGCCCTCCTGTATATGAAAATAATTATTTGCTTATCTTGTGCGTTTGATATAGATGGTTGACATCGGGGGAAGTCCGAGGCTGATACTCTGCTCGAAACCGTGCATATTTATGCTCTCGGTCGGTATTTTATACCTGTTGCCTCTTCCCTCGCCGCCGTAAAGCAGGTCGTCGGAATTGAAAACTATCTGATAATTTCCCTTCTTCGGAACGCCTATTCTGTAGTCAAGGCGTTCGCCCGTAGTGAAGTTGCAGACAACTATAATTTCCTTGCCCTTTTCGTCCATACGCCGAAACGCGATAACCGAGTTGTCGCTGTCGTCCGAGGAAATCCACTCGAAGCCGTCCCATGAATAGTCAACCTCCCAGAACGGGGAATTCGACTTGTAGAATTCGTTTAAGTTCTTGACGTAATTCTGAAGCTGACAGTGCTTGTCGAAGTCGAGCAGCAGCCAGTCAAGTCCCTTCTTGTAATCCCACTCAATGAACTGACCGAACTCGCAGCCCATGAACGTAAGCTTCTTGCCGGGGTGCGCCATCATATAGCCCAAGAACGCTCTTACCGACGCGAACTTCTCCTCATAGGAGCCGGGCATCTTATTTATAAGCGAGCACTTGCCGTGTACGACCTCGTCGTGCGAAATGGGAAGCACAAAATTCTCGGAAAACGCATAGAACATTGAGAAGGTAATCAGGTCGTGATTGAACTTCCTGAAATATCCGTCAAGGCTGAAATACTTGAGTATGTCGTTCATCCAGCCCATGTTCCACTTGAAGTTGAATCCCAGACCGCCCATAAATACGGGTTTGGAAACCATAGGCCACGCCGTGCTCTCCTCGGCTATCATCATGGCGTTCGGAAACTCGGCGAAAATGTTTTCGTTGAGCTTCTGCAAAAACTCAACTGCCTCAAGATGCTCGCTGCCGCCGTTCTTGTTGGCAACCCACTCGCCGTCCTTGCGGTCGTAGTTGAGATAGAGCATCGAAGCAACCGCGTCGATACGTATGCCGTCGATATGGTACTGCGACAGCCAGAACGTTGCGCTCGACATTAAGAACGAGCGGACCTCGTTTCTGCCGTAGTCAAAGACTCTGGTGCCCCAGCCGTAATGTTCGCCCTTTCTCGGGTCGGCGTATTCGTACAGCGGCTCGCCGTCAAATTCGTAAAGTCCGTTTGCGTCCTTCGGGAAATGCGCGGGAACCCAGTCGAGTATGACGCCTATGCCCGCCTGATGGCACTTGTCGATAAGATACATCAGGTCGGCGGGAGTGCCGTAACGCGAGGTTGCGGAGAAATAGCCCGTAACCTGATAGCCCCAGCTGCCGTCGAAGGGATATTCAGTAAGCGGCATAAACTCGATATGCGTGTAACCCATATCCTTGACGTAGGGCACAAGCTCGTTTGCAAGGTCGCGGTAGGAATAGAAGTTTCCGTCCTCGTGCTGCTTCCACGAGCCTGCATGCACCTCGTAAATATTAACCGGAGAATTGTAGATATTCTTTTTGGAATGCTTCTGCTGCCACTTTTCGTCGTGCCACTTATAGCAGCCGTCAAGCTCGTAGAACTTGGTGGCGTTGCCCGGACGGGTTTCCATATGGACGCCGTAGGGGTCGCTCTTCATAAGCACTCTGCCGTCCTGCGCGGTGACGGCGTACTTGTACGCGTCATACTGCTTGACGCCCTTTATCTCGCATTCCCAGACGCCGCCAGAATTCTCGATACAGTACATCTGATTTGCGCCGTTGTCCCAGCCGTTGAATTCGCCGGCTACACTGACGGCTCTCGCGTGGGGAGCCCATACGCGGAAAACGACCGTATCCTCATCCTTACGGTGAGCGCCGAAGTATTCGTACGAATGTGAGTTGCTGCCCTCGTGAAAAAGATAGAGCGGAACCTCACGTTCTTTTTTTGCATCATTGTGTATCGCCTTTGACATAACAATACCTCACCTTATTTTAATCCGTTAAGTATTTTATCATTATAATATCAAGAATTCAAGTGATTTTTGACTATTTCGTTCAAAAAAACGCCGAAGTTTGTTACAGCAATTTGTACACTTTGTTACAAAATTCACTTATTTGCTCCCATAAGAGAGTATAACAAAACGTTCCGCACGCAACGCATACACGTCACGCACGGAACGCCCTTTTATTCATTTACCTGCCGCAGCACTGTTCAGAATGTGCCCTCTACCGTGAAATGAGTTGTCAGCCGTATCGATTCGGTCTGGCTGTCGTACTCGGCGTCCTCCATAATAATTTCGGACACCTGATAGTCGTAGTTTGAGCTCATCAGCATCGTGTAAATATAATCCGCCGCCGTAAACGACCTCTGCGCTCCGTTTGAAAACGAAACATAAAAGCGGATGCGCATTTTCAGCTTATACTCTCTCTTGCCCTGCCCGACGGTGTGGCCGGTTGAGTTATGAGTGTAAAGCGAAGGTCCTGCATTGAACTGCTCTACCCCGACGGAAATGACGGGATCGTCGTTGATTGCGATGGGTGTGATGTTGCTGTCGTACTCGGGAACAATGGTTTTCTGCGAAAGATCAGGTATGCTTTTAAGATAGTTTATGGTGGCCGAAACCGCCATAGATGAAATATTCAAGCTATTCAACCCTTTCCTTGATTACTGCCCAGATATAGACGGGTTTATCTTTTATATATACCTTTTCCCAGTGATGAATGAGATAGGACTTGCCGTCGTCCGTACGGATAATTGCGCCGTCGCCCAAGCTGTCAAAATTAACGTACGACGGCCCGATGTACAGAAAGAACGATTCGGGATAATGGCCCAGCTCGTTATAGCTTCCGTACAGATACATTTTGTTCTTGTATCTGAGCGGTTCTACGACCGCGCGGTAACGGCGAGAGGTCCATCCGTTATAAGTGACAAAGGTGTCCCTGCCGAAGTTTTCAATAAACTTATCAAGCTCTTTCATACTTCACCTGCTCAAAAACAAAATCGCTGTCCTCTAAAAGCGGATAAGCAGAAATCAGAGCCTCATCCCTCATATTCGCCGCCCATTCAAGGCGAAGCGACGGGCTCTGACTGACGGTTATATCGCCTGCCTTTGTGCTCTCGGTTATTTCACCCGTGAGCACAGCGCGCAGAAGAAGCCGGTAGTAACTCAGATAAACGCAGGCATTGACTATACGCGGGTCGCCGTCGGAGTTCTTGTCCTTGAGCCTTTCGTACAATTCGCGGCAGGTGCTCATAATCACCGGAGCGATTTCAAACGAAATATGTTCCTCGTCTATATCTCCGAAATTCTTAACACGCTGCAAAACACTGATTACGTCTATCATTTCGTCCTCCGTTTATATTGTAAGAACCTTGGAAGCGTCGGTGATAATCTTGGAGAAGCCTGCAATTTCGGTGATTGCAGCTCTTTCAAGCTGACGGTCGATAAGCTTGTCGTACTCGGTAAGCACGTCGCCCGCAGTTACCATTTCAAGCGCACAGCTCTTGTCGAGCGCTATAATTCGTCCGCTCATTCCTGTCGGCGCCTTGATGAGCTTGGCGCCCAGAGGCGTTACGACGTCACCGCTTGCGTGGAAGTTAAGACCTGCTGCCGCGTCGCGCATTTCCGACATCGAGAGAATTGCGGCGGTCGCATCGGCTGACGCGATGAGGGTTGTCATTTCATAAGGCTCAAACGTATTCCAGAGGTCAACAAGGTCGGTATAAGCGAGAGTGCCGCTCGACGCAACGCTGATTACATCGGCGGGGTTGCCGTTGCCGTCGCCGTTGATAAGAACGTTTACCGCGTCGCAGAACTGCTGTCTTGCGATATATGCACCAATCTGCTTGAGCATTACTGTAAACACATCAAGTCTCTGGAAGCGTATTGCCTCGTAGGAGGCAACGAGCATTCTGCCGCGTTTCTGAAGGTGAACGAGGTTCTCCTGAAGAGTGATGTTGGTCTCGGGAATTGCGGTGCCTTCATTTACGGGTGAGAGCGCCTTATCCGACTCAGCGGGAATTGACGTTACGCCTCTGTAATCCATGCCGTTGATGCTTGTAGTTGAGGCAACGATATAGGGAAGAACGTTCGCGTATTCCTTGCCCTTTCTTACCGCTCTGGAAATGTACTCGGGGAAAAGCGCAGCTGAGCTTGAGGTTGAGAAAAACTTCTCAATCATATCGCTGTCGGCGCCGTTTACCTTGATGTTGAAGCGCTTGAGCTGACGCTCAAATGCGTCGAGGCCTTCAAGCGAGGTGCCCTTGTAGTTTTCGGAAGGGTCAATGGCTTCAAGCTCTGCCAGAAAGCCCCTGCCGGTTGAATAAAGTCCCTTGTCAAGACTGATGTTTTCATAAATTGCCATAAGTATTACATCCTTTCAAAATTAAAATCTGAACTGTGTATTGCTGTCCGTATTCTTGCTCTTTTCGCGGTAAAGCTGCGGAGCTTCGGCGGACTGCTTCTTTTCTTTAAGAGCGACGTTGAGCTGTTTTAACTCCTCGGTGCAAAGCGATTTGCAGATGCTCTCGCTCGAAACATTCGAAAGCGCGGGCATATTCAGCGCAAAAAGCCTGACCGTTTCGCTCTCAAGCTGACGTCGGTATTCCTCACCGTCACGCGCTTTTTCCGTAAGCGAGTCAATATACCCGCCTATTTCGCGCGCCTGCTTTTCGGTGAGCGCTACGTCGCCTTCGGCGTTTTTAAGTGTATTGATAATATCGTTCATATCGGTCTCCTTAACAAATCCGAAGCTTTTGGTTACTCCTGCATTCCTCTGTGCGGGAACCGCGACAAACGACCACTCGTAAGCGTCGCAGGGCTCGCTGAGCTCGAAGTAGCAAAGCTTACCCTTATAGCTTCTGCCCTTCTTATGATGGCAGGCGCCGCTTTTGGAATCGTTGCCGCAGATTGAGCAAACGCTGCTCTTAACCGAACAGCCTATGCTGACCTCTTTCTTGATACCCGCCTGAATTTCCTTTATGAAATCCGCGTTTTTCTCAAGCCTCGGCATATAGCAGTACGCCTTGACGTAAACGTAGGGCTCGCCTAAGGAATTCTTCTTTTTCTCGTCGGTTACAAGCTCGGTTTTATAGGTTCTTGCCGACTGGTCGTCGGAATTGCAGGAATGATTCTTGATTGCCGTCCTGCCCACGAAAAGCTCAGCGAGGGTTTTCAGCGACTCGGTTGTGAAGCGCTCAAAATCGCGGTCGATTTCGTTGTCGCAAAGTATGACCGAAAAGGTGAAAATCTCGTCAGCCGTAAGCTCCTTCTGAGAGTAGCCGTTGATGAGCTTAAGGTCTTCGTCGCTTATGCTTTCCTGCAAAGGCAGGTTGTTCTGATAGCTTTTGTTCATATTTCGCCTCCCTGTGAATTGAGCTGTTGATTAATTTGCTGAGTTTTGGCATTGAGATATGCCGCGTTTGCCTCGTCGAGAGTGTCCTTTAAGGTGATGTCGTCCCAGACAACCTCAAGGGCCCCCGTGTAGCCACACGAATAAAGATGCGTTGCGCAGATTTTCTCGATAACGGGCGTTAAAATGCGTCTGTAATGCTCAAGCTCGGTCGTAAGCACGTCCGCCTGCTGCTGGGACATTCTCTCGGTTGTTGACCATGAAAGTCCGAGCATAAACGGCGGCAGAGACAGCTTGGCGACTATCTGCTCGAGTATCTGTCTGACGGGCACCTCGCTGTCGAGTATCTGATTGTCGGCGCCGATAACTTTTATTCCTACATCGCCCACGGCTATACAGTCTCTGGCTTCTCCGCTGTTCATAGCCTCGCCCCACTGCTCGGCAATCTGCATGGCGCGTTCCTTGGCGTAAGCCTTGTTCGAAGGCTCGCCGCCCGGATTGTAGGTAACGGCAAAGCGCACGTTGCCTACCCTCTCCCAGTTAGCGCCCAGCGCATTGAAAATCTTGACCAGTATTTCGCTGACAAACGGTAAGCCTTTGAGTATTGAATTACCCGTGAGCATACCCGCGTCGGGGTTGAGCGTTGAATAGAGAAGCTTCTGCTGATTGCGTACGGGCACGTCCTCAAAACCGTCGTTACGGCAGATTTCGATAATTCTGAAATCATTGGGATTTCGCCTGAACGCGACGTCGTTTATCGGCGCGTTGTAGAGATAAGTTACACTGTCATCAGAGTCCGTCAGCATCTCGGCAACCGCAGTGCCGTAGCACAGAAGCTGTTCGAAATAGGTGTCGATAAAGCTCTGCAGCGAAACCGAACCCGCGTCGGAGCGGACGTTTTTTACAAAGTCTTCTATAAAGGCGTCGTAACGTCCGTCCTCAACTGTCACTCTGAAGCCGCCCGTGAGCCTGATAATCTTGTAGATTGCCGCGTCTATGACGGGTACGGTGTTTCTCAGCTGGCGGTAAAGCTCGTACTCGTACGGTGACGGATTCATGGCGCGTGAGAGCGCGCTTCGGTATGCAGTTCTCTGTGCAGTTGAAACGAGCGCCGGCACCTTTTCGTCCGTCTTTTTTCGTTTGAATATTGCCAAATCAAAACCTCCTTTCTCTAGTCAGGCTGACTGCGAAGAAGTCATCATTTGTGTCCTTCAGCACAGTAGCCGTAAAATACCTCATGTCGTCCATTGCGTGATCGTTTTCCTTACGGGGAGCGTCATTCTTTGCAGACTCGTCCCAACGGTAAAGGTAGAATTCCCGTATAATGTCGGGACAGGTTTTGCAGATTCTCAGCTTCCCCGTTTTCAGCGCATCGGAGGTCTTTCGTATTCCCGAGAGCACGTCGTTATCAGCCTTTAATACCGCGTATCGGTTATGCCGTCTGATACATTCGATAAACGAAGCCGCCGACGGGTCGACTATCACTGCCTCCACTGTTCTTGAGCCGATGAGGTCCGTGAGTGAAGCATAGTATTCCTCATCCGTCATCTGAAAGCCTTTTCGCTTTGAGTCGTGATAGAACTCGTCGATTCTGTACCAGCAGCCGCCGCTCTCGCCCCATAGTCCCATCGAGGTCGGATTGACTGTTCCGTAGTCACACGAGACGTAGAACCGCTCGAAACTGTCGGGCACTTCATAAATGAAGCTCTCGCCGAAAAACGGGTAAACGAGCCCGTCTGCCGCCACCCACTTGCCCTCGACGAAGCGTTCGTAGAACGCGCCGGAGTAAAGCGTGCGGTAGCGGTTGATGATATCGGTGGAGAGTGAGGGATTGTCCTCCATTCTGAAATGCAGATACAGACAGTTCTTTTCGTCCGCCTTTTTTATCCACTCCCGATAGAACCAGTGAGCGGGGTTTTCGGGGTTGCAGTTGAACCACAGCCGCGAGCCGTCAACCGAGCAGCGCGCTATCGCCTGCTCACAGAAGGAGCGCGGCATAAGCGCAACCTCGTCAAGCATAATTCCCGAGAGCGTAAGTCCCTGAATAAGCGCCGCCGAGGACTCGTCGCGGCCGCCGAAAAGATAGAAGCGGTTGGTGACGCAGTCCCTTGAAATATCGACGTAATTCTTTGACACACTCTCGCGGCAGTCAAAGCCCAGATCCCTTAAAAGCTGCAAAAGAGGGGTGATAACGTTTCTGCGCAGCGAGGTGATTGTCTTGCCGCAGAAGGCAAACGAGCTTCCCGAAAAACGGTAGAACGCCCATGCCGTAAAGCTCAAGGACATACAGACCGTCTTTCCGCTTCGCACCGCGCCGTCGCAGATAATCGCGTCACGGGATTTGTAAGGGCTGCTTTCGCACCACCAGTTGAGCAAAGTCAACTGTTTCTTTGAAAAGGATCTGAAATCTTCAGCTCTCAAGGTCATCCTGCCTTTCGCTTATAAGCTTTGCCGAGCTTTCGAGCGCCTTGTAAAACGGCAGCGAGCTCTCGCCCGAGCCGACCGCTTCGAGTGCCGCAAGAGCTTCGAGTGCTTTTAGACGGTCAAAGAATTTAATCTCCATTCCGCCGCCCTTTGGTATCTTGATATCCGACACCATAAAAAGATCAAGGCTTTCAAGCTCGCCGCGTTCGCCGTCGATAAGCTTTATCGCATCGGCAACAGGACCGAAGGCGAGGTGCCTGAATCCCGCCTTAGCCTGACTTATTGAATCGTTTTCCCTGTCGAGCTTTTCAATCTGCTGTCTTATTTCCTGCCTTGAAATAAGCTTCGCGCCGTTGAGTGCGGGCAAAGCCTTATAGCCCGCGAGATACGCCGCCTGCCGTGGTGAGCGAAGCTGGGCGTAATATCGGCAGAAGGCTTCTTCTTTTTTGCTGAGTTTGTTTTTCATATTTTTCATCCTTTCTCGAAAAAGCATCCCTCACCCATAGTCCCACGAAGGCAAAAGTGTCCGCATTTTGCATTACACTTGCATATAGTATTTTTTTAGTTTATAATAGAAGTGTTAATGAAATAATCAGCGATTTTCAAGGAGGGTAATATGAAAGTCAGTGAAATAAAAGACATACTTGAAGCCGAGGTTATCTGCGGCGAGAACGCTCTTGACCGCGACGTTTACACGGCCTGCGGCAGCGATATGATGAGCGACGTTTTAGCCTACGTCAAGGAGCAGGCGGTGCTTCTGTCGGGTCTTATGAATCCGCAGGTTGTAAGGACTGCCGAGATGATGGATATGCAGTGCATCGTTTTCGTAAGGGGCAAGAAGCCCGACGAGAGCATCATAGAGCTTGCAAAGGAAAGAGATATAGTTCTTCTCTCGACTAAATATCCGATGTTCGCATCCTGCGGTATGCTCTATGAAAAGGGCTTGCGCGGAGGAGCTATAAAATGAGTCTGTTTGAACTTCACTACGAAGTGCCCGGTGACGATTTCACCCGCGCGGGCGAGGCTTCGGGCGACGTTAAGGCACATCTCAAGAAATTAGGTTTTGACCCCGCGACTATACGCAACGTCGTTATTGCTCTGTACGAGGCCGAAATAAATATGGTCATTCACGCAGGCGGCGGAACGATAGATGTTTCCGTTGACCCCGAATGTATCAAAATGGAGCTTATTGACCACGGTCCCGGTATTGCCGATATTTCCCTTGCCATGCAGGAGGGTTATTCCACCGCACCCGATAACGTGCGCGCACTGGGCTTCGGCGCGGGTATGGGATTGCCGAACATAAAAAAATACACCGACGAAATGATTATCGAATCAGAGGTCGGCGTCGGAACGGTTATTAAACTGAGGGTTGACGTTAAGGAATAACCCTCGCGGAGATTATTGATGGTTGATATTACTAATCAGAACGAGTTTTTCCACTCGGTGCGCCTTGACGAGGAACTCTGCAAGGGCTGCACGAATTGCATAAAGCACTGTCCGACGGGCGCAATCCGCGTACGCCGCGGCAAGGCGTATATTATAAAAGAGCGATGTATCGACTGCGGCGAATGCATAAGAATCTGCCCTCACCACGCGAAGTATGCCGAGAAGTATCCCTTCGAGGAAATTCTTCAGTACAAGTATAAAATTGCTCTGCCCGCCCCTACCCTCTACGGTCAGTTCAACAACCTTGAGGACACGGATATCGTGCTAAACGGACTCAAGCAGATGGGCTTCGACGACGTATGCGAGGTTTCGCAGGCCGCCGAATTCATCTCGGAGGCGACGAGACTTGCGCTCAAGGACGAGCGCAGACCGAGGCCGGTCATCTCGTCAGCCTGCCCTGCGGTTGTAAGGCTTATCAGGGTACGTTTTCCCAACCTTATAGACCACGTGCTCAATCTCAACGCACCCATGGAGGAGGCGGCGAGAATCGCCAGAGAAAAGGCTATGCGCGAAACGGGACTGGGCAACGACGACATAGGCGTATTCTTCATCACCCCCTGCACGGCTAAGATTACGGCTATCAAGTCGCCTATCTGTAACATAAAATCATACGTCAACGGCGTATTCTCTATTAAGGATATCTACCCCGTATTGCTGGGCTGTATGGAAAAGCTCAATACGGAAGAAAACGAAAATCTTAAGAATTCGGGAATTATCGGCGTCAGCTGGGCTTCGTCAGGCGGCGAGGCGGCGGGAGTTTTCGCCGACCGTTATCTCGCGGCTGACGGTATCGAGAACGTTATCAAGGTTCTTGAGGAGCTTGAGGACGAAAAGCTTAACGACCTCGATTTCATTGAGCTTAACGCATGCCCCGGCGGCTGCGTAGGCGGACCGCTGACGGTTGAAAATCCTTACGTTGCAAAGGCGAGAATAAATCACCTTCGCAAGTATATGCCGATTTCCTGCAATCACCTGCCCTCAAACGAAATACCGAAATCGCTCTGCTGGCAGAAGCCGCTTGAACCCGTTTCGATAATGAAGCTTGCGGACAATGTCCGCGAGGCTATGATAAAGATGTCGAGGATGAACGAGATTATCGAAATGCTTCCCGGTCTTGACTGCGGCACCTGCGGCGCTCCGAGCTGCAAGGACCTTGCCGAGGATATAGTCAGGGGCAAGGCGTCCATTGAGGACTGCGTATTCTTCACGAGTGAAAACACCGACGGCTCGAATACCATACCTATTCCCGCTCCGTTCAGAAAATCAGAGGATAAATGATATGACGGTTAAAGAATTATCCGAAAAGCTTGAACTCAATATACTTGTCGAGGGCGACCTTGACAGAGAAATCACGGGCGGCTACTGCGGCGACCTGTTAAGCTGGGTTATGTCGCGCTGTCAGTCGGGTGACTGCTGGTTTACCGTTATGGGTAACATCAACTGTGCCGCCGTTGCGGTGCTTACCGATTGCGCGTGCATAGTACTCACCGAGAACGCCGCGCTTGACGACGACGCAAAAAAGAGAGCCGAACAGCAGGACATCAACATCCTGCAGTCCGACAGAAATGCATATACTTTAGCGGTTGAATTGGGAAAGCTTATATGAAGGTTAAGGCGGATCTGCACATTCATTCATGCCTGTCGCCCTGCGGCGACAACGATA
>JAEEGL010011891.1_pt1 | contig 14467 bp, 10 predicted proteins | sample 9134231 | NCBI WGS metagenome assembly JAEEGL01 (sample SAMN16246548, study PRJNA631951) | gut metagenome | biome: gut microbiome; feature: rumen; material: fiber-attached | host: Bos | place: Iran: Karaj | collected 2018-10
ACAGTAAATTCAGGCCTCGGATTTCTTTATATACAAACGCGAGCATGGTTATGTCATCAAACCGGTCAGCTGCGCCTTAAAATGCAGTACTATCTACTAACAATATTAACACTCATAAAAAACACATACAATCATTACAGAGAAAACTTGGGATTTTAACACCATTCGAGAAGTACGAGCAGTATCTGGCGGTAGCATAAAAACTGCCACCAAATCAACAATCTGATTGCAGAAAATTTTGTTTTTTCTATTGTCTACTTGACGGGTAGCAGTTCACCCCAGATCAATCTAAAGCGACAGCCCTTTATCTTTTAATAGCGAGAGGGGGATTCGATCTACGCGTCTACACTCCGTTTCGGTCCTCGCAAAGCACTCGTCCACTGGACGAGTTGCGACGCTCCGGTCGGCGAGAGGGGGATTCGATCTTCGCTTCGCTCCGGTCGGCGCAAAGCCGAGGTCTACGTTCCACTTCGGTCGTTGCTAAACGTTCGTCCCCCGGACGAACAGCAACCCCCGGACCTCGTGCGCCCTCGCCCCCGCTGTCGCGGCGGCTCAAGATCGAATCCCATTTTCAGGTATTAAATAAAAAAGGGAACCCTTAATGGATTCCCTTTTTTATTTAATAGCGAGAGGGGGATTCGAACCACTTCTCGCTGCGAGAACACCAGTAAAATAGCGGATGTTCATGATGTCACACCCCAAATGTATTCAAAATGTATTCAAAAAATCTAAGTCAGCTATCTACCGCACAGCGGAAAGATGCTGACTTATTTTTTACATATTCATCACTGCTTCTTTAAGCTCATCCTCTGTCTTCACAAAGCTGTAAGGCTCATATTCTCCATACGCAGATGGTCTGCTTATTGTAACAAGCTGTATTCTTTCCAATCCAACTTTTGAAATCAATTCTTTTTTAAAGCTACAAGTGCAGGACCATGCTTCGTTTTATAAGCAATACAGCCTCGCTTATTTATATCTTTAGCTACAAGATAACACATTCTTAAGCATCTCCTCAAAATCCAATAGTTGTATTGTATCCATAACAAAATCCTTATTTAGTGTTAGCTTTAATATATCATAGTCAGTTTTTTCGACAATCAAGCCATGACAGCTCATTACAATTTGAAATATGTCTGATAATCAAGTACTGCAGAAAGTGATTATGACATGTCATAATCAAGAAATACTCTATAATTCTTTACTTGATGATCATTAAAATCCGCTTGTGAAGCCGATTATGACAAATTATTACATTTTTGTTAAATGTCATAATCCAATATTTATGCATATTTCAACAATATTGAGAAGATATGTTTTTGTAGTACGTGCAATCCGAAGAGGGTAGCGGAGTTCTTGATAATACCTTTGAGAATTATCTCAACAAGAAGGGACTTACGCCTGATAAAGTACATGAAGGAACGTTCCAGAATGAGAATGGCGAGACTGTTGAGATAATAATAAATGATTATACTGATTGATAAGATTGCATAAAAATAAAAGGCGCATCGTTAAGATGTGCCTTATTGTTAAAAAAAAACGCCCACACCGACGGAATTTGTCCGAAGATGTGGGTGATGTTGACACAGGATTTACTGTGGGTAACGGGTCGTGATACTCTTTGTCGACATCGGATTTAATAATATGTCCGGCATATCTGTATCTAAGCTGCTGAAATCATATTCAAATGATGTCGTAGATAAGATTTTGAACCGTCCGTATTTTTCTGGGTGATCCCAATAAACGCGACCATTCACATTCCCTTGGGCTATTATGAGTGTATTATTGTTTTTTGCTATAACAATAACTTTATGTCCGACGCCAGACGGTGTCACATATGATATGATATCGCCTATTTTTGTATCGTAGAGGTTATTATGGTTGTGCATAGGCGCATCTGTGCCAAAAACAGCGTCCTGCAATGTGGCTGCAAACGCTCCACATGCGTAAGTGTGAATTTGTCCGCCCCAAAGATATGTTTTTTCTTCACCCCACAGTGAGTCATCTGGATATTGTGCTTTTAGAGCCAAGAGCTTTGCTTGCGCTTCTGCTTCTGTGATGATATTTTCTTTATCTGTTTCATGTCCGCAGACTTTGCATTTCTTGCATTTGTATGCACCGTGTTCTGCTGTTGCAGGAACAGTTGTTTCAACATATTTGTGCCGTTTGCAGAGAACTGCAAGCTGGCATTTGTAGGTCTTGCCACTGACTTTAGCCTTGATGGTTGTCTTGCCAGGCTTCTTGCCAGTTACGACACCTTTGTTTGAAACAGTGGCAATTTTCTTTTTGGAAGAAGACCATTTGACTTTAGCACTTTTAGCGCCTCTGATCTTGAGCTTTGTGGTCTTTCCCACCTTGACTGATGCTTCTGTCTTGTTGAGCTTTACTGCCGCCTGTGCTGTCATGGGATTTATGACGCTGAGTGTGAGTGCGAGCATCAAGACAGAAAAGAGGCAGGAAATTAGTGATTTGTTGTTTGCCTTTTTCATAGTGCATTTCTCCTTACATTCTGACAAGCAAACTTTGCTTATCAAAACTATATTTATCTTATTATTTTTATCTATATAAAAAGTAACCCATTTCGGTGCTTCTTTTGGGTTACTTTTTCATGATCAATGTCATTATGACATGCTATGACAATGTCATAATGTGTCATAATGGAATAAGTAGCCCATACAGGTATATCCAAAGGGGTTACTTTTTAAGAATTAACCCATATAGGGACACTAAAGGGGCTACTTATAATAAATAGCCCCTTTGGAGACCCTCATGTTGCATTATTATATCACAGCGGCAAGGATTAATAAATGCACGTCTTAATTTAATGTGATGCATGAAAACCAAATTATTGGAGAGCTTCTGGTTTTTCTGTAGGACAGCTTTATCATTTTTCATTGCCATTTTCAGAACCCACATTCGATTATGACATGTCATAACTCAGTAATACTCTGCTATCCCATTCTTGATCACTCATGCATTCCGCTTGTGGAGCCGATTATGACATGGTATGACATTTTTACTTTATGTCATAATCCACTATTCATGCGTATTTCAACAATTAAAAGACAGTGTGTGTTGAAACAGAAATTATTTATGAGAACGCGATTTGCATGTAATTTTCATTGGAAGTATGTAGATAATTAGTATAAAAAAATTCCCACGCCACGGATTTTATCCGCAGAGTGGGGGAATAGTTTGTTATTCATATCTGGTCGCAATCCATTTTAAAGGATAAGACTCAGCAATGGGTGCGAATTCAGTATCATTTATTTGATACATCCAGGCTAATGTTGTCGCTGATGTTATCTTATATTGTATGCCCCATTTAATAATATCGCCAGAGCTTCTTTCCGCCGTTGTAATTATATCTCCATTTCGCGCAATAACTATTCCGCCGTGAGGTCCAGCAGGTCCTGTATAACCCACAACATCCCCGATCTTGATGTCATATAGATTGTTGTGCTTGTGGATAGGCGCTGTTACACCAAATACTGTGTCCTGAAGAAGCGCAGCAAATGCGCCACAAGCCTGAGTCGGTTCAGTATTGTACCACAGATATGTTTTATCCATACCCCAGGGCGTCCCGTCAGGATATTGGGATTTCAGTGCCATAAGTTTTGCCTGAGCTTCAGCTTCTGTGATTTGAGGTGGAATATCTTCTTTATCTGTTTCATATCCGCAGACTCTGCATTTCTTGCACTTGTATGCACCGTGTTCTGGTGTTGCAGGAATGGTTGTTTCTACATATTTATGCCTCTTGCAGAGAACTGAAAGCTGGCATTTGTAGGTCTTGCCACTAACTTTAGCCTTGATGGTTGTCTTACCAGGCTTCTTGCCAGTTACGACACCCTTGTTTGAAACAGTGGCGATCTTCTTTTTGGAAGAAGACCATTTGACTTTAGCACCTTTAGCACCTTTGATTTTGAGCTTTGTGGTCTTTCCTACTTTAACTGTTGCTTCTGTCTTGTTGAGCTTTACTGCAGCTTCGACTGTTACGGGATTCATGATGCTGAGTGTGAGCGTGAGCATCAGAACAGAGAAGAGGCAGGAAAGCAATGATTTGTTGTTTGCCTTTTTCATAACTTGTTTCTCCTTACATTCTGACAAGCGGTGCTTATCAAAATTATATTTATCTTATTATTTTTATCTATATAAAAAGTAACCCATTCTGGTGCTTCTTTTGGGTTACTTTTTCATGATCAATGTCATTATGACATATTATGACATTGTCATAGCATGTCATAATGGAATAATTAGCCCATGTAAGTATATCCAAAGGGGTTACTTTTAATAATTAACCCATATAGGGGCACTAAAGGGGCTACTTATAATAAATAGCCCCTTTGGAGACCCTCATGATGCATTATTATATCACAGCGACAAGGATTAATAAATACACGTCTTAACTTAATGCGATGCATGAAAACAAATTATAAAAGAGATTCCGTTTTTTTCTGTAGGACAGCTTTATCATTTTTCATTGCCATTTTTCAGAACTCACATTCGATTATGACATGTCATAATATGTCATAATCCAGTATTACTCTGCTATATCGCTCTTGGCTAATCATACATTCCGCTTGTGGAGCCGATTATGACATGGTATGACATTTTTGATATATGTCATACCAGAAATAAGTAGCCCATTCAGGTATATCCATATGGGTTACTTTTTAAGAATTAACCCACATAGGGACACTAAAGGGGCTACTTATAATAAATATCCCCTTTGGAGACCCTCATGTGGCAAAAAACTTTTTATATTTTCATTTGTTATCCGGGCTACTTGGTGCACAATGAAGAAACTTTAGATAAATATGTTTACCACAATAAAATATTATTCTTGTACCAATGGTGCAGTCACCCATATAATAGAATGCGACATCAAATTAAGGAATGTAACATAAATGAAAAGATGTACAGAATTATCAGTCGAGCAAATACTTAAAGAAAAGTGCATATCAATTGGAACAATCCCAAAAGAGATTGCAGAATTCATTACAACTAAAAAGCCTGGTCTTCATATAGATACTACGTCAGAAATATCATTTTGGGATAATCGTATTACACATACTGAAAATCATAAAGATGATTTTATGTCCGATATAATGTATGAGGACTGTTTCAGATCGATTCCTGACTTCATCAAAAATCCTGATGTAATAAGTATAAAGAAAGACAACAGCAGCATTTCGTTTATCAAGAGGTTGACACAGGATATAAGTGTTGTTGTCAGGATCACTAACAAAGGAACGTATTCTTATCGTACAATGTATCCGCTTATGTCAGCGCAGTTAGATAAATATTTAGCTGATGGTACAGCATGGGAATATCCCAAAAACAATATTGACTCAGAGAATGAATAGGTTATAATAAAATTACCAAGAGATAGAAGCTGAGGACGGAACAGGCAGCCGTCGCGCCCTTGTGGTCTTAAAATGAGATGCTGGATTGCCACCCAGCCTCTTCTATCTTAACGACAAAAAAGTTCCTATCTTCTGTAAATATGCAGAAAGACGAGGAGCTTTTTTGTTGCCTTTTTAACTGCTATGTTGCAATTATTATTGTTCACAAAAAATATCCATCGATATGCCAAAGGCATATTCTTATATCTTCTCTATTACATCACGGTTGTGATGTCAATTGTCTCCTTTTTTATCACAGGCGTGTTAAATCTATCTATCAGTAAGCTACACGCCGTACTGCGTTATAACTATATATCGTTTATAATGTATCTCCATTGTGATATTCCCATGACTTAGAGTGCGTGACACGATGGTTGTTCAAGACTTAGAGTCAACAACTCCCGAAACGCAGTAATACTGCCCATCTTCCACCAGGACTTAGAGTCTTCAACTCGACTCAGAGTCAAAATTGAGTCGGACTCTAAGTCGCTAAACCAAGGTGGAATCTGGGCTCAAATAAAAAAACAATCTGACCGCACACAATGCGGTCCAAACCTACAAAGAGCATAAGAGTCAGCGACACGCCATAAAAATGCACAGCATTTTTGCGTGCTCGGCACAGCCGAGGCTGACCGTGACATTTGCTCTATTCGATGTGCATTCTGCACGTGATATTTTCCTTTTTTTCGCAACGCGAAAGCGTGCTATCTTGGTTTGCCCATTTTGAAAATGGGCCGGCGGGAATAATGAAACTAATAATAGTCTTTATCCAAAAGGAGGATAAAAATGAACGTAATTACATTTAACGAAACAATCAAAACAAAAGTATCAAACATTCTCGCTGCAAGACATCTCGATGTAGATGTTAATGTTGAACACCTTACTAAGGCAAATGGTATTGAATATGATGCCTTAACTTTCACCGGAAAAGATATGCTTCAACCTGTGATCAATTTGAATCAGTTCTTCCATTCTTATCAGTGTCACGATGCTGATATTGATGATATTGCAAATGATATCGCAGATATATATGAAGAATCTTTCCTGCCAGATGACGATTACAAAGTAATCTTCAACTTTGAGCAGGTAAAGAATAAAATCTTTCCCTGTCTGTATAACACGGCTATCAACAGCAAAATCAGTGACCAATATATTCATCGTGAATACTTAGACTTATCAGTATATTATTATGTCGCACTACCCATCAAGAATGATGGATCAGGTACCATTCTTATCAGTAGAAAGTTGCTTGATCTCTGGAATATATCAATCGAGGAGTTGGATCAGACAGCCTTCAATAACCTTCATGTAAATAAACATCCTCAGATAACCTCTATGTATGATTTGTTCAAGGATGAAAATAATGAAAAAGATATATCGTACATAGATGATCTGTCTCGAAATATGTTCATTCTTTCCTGTAAAAGTGATACCAACGGAGCTATATACATGACAGATACCGGAATATTAGACCAGCTTTCAAGTATGACTTCATCTGATTTAATAATTCTGCCTTCAAGCAGGCATGAGCTGATTGTCCTGCCATCATATCTTATGAAATCACATGCTGAAATAAATGATTTCAGATCAATGGTACACGAAGTCAATTCAACTGTGCTTCGCCCTGAAGACTTCCTCTCGGACAATGTATATTGCTATTCAGCAGAGGATCATGAACTTAATATAGCTTAATCCCAAAATGATTGACCGAGCCCGGCGCACAGCGCTGGGCTCAGAAAGGATAATAACAGAATGTATAACGGAAAACTTAGACCTATAAGTTATGCAACACCATCAATTACAGATAAGGCTTACTATAAACCTGCTTTTTACAAGGATGAATTTGCTATGTACTATGACAATCATGGTGATTCTGAAGTCCTCAAAACTCCTCAAACCATATATGAATACCTTGATACGTACGTCTACGGGCATGACTACTATAAAAAGATGCTTTCTGTTTTTGTATGGAAATGCGTTAAGAATCACCGACCTAACGGTGCTCTCCTAGTTGCAGGGCAATCAGGAAGTGGTAAGACAGAAATGATCCGAGCTTTAAACGAGATATACGACAATATCTACATATGCGATGGTAGCAGCATCACTCCTCAAGGCTATAGGGGAAACAGTAAGCTTTATTCAGGGCTCCAAATGTTAGACATGACTAAGGATGCCCCTATGCCCATATGTGTTATAGATGAAGTCGATAAGCTCATTGACAGATCGCAGTCCGGATGGAATGGAACCGGTTTGGTTGCTGAACTTTTAAAGCTCCTTGAAGGAGGCAATGTTAACATCGGTACTGAAGAAAAGCCTAAGATAATTGATACTTCAAGAATTGCCTTTATTTTGCTTGGTTCCTTCTCTTGCCTTGATAAAAAACATGCATCTTCACCTATAGGCTTTTCTACAGAAAATAGCGAGAAAAAATCAACATCCTTAAATAGAGATGAAGTACTAGCCATGATTCCGCCTGAGCTGAAAGGTCGAATTGAGCAGACTATCATCCTGGATAACTTTAGTGAGGATGACTATTTCAAGATAATGAAAGATGAGAGATATTCGCCCATTAAACGGATAGAGCGCGAATTTAGTATATCCATTTCCATATCCAACGAAAAAGTCAAAAAGATATCTCAAGATGCCTTTCTCAATAAAACAGGTGTCAGAAGCATGAATAATGAAATCAATGAATTTGTGAACCAGCAATTTTTTGAAAATCCTTCTATAAAAAAGATACAGATGAACTAAGGAGACAGAATATAATGGAACTTGCTTTAAAATACGATAATAACCGAATAACAGATGTTCATATCGCTCCTACCAAGGAAGAAAATGTGAAGCAGCTGTATGATTTATCTCAGGAACTACTAATAAAAAATCCTGCTGTTGAATTTGCAGATAAAGCTAAAGCGGGAAAATTCAATACCTTTTCTGAGGATGAATACTCATATGCCATAGATGAGATAGCAGCTATTAATCAGCTGTTCTACTGTGCTGATGATGAAAACAAACAACTAGCAGAAATTAACATTTTCCTACTGCTTGAAAGATTACTCCTTGCATATTTGCGGCATATTGAAATCTATATAAGAGATGTAAAAGTATTTAAGCGTTTGTAAATCCAAAATTCATGCTTTAGCATTGTCTGTAAAATTTGGTAATTTTTACCAACAGCTGCCATATTAATATAATATATAGCGCTTTGGTTATCCTTCACGAAATTTCACAATTGCTGTAAATATCGTTGATTTAGTATGTTCTCTATGCGTACAATTAATGTTGAGATATAAAAAAACACTAGGAGGTATATAAATACGTCTAGGGACGACGACGGTTCCCCTTCCGCTTGATTCGCACAGGGCGGATGGATCTGCTGTAAAAAAACAGTAATAGATCTTCGCAATTGTTGATATGGCTTAGTGCTGGATGTGCCACATTAGGACGTCGTATATTTATACGCATGTGGGAAACCGCTAATAGATATCTGAATCAGTATCTATTTTGCACAGAAACCGACAGACTAATTACATAGCCTGCTAACCACCCGAACCAGCACAGTTGCAGAACCAAAGTGTAGTATCGCGTGTTAGTGACGCATGCTGACAATAAACCTTCTGTAGCTGTGCGTGTGTATATCAGGGTGGTTTTGTTTTGGATCCTGTTTTTTATAGGAAGGATTATTATGGCTGATAAGGATTCCATAATGCCAGAATTAGCGGAGATTGAATATTACTTTAGAATTGGAATAATACAAATTGATGACATCATGAACTCCGACAAGGAGATAATCATGAACAAAATACTTAAACAAGTACACAAATATAAGATCATGCCACCTCGAGATAAATCTGGTAGGTGGAGCACTTATGTACCTGATATAAAAAGCCCCCATGGAAGAAGGCTGATACGCAAGAAAACAGAAACACAACTTTATAAATACTTACTTGAATTCTACCAAATAGACGACAAAAAATCACAAATGACAGTTAAATCACTCTTGATGGAATGGATCGAATTCAAACGAACATTTATAGGCGTACCTAATCAAAAGCAAGCCCTGTCACCAACAACTATTCGCCGTTACGAGAGGGAGATCGACAAATATGTGGCTAATACAGATTTAGCAGAGATGCTTATCAGCGAAGTAACAACTCCTAAGCTCACAAGCCACATGTCTGATATCATCAAAAATAATGATTTATCGGAAAAAGCTGCAGGAAACTTCATTGGATATATAAAAGGTGCATTTGCATATGCTTATGAGTCTGATTACCTCAAGAAAGACCCTGCTAAACGTATGAACCGCAAGCTTCTTTTATCAGTCTGTAAATTTACTCCGCCAAAAAGTGACCATGAGCGTGTAATTTCAGAAAACGAAATAATCGATTTATCATTTGCCATAAGAGAACATGAAGCCCAGTATCCTCACTATATGCCGGATTATGCTATAGAACTTGCTCTTCTGACAGGTATGCGAGTAGGAGAAATAGTCTGCCTTAAATGGGATGACATTGACGAGGATCATCTTGTAATCCACATCTTAAGATCAGAGCACAGGTTGGATTATTCAGACAAACCTTCGGAAATTGTGATCGGAAGAACAAAGAATGGCAAGACACGTACATTCCCTCTTACGTCTCAGATTTCAGAACTCTTGGTCAGGATCAAAGCTCTTAATCACTTCAGTTCAGAAGGGTACATCTTCACTCGTGAGGACGGACACAGATATACCGGACATGACGTTGGCTGTGCCGTATGCCGCAGAGCCAAAGAAGCTGGCATAGATAAAACTTCAATTCACGAGATCAGGCGAACAGTATCATCACACCTGAATACGATACTCAAAAATGAAACAGTTGGAGAGATGCTCGGCCATAGCGCGCAGGTGAATGCATATTACTATGACTATTCAATCGCCAGCAATTCACAGAAAATGGATGCCGCAGAGTCGCTGTATTCAAATGTATTCAATTCTAAGAAAAAATAAAAACAACAAAAAATACGGGAAGCGGCTTATTTAAGCCATTTCCCGTATTTACCATTTAGTAGCGAGAGGGGGATTCGAACCCTCGACACCGCGGGTATGAACCGCGTGCTCTAGCCAACTGAGCTATCTCGCCATATTCAGTTCTGTCGGCTTCTCTCGTCGACCGACTAGGCTAGTATATATCTATAAGCACTATGTTGTCAACAAGAAATTTTAAAATTTTTTATTTTATTTTTTTCAGGTCGTTACTGCTCACACCCTACGGTGTGAACAGTAACTTCACGCCTCATAAGAGGCGTGAAAATCAAAGTGCAACGATTGCACAACCGATTAAAAGTAGTACTACAGCTATAATAAGCATTACTACTCCGCCTGCTTTTGTACCTACTTCTCCTGCGAAGAATTCATCTGCATGTGCATCGGAAGGTTCATCGGGATTGTAGGATACATCCACTTCTTCGCCGACCTCTTTGGATGTCATGGAAATAATTTTCTTAAGCTCATAGTCTGTACCGCCAACGTTATAGGTAACATCAAGCCTGTAGGTCTTTGTCTCATGATAGCCCAGGCCACTCTTTTTCTTGTGCTTTAGGATTTTAACATCAACGTTCGAAATTTTCCCCCTGGTCTTTCCTGTTCTGCGACTGATCTGAACTCGACTCTTGGGAAGCTTAATTACAAATGTGTACAGTGCAATACAAAGAAATACGATGCCTAAAATAATGAATGCTGCTCCTGTCATAATGAATCCTCCTTTTCAAACTCTTCACTTTGCCTTTTGTAACAGTCATTTCCTTCTTATCTTAACAGATTTAGCCAGACCTGCCTTTTGTATAAGCTTCTTTGTCTTTTTGAAATTCTTCTTATTTGCTTTTATTGTGATAACGGCTTTTTTATTTGTGCTCTTGAAAGCATTTTTACCAACCTCTGTAAGTGTACCCTTTATCGAATAGGTTTTTAGATTTTTTGTGCTCTTAAAGGTATTTGATCCAATGCTTGTGACATACTTGCCAAGGGTCATGGATGTAATTTTCTTATTTGACTTGAAAACACCATCACCTATTGAAACCACTCTGTAGGTTATGCCCTTTGCTTTTATGATATTAGGAACCACGACTTTTTTCTTCTTGCCCTTGTAAGAGATCAGAGACACCTTATTTGAAGGCAATGTTTCGAAGGTCATGTTCTCAACAGTGTCGCCGTTTTTATCTACCGAAATCACAGAAATAAGTAGGGCTCCGCTTGGGCTCTTACTGGTCTCTGTGATGGTCTCTGAGCCGTCGCCATTCTTCTGACTCTCAGAATTACCTCCGCCGTTATCCTGGCTGCCGGGATTATTGCCTGATGTAGCATTTCCGAGGGTATAATCAACTACTGCAACCGCACCTTTTACGGTGAGCTTAGCTCTGTATTTGCCATCAGCGATAGGCGGAGCAAAAATCTCAGGATAAGAGGTACCATCTCGACCAATGTAGGTAACATTTCCATCCCAAATAGAAATTCCTGTCACCGCATTAAAATCATTAACTCCTACAAGCTTTGCGTTGGCACTTCCTGCCATACCAGGAGTCGCAATGTCCGGAGGTTCAATACTCATCTTTACCTGATAGTTTTTATTTGCCAGCGTACAGTTTGTGTGATTTGTGCATGTAGCGATAATTGTGTTTCCACTCGCAGAATATGAAAAGCTATGATGATGCTTCTCCCATTTTGCATATAGTGTTATATCTTCGCCCAATGCGTTGGCGAAATTCCACTTATTCCCATATCTGTCGTACCAACCCGTGAAATTATAGTTAGTCTTGGTTGGATTTGCAGGTGCCGTCACCTTCTCACCTGTATAGATAGTTTGGGAAGGAACTGCGGTCCCGCCATCACTGTTAAAGGTAACTGTATGAATCTCATAATTAAGTGCTATTACAGCTTCACTACCTCGCATTCCAATTGCATAGCTGCTATTATCTGCAATAAAGTTGGTAGATGTACCTCTTCCACTTAATCCGCTTGTTATGACAACAGAATTAAAGGATGTGGGTGTAGTTTGTGCAGTTACACCTATTTTTGCACCACTCTTAAGCGCACTTGTAACGATTATCTTCTTATCACTTCCCAATAGTACATTGCATTTAGAATTGGATGAGGATGAAGGGTTGTTTTCAATTACAGCTGAGCCGCCTATCCTGAGTGCAGTGTTATTATTAGTAGGTGTGACATATATACCTCGCTGTTGGCATTCGCTAATACTTCCTCCTGTCATGGTCATGGTTCCGCCAGCCAGGTATACTCCGCCGTTGCATCTACAAATGGTACCGCCTGTCATATTGAAATTACCTGTTACAACAACTATTCCGCCCGAGGATCCCAGCAGCACATTGGAATCATGAATTGATCCACCTGACATGTTAAAGGTTCCACCTGCGACTTTAACGGCGCACATAGCACCGGTTGTATTGTTTTTTATTTCTCCCTTTGTAAAATTAACCGTTCCTGCTGAATTGATCCCAAAATCACAATTGGAGATAACAGTGCCATTCACATTAAGTGTCCCTCCTGCATACACATGGACTCCGGAGCTTTTCTCAGTATCATGATTCATCATGATATTAGTCACACTTCCCCCATTAAGATTCGCCACTCCTCCGCTTTGAATCTTTATGCCATAACATGTACTTTGTGAAATTGTCCCGCCATTCATATTAAAGGTGCCATAGACATCAACTCCGGCATGGTAGCCGCTTCTTTCTGTATTATGACAATTAATAGTACTTTCATTGGTCATAGTACATGTACCGGAGCCTTCTATTTTTATCCCTCTGTCAGGTGCATTAAGAATTTTCAGGTTCTTTGCATTTAGCTTTCCTCTAACGCAAATTACCTGGTTTACAAGGTTAGGGTTAAATTCACAATTGATATCATTGTAATTTATTGAAAGGTCATTGATAGTTACATTTGCTGCAGTATCTACAAGAATAGAATTCCTAAAATAGCTGCTATTATATCCTGAAGGCAAAGATTCCCAACTCCCTTTATCTACAGCACTCATCATCTTACTGTTCCCATTAATTGTGACATTACCGGACTTAATGATAAGCGTAGCCTTCTGATCAAAACTACCCGTAATATTTATGGTGCAGTCCTGATCTACTATCATTGTACTCTGACCATCAAAGGTTTTGGTAAGAGCCTTGGCAGAAATTCCGGGCATCAAAAATATTCCCACAATAATGGAAAGCGCTATAAAAATATTTAAATGGATTTTCTTATCACCCATAATCGAATCTCCAGCAGCAGCTGTAAAACATCTATAAAACAGCAATAGCCGATATATTTTTGACAGGCATATAAAAATGAATATACCTATCAAAAAATATATCGGCTTAAATAACTGAAATCATTATGTTTTTGCTTAAAAGTACCTCACCAAGTGTCTGGGGTTACATCCTGTCAGGTGCGCTGAAGCCAAGAAGATCAATTCCTGTCTCCAATACCTTAAGTGTTATGTTAAGAAGTGCGATATAACCACTCTTCTTTTCCTCATCGGGTTCTGTGAGGATCTTAGTTGAGGGATAGAAGCTGTTAAGTGCATTGGACAGCTCATAAATATATGCGCAGATTCTGTTGGGCATAAGGTCTCTTGCAGCACTCTCTACTGCATCTGCAAATCTTGTAATAAGAAGCATAAGATTCTTCTCATCTGCGGACTCCGCGTTTCTAAGAAGAGCAGCCTTAACATCTCCGCCTTCCTTCTCATACTTAGCAAGGATGGACTTGATACGCACCATTGTGTAAAGGATGTACGGACCTGTGTCTCCTTCGAAGGAAGTGAATTTATCAATATCGAAAATATAATCCTTTGAAGGCTGGTTGGACAGATCACCATACTTGATGGCAGCAAGTGCAACCTTGTGGGCTGTATCCTTTGCCTCGTTGTCATCGATATCCTGATTGCCTTCTTTGATACGGCTGTACATCTGCTCATCGATCTCTGCAATGAGCTTCTCAAGACGCATTACGCCGCCCTCTCTTGTCTTGAAGGGCTTACCGTCCTTGCCGTTCATGGTACCAAAGCCTACGA
>JAEEGL012005827.1_pt1 | contig 14467 bp, 12 predicted proteins | sample 9134231 | NCBI WGS metagenome assembly JAEEGL01 (sample SAMN16246548, study PRJNA631951) | gut metagenome | biome: gut microbiome; feature: rumen; material: fiber-attached | host: Bos | place: Iran: Karaj | collected 2018-10
AGCGAGGTGGGGGAATGAAAGAGAAAAGTTTAGGATCGATTATCAGCACTGTTGTTACGGTTATTCTTTCAATAGTTGTCATAGCAGGACTATTCTTTTACGTAAAGAACAAGATCGTTTCTTTCCAGGCTGACAGGACAGAGCAGCGTAATGAGCATATCGAAAGGCTTAAACAGCTTGAACAGACTGACAGTGAAAGCGGCAGGATTATCCTTACGCAGGAATACCTGGCAGAAGAGTATGATTTTTATTATAACTCCCGGAAATCGGGGAATAGTTTAATGATATCTTTGATACTGGCTGTTATAGCACTTATATTGGCAATTTGTATAATAAATCTGGCCGTATATGTCATTAAAAATGTTACAATGGGAAATCAGCCGGATAAGATCAATATCATAAAAAACGTTATGCCCATACCTTTTGTGATCTTATTCTTTTTCTTAGCATCAAAGAGCGTGTCAGATCAATTAAATGTCGAGCCTGAGAATAACCCGGAGATAGAAGTATATAAAATGGATGTTACGCGCAAGGTTGAGGATACATACACCGACAGCGACGGAGACACCCATACAACATATTATATTTATTTTAATGATGATGAAGGTAAAGAGACACGCATTGAAGCAGATTCTTCTTTGTATAGCTCTGTTATGGGAGAGGGATTGCATTATATAGCGGGGGTACGGGGGCAAAAAGGTTTGCGTTATTTCAAAGCTTATCAGATGGAAAAATATGTATACAGGCCTACGGAGATAAACTAAGGAGAATACAGATATGAGGAATGAGTTTAACAACGCAATTGATGAAAGAGAAGGCAGCATTACGAAGAAGATAGCCTGACTTGAATGCAGAACTAAATTCCGCATTCAAGTAACCATAAAAAAGTACCATAAAAAAGAAAATAGCCAAAGGATATTATGAAAATAAAAAAGCGGGAGAGGGATTAAGATCCCCTCCCGCTTTTTATATCAGCCGTTCACATCTGATTTACACAGCCTAAGAATACAGGCAGGCCGGTTTCGTTATCTATTATCCCGTAGATGAAGGGACGGTCTAAAATAACATATATGTATTCTACAGGCGGTTCCACTGATGTGCAGCCGTCGGTCATTTCTATTGCTGTGGCAGCAGCAGCTCTGGTACCTTTGCGGTCCACCTCGATATGCGTCTTATGGATCACACTGCTAATGCAGACAGGATGGGGATCGCCGTTTTGTTTGCTCAGCATATTGTTGAAATCGGCAAGCTCCGGATCGAAGGCGTCGGTCATTCCCATTGACTGTAAGATAGCGCTCATTTCTATATCGTAATCAAACGTGAATTCGGGAATTTCAACCACAACATTGCCCGGCATCTTATTTCTTATTGCTTCGGAAATATCAGCATTACTGTCGGAAAGATCTTTTATATAGTCATCAAGATCAACACCTTCCCCGGGCAGCAGGCCCATGAAAGAGTAACGGCCGCCCTTATAATCGCGAAGGAAGCCTGTGCCCCCGTTTAGTTCAAAGTAGCGGGATTCTCCGCTGTGCAACAGGGTTACTTTACTGATGCTGCCGTCAGCATTTATAAAATCTATATCCTCATAGATCTGTTTATCTTCATATTCATTAAGCCATTCAGCCTCAAAAGCCAGCGCATTTATGATATACATCCTCGCTTCATCGGATATATTATCGAGTATATTGGGGATCATGCCGCGGGTCTCATGGTTGACCCAGCCGTTGATATCATTTAAGGTAGTGCCGTTAAACGGGGCTTTCCATACCTGGGCATCATACCATGAAGAGGCTTTGGAAGCGAACTCCGGAATCAGATCGTAGATACCCTCATCTTTTAACCATATGGAATTGGCGACGTTCCACTCAACATCCGGATCGTTCTTCATGCGCGTGGAAAGCTCATAGAGCAGAGGGCTCATCTCGTCTATTGCAGTTCCCCCGCCTATCACTGATTCAATCTGGGAAAGGGTATTTCCGCCTGCTCCGCTTTCTGCCATTCCGAAAGCCAGTTCGACGGATACGGGAGATATGCACACGTTTTTACCGCTGCCTTCCGCTGCAGCAGTTTCTGCAAAAAGCTTTGTCCCCGCTATGGAGAGCGCAGAGATCTGTTCGTTATTAATTTCTGATTCAGGTGCGCTCAGAGTTGAAACATTTTTAGTGAGTTCTTGCGATGCCTCACTGTGATTAAAGGGTATGCTGACCTCCCTTTGTGTGGGACTCTCAAGTACCGGCCCTTTGTCAGCGCAGGCGCCGAGCATCATTGCGCTAAGCAGTGTTATAGCTATTGTTCTCTTTTTCATATTATTTTTCCTCCCTGTCGTTTCTTTTGTTAACGATATAGTATATACGTACGGAGGCAGCGGATTTATGGCTTTATGTAAAATTTTCCCGGGATCCGCCACCCGGGAGAATGAATTTGAATAAGTATACGGATTAGGGTATACTTATAGCCGGCCGTGGGGAACCGGGGGGGACGGACCACGTGGTATTTTAATAAAGGTATAAGGGAGAGATTTTATGAGATCCAAAAGAAAGCTGGTTGAACGTCTGCTTGCAGGAGCTATAAGCGCATCACTTATCCTGCCTCTGACCGGATGCAGGGGTGAGGTGGTGGAGACTCCTCCGTCAGCCGTAGAACAGGTCACACCCACACAGGCACCCGTGCAGGCGCAGCCCACTCCGGAAGCAGCGGCGGTAAAGATAGATGATAACGGAAAGCCTATAGCCGACTTTGATGAGTTTGTTAACGGACAATGGCTTAAAGAGAAAGAAAAAGCTGCTTCTGCATCGACAACTGCAACGTGGGAATATGAAGATATGATCGAGGAGAGGCTTGAAGATATATTGGAGAATACCGATATATCCGGACTGTCGGATAAAGACGGTTTGGCGAAGGTTATCAGATTCTATAATGAAGCGGTAAGTATGGAGGATATGGAAAAGCGGATAAAAGGCATCCGTGAGTATATTTCAGCTATTGCCGGAATAAAAAGCCTGGATGAGCTGTATAAGCTTTCGGCTACGGAGGAATACAGCATATATGTTACTCTTACCAGGTTTGTGGTTCAGAATGGTGAGAATGGAGATAATACTGAGGTTTATGCACCTTACAGTTATACGGAGGAAATACAGTCGACGCTGGACATCATAACAGGAGATGAAAAGCCGGCGGATAAAGAAGCTTTACTTGCGTACTGGAAAGAGCTGGGATATTCTGAAGAACGTCTCAAAGAGATAGCGGATAATGCGTTGGAAGTAGCGGACGTAATTGATGAATATTACAAAAATGTAAATTATTCCACTGATCTGTTGTATTGGGATCAGGATCATCTGGATAAAAAGGGATTGAAAGTTCCTGTTATCGATATACTCCGAGAGCTTAAGGCCTATGGAAGATACGAGGAATTCCTTGCACCTGAAACGATGATAGAGATGCTGAATACGATGTATACAGAAGATAATCTTAAGATGCTCTGTGACAATTATATTTATTCTGCGGCAATGGATCTGTATTCACTTTCGGCTTATAAAGCATACTTTAGCGGTGAAGATGAAGACAGGGAGGAATATGAGCATTTTGTCAGACAGTTTTTGATAGCTGTGGCCGGTGATGTACTGGCTGAGGAATATATGAACAGATATCTGGAAGACGGAATGTATGAAAATGCAGAGATACTGGCGGATGAGATAAAAAATGAGCTTATGTCGGTTTTGGGAGAGGCAGACTGGATGGGTGAAAATTCCAGAAGAGCCCTTAAGGCAAAGATAGCCAGGATGAGTTATTTTCTGGGCAGCAACGGACATGTGAATGATCTTACGGATTATGACATAAGCGGGGATCTTATGGAGGATATTATAAAAATAAAAGTTGATTATAAGCGTTTTATGCGCTCCCAGGCAAAGTATGAAGATGATAAGCGCCAGCCTTTTCAGGTTGATTTGCTTCAGGATAACGGGCAGTATTTCCGTAAGAGCAATATGTTTGTACTCTGTACGGGAACACTGGTATATGACTGTATGAAGAATGATGCTGTTTATGAAGAAAGACTGGCACAAGCAGGCGTGGCAATAGCGCATGAAATGTCCCACACTCTTACGCCGGATTCCATTTATTATGATGAGCAGGGGTATTACAAAGAACTGTTGAATGAGGATGAATATGCGGCTCTTTGGGAAAAGGCAGGGGCTATCGCGGAATTTTTTGACGGGATGGAGATAGCTGATGGAAATAAAATATCAGGCTGGAGGGTTGAGGATGAAACTTTTGCGGATCTTATGGGGATGAGGGTATGCTTAAACCTCCTGGCAAAGCAGGAAGATCCTGATTATGATCTGTTCTTCAGAAAATGGGCGGAGAGGAGAGCTTTCTATCTGTCGGAAGAGGACATGGACAACGCTCTCACCGATGGACACCTTATCGGGAAATTCAGGATCAATTACGTTTTGGGACAGTTTGATATCTTTTATGAGACCTATGATATCGATGAGAACAGTCCGTACTATGTGCCTGAGGGCAAAAGGCTTACGACTTATTGATGATTCAGAAATCCCTGAGGCTTATGGGTTTTTGATGTTTTTCGCATAAAACGGGCACTCTGGCTGCGGGATCGGAAATACTATCACGCAGCCTGTATTCTGCCTTTAACCATGCGGCGCCGAAGTCTTCTTTATTATCACAGATAATGGGAGCGCCGAAAACTATCCTTGTCGGATATTCGGGAGAGACCTGTTCACTGTAGACAGGTATGATCGCAGCATCTGCTTTTTTGGCTATATAATGTACCCCCGACGCCACATCTTCGGGCGTGGTCATATCTATATCTGCGATGGTCTGCTGTACAAAAACGGTTACAGCGCTGTCAGCGGAAGCCTTTAAATGATCTATGCATTTGCGCAGTACGCTTATACCGCTGGCATTATCTTTCCTGATCAGGCAGACGATAGTAAACAGCCTGTTTATGAATTCGTTAAGATGCGGGTTTGAACCCCAGTCGCTTTTTGCGACCACCAGCATATTGGGGATGATGGTACCAAAGAGCAGACCGTCAAATTCAGTAACATGATTAGGGACGAAAACATACTTTCCGTGCGCATAATCGCCCATATCGATCAGCTGTATATTAAAGATCCGCTTTGAAGCTTCAAAGAAATCCGCACGCTTTAAGGGATCTAAACCCATGCCGGCAGCCATTTTGAATATCAGCTCCATGATCGTGGCGGCCTGGGTCGTTGTGTAACTGTCTACGCCGCCGTATCCTCTGATCAGCGCTTTCAGCTCTGAGCGGTCTATATCGTATATTTCCTGCATCGTTCTGTCTTCCTTTCCAAATGACGCTTTTGAGATTTTACTATGTTTTCTTTTGATATGCAATATCGGCTACAGAGTGTGATAAGTCAGCAGATAAAAATGGTACAAATTGGTGACTCATTTTCTGTGGCATGAGAGGAACGGATGTGATAAAATAGAAAGAGTCTGAGCCGGGAGTCCGGCTGTGGATTTTTATTACGGGATCAGGGCAAGTGAGCGAAGAAAAAGATCAGGAAAAAAAAGAAAAAGAAAAGCTTAGCGATGTTGAAAAAGCTTATGTGGAGCTGACCGTACAAAAGCGTGTTAAATTCTATTTGGCAGGCATATTATTTGTATTGGCTGTAGTAACGATCCTCATAGTCAGGGGCTGTGCTAAAAAGGATGATACGCCGCTTTCCGAACGGATCACCGAGACTATCGAAGATGTGATAGTGGGACAGGAAGGGAAGGTTGAGCTGGTCACCGAAAGTACGCTTGAAAATGCGGTGAGGAGCGCTACGCTGTATACGGCTTCGTATCCCTATAACGGGGTGGCACAGGTATACGGTACGATCGAGGAAGGGCTTAAATACTATGTGGCTTACAAGGCAGAGATCAAAGCAGGCATAGACAGCAGTAAGATAAGGGTGGAGCTTGATGAGGAAGAAAAGCTCATAATCATCCGCCTGCCGGAGATAGAGCTTACAGAGCCTTCCATAGACGGTAAATTCAAGTTCATCTTCATGGATGATAAATATAATACCGGAGATACCTATAATGAGGCATTTACGGCTGCTACAGCGGATATGAACCGCCGTCTCAAGCTGGATATGTTAAACGATCTTAAGAAAACTGCTACGGATTCGGCCAAGGCTGTTGAACGTGCTCTGGTCGAGCCCTGGGTTAACCAGGTGGATCCCGAAAAGCATTATACGGTAAAGGTTCTGGCCTTTGAGGAGGAGGAATGATGGATAAAAGATATTTTGCCATAGGTTTCCTGCTCATGATCATGATGCTTTGCGCCTGCGGGAAAGACACTGTGGAGGAGATCGAAAGTACCGTTTCCGAAGACGAGCCGGAGGTGATAGTGCTGTCTGCGGACTATGTTCCGGACACCCCTGACTTCGTACCGGAGCTTTCGCGTATCAAGAGCATATGTGAACTGTCCACGCTTAAGTGCATATATCACAATGTAGCTTACGGTACTCAGTATGCGGGGACCGGGCTGTCGCACATGGGAGAAAAGAACCGTAATTTCATGCAGGAGTACGACTGCGAAGTAGAGATCAGCTATTCTGTGGATCAGATAAAGATGGAGCAGAACGGGAGTGAGATACGTATAAGCCTGCCGGAGCCCAATATCACAAGCCGTAAGCTCCCCGAATCCATATCGCCGGATTCCTACATAGAGGAGCCGGACAACGCATTTAACGATAATCCGATCAAGGCCGAGACCATAAGTAAAGCCATTTCTTTTGCCGATGTGAATATGGAAGAAGAGATAAGGGAAAATACCAATCTGATTGCGAGTGCCGAGTATCAGGCCAAAAGCCTGATAGAGAATTATATCAAGCAGATAGGCCTGCTTACGGATGTGGAATATAAGATAATCTGGGAATAAGAAGGATACGGATATGCATGACAGTGCTGTTTTTAACAGGGAAGCAGACTCCATATTGGAAGTGGCCGATACGCTCATCAGAAAGACAGAGCGCTCGGGCATGCAGTGGAGAGACCGTAAATATAGGGAGCTCTGCGATGCTATGAAAGAGATAAAAAGCGGTGAGGACAGCTTAAGAAGTGCGGCATCTGCCTGTGCAGGCAGTGTGGACGCTTTCTGGAACATAGCTGCGGAGCAGGTATAAGGCGATGATGGATCTGGTTGATGTATCGGTAACTGCTCTGCAGGACGTAGCCAATTCACTGAACGATTATAAGCTGGATCTGCTGCAGGCAAGGGTCAGCACGGGATATTTTAGCGCGGTCGGTGAATGCAGTGCGGAGCTTGGCAGGACAGAGGAACAGTTAAGGGATCTGGAAAACGAGCTGGCCTCTGAACAGAAGGAGCTGGACCGCCTGTATGGCGAGCTGGATTATGCAAAAAAAGATCTGGCTGATGCTGAGTTCAGAAGATCAAAACTGGAAGGTGAGATAGCACAGGCGGAGCAAAGCGCCGGTGCCTGCGAAGGGGCTGCTTATAAAGCTAAAAAGGATATGGAGTTTCACGCTGCCGCAGCTGCAAACGCGCAGTATCAGAATGATGCGGCCGCGCATCAGGCGATGTACGAAGCGGCGGCAGCAGAATACGAGGCGGCGGTATCCGATGCGGAGAATTTCAAGGCGCAGGCGGCAGCGGCATCGGATGAGCTGGCTTATACGGAGGGAACGATATCCAAGCTTTATAAGGATATAGACTGGCTGCAGCGTGAGAGTTTTGATACACAGCAGAAGGTCGATGCGCTTACCGACAGGAAATACAGGCTGGAAAACAAGCTATCACGTATGAGGGATGCATTTAATAAGCTGGAATCGGATATAAGGTATTTTCAGAGTGAGATAGACCGCTATGTGTCGGCTTCGGACATCGTGGCCGACAGGCTGCTTGCGGCCACACAGCATTGTATCATGTATATAACGGAGTATGAAGACACACGTCTGATATAAAAATACAGTCGAAGGGAGAATCGGTATGGCAGCTAATGTATCGGTAGATGCTAAAGCCATTAAAGGCGGGATCATGATCACGCAAATGTCCATGGATAAGCTTAAGGAATCGTCCGTGAGACTGGAGCAGAATTACCAGCGTGCAGGTGCAGGAGGATGGAGAGACCAGAAGTATAATGACCTGGGCGTTCTTATAGATCAGAGTATCAATGCCCTGCGTAAGCCGCTGGCACAGCTTGAAGAATGCCAGGAGAAACTCAGGCGTCTGCTCAAAGAGGTGGAAGATTACGACGCGACCAGACTGTAGCGATTGTTTGTATAAAAAGGAGAATATCATGGCTGTATGTGCATCCGCGGATCTTATCCGTGAAATGGAAAATGATATAAAGAAGATGATAAACGAACTGGAGAATCTAAGTGATGGCATCGAGAAGGGGATAAAGAACCAGGCTGACTGGAACGATTCGCAGTCGGCACGCTTTCATGAGCTTATGCATCAGATAGCGGTCCTTAGTTCTGCACCGTGTTCCGAACTGATCGATGTATTGCCCAGGATGGAAAGACTGGCTGCGGCGCTTGATAATTACAACAGTGTACGTTTTTGACTAAAGGAGAGGGATGGCTGTTATGGAAAACAAAGCAGCAGAACTTGCACAGGAGTATGCAAGGAAGCTTCAGGAAGTACGCAAGGAGAAGGAAAACTGGGACTCAAGGTATGGCTATTTTAAGAATTGCGCTTTTTTAAGGCTGCGATCCGAGCTTAAGAGCAGGCTTAAAAACATAGAGAATAATGAGGAAAGCAGTGCAGCACTGAGGACCGGATATTCCCGCAAGAGGGCTGCCGTAACCCTTGAATTGTCACGTAACCTTACAGCTAATCAGGAAAAATTTGCCAGGAAGACATCGGAGATCTTTAAATCCGATCGTAATAAGCTAAAGGATTACAGGGAGAATTATCTTCACGTTCTGAGCCCGGAGAAAGCTTTTAAGGCATATCCGGTATGGGCCGAGGTGGAATGCCCGGCTTTAGCTATAAAAGACGCAGATGTAAGGGAGAGCATGGCAGGATCCTTCGGGACCGGTGACGAAGATGCCTTCCGTTTTCCGTATCTGCTGGGGACTGAGAACTGTAATTTCTGGCTTGATGGGAAAGAGCCCGAGCGTGATATAGATTTCAGCCACCATATACTGCGCAGCTTCCTTTCTTTTATTCCTGCCGGTAAACTTAAGGTATATGCTTATGATGAGCAGGAGATGGGTCAGAGGATACAGCCTTTCCTTGATTTCATGAACAGGACGGATGATGTTATAGATATAAAGTCCGGCCCTGATGAGCTTAAGACCCTGCTGGAAGCGCTTGACCGCCAGGTAAGGGAATGCATACAGCAGAAGCTGGGATCGAGCTATAAAGATATATTTGCATATAACCGTGCATCCGCGGGTAAGAGCGAGAAGATCACGCTTATGCTTTTATATGATTTCCCCGGGAACCTGGATAAGAAGAGCATAGAGTATCTTCAGAAGATCATGTACAAGGGTAACAAGTGCGGGATCTATACGGTAATATGTCACAGGTCTGATATACGTTCCAGAAACTATGATGCTCCGGATGAGGAGATGGTAGAGCAGCTTTCGGAATACTGCAAAAAGATAGAATTTGACGGGGATGATATATTCCTGCTGCCTGAATCCTATAAGCTGAGCATACCTTCCGCTCCCGGACAGGATAAGATGAACGCATTCATACAGGAGTATAAAGAAGAATGCGAGCAGATGAAGTACCGCGGCCTTTCCTTTGAGGAGACCTGTGCTCCTGCGGATGATGAATGGTTTGCATCGTCTTCGGTGGAAGGCCTGCGCATACCTCTTGGCGTGGGAGACGGCGGAGAGACGCAGGAACTGGTGATAGGCAGACAGGGATATCACGGCCTGATCATAGGCGGTACCGGATCCGGTAAGTCCACCCTTTTACATACGATCATTTTAAGTTCCATGCTGCATTATTCACCGGATGAGCTTCAGCTGTATCTGATGGACTTTAAGAGCGGAACCGAATTTAAGCCTTATGAACGCTTCAGACTGCCGCATATACGCCTGCTGGCGCTGGATGCGATACAGGAATTCGGTGAGAGCATCTTAGAGGAGCTTGATAAGGAGATACGCACGCGTGCCGAGCGCTTTAAAGAGGCAGGCGTGAGCAGTCTTAAGGAATACCGCAGTAAAAGCGATGTGCCCATGCCGCGCATCCTGGTGCTCATAGATGAATTCCAGGTACTCTTTGATATGGACCAGAACCGTAAGGTGGCTGATAACTGTGCTCGTCTTACCGCAAACATAGTAAAGCAGGGCCGCTCGTTTGGCATACATCTTTTGATGTCGACGCAGTCGATGCGTTTTGGAAACCTGACCATAGGTAACGAGTGCTTCGGCGAGATGCGTATCCGTATAGGACTTAACTGGGCCGACCAGGATACGCTTTCACTTTTCGGCAGGGATTCGGGCAGGGATATGGACCGGCTCCATAAACTTAAGGAAGGCCCTAAAGGGACTGCGGTCATGACCGAGGAAATGGGCAATAAGGAAGAAGAGAGCTTCAGGGTATCGCTGTGCGAGAACAGGGACAGATACCTTAAGGAGATAGAGGACCAGCTCGGGGATTATGAAGAAGACCGCCATGTCTTTGACGGGCAGCGTGAATATCCTCTTCTGGATGCTTTAAAGAAATATGATAACGACGGCAGTGGCGGCGTATCGGTGCTTCTGGGTGAGAAGATAAAGATCGCTCCGCCTCTTATGTTAAAGCTTCATGTGGGAGATAATCAGAACCTGCTTATCTGCGGACAGGACGGAAAGACGGAATGCAGGCTTTCTTCCGATTATCTGATATCGCTTGTGAGAAATAAAAATGCCGATGTGGCGCTTATAGACGGAGAGGTGATCTGCGGCCGTGCAAAGGATCAGACCCTTGAGTTCTATGATCTGTTAAAACAATATGATGACAGGCTCAAGACCGCACGGGATCAGGGGGATATAATCAGGTTTATAAGACAGGCATACGAGGTATTTAAGTACAGAAAGAATTCGGCAAAAGATGAAGCATATGTGATATTTATAAGGAACCTGCATTATATCGAGCTCTTAAGAAATATCCTTGCAGGCGAGCGTATCGATGAGGAAGCATATGCGGATGATACAGGCAGCAGTGCCGGCTCATCACAGGTCGATCTGATCGCGGCAATGATGAACGGTGAGATTGGAGATGCCGAAACTGCAAAGGAGAAGGAAAGAGACAATACGCCGGTGGCGGATATGCTCTACCGCATGCTGCGTGACGGCAGTTCTTACGGAGTGTACTTTGTGGTAACATCCCGCGATTATTCGACGGTCAGGGAATGCGGAAGCTTTTCCGATAATCTGCTCAAGCATTTCAAAAAGCGTATACTCTTTGCTCTTTCCGATGATGAAGCCTCAAATCTGATAGAGGGAGTGAAGCTTTCAGGACTGATACCGGATACGGTATATTACACGGACGGTTATTTGGAGAAGCTTCAGTGCAAGCCTTATAAAGAGCCCGGGAAAGATGAATTGAAGGACTTCCTTGACGGCGGAAAGGAGAATGATCGAGATGACTTATAAGGAATTGTAAGAGCTTCTGGATGAGGCTTCACAGGCCTATATCACCTGCGATTTTTCTAAGGCACAGGCGGCTCTGAAGGAAGCGGGTAATGTGAACGTAAGCGAATGCAGTTCCGAAGCATATTTCCGCATGGGTGAGGTATGTCTGGCTGCGTCGGGAGATGAAGCATTCGAGCAGGAGGCGGCAGTGCAGGAGGCGGAAAACTGGTTTGCGGAGGCTGCCAAAAAAGGCAGTGTGTCTGCAGAGCTGTTCCTGGGAGAGATGGCAGAAAAACAGGATCCCGACTTTATAGAAAAGCTACGCAGGGATGCCCGGGTTCATGAAGGAGCGGCTTTCTTGCTGGGATCTCTCTATGAGGAGGGCAGCAGTGTAAAAAAGGATGAAGCAGCTGCACTTAAGTATTACCGTCTGGGATACGAGATGGGGGACGGCGAAGCAGCATGCAGGCTTGGCGAAATATATAATGAGGGACTTTTAGGTCAGGCAAGGGATGAGAAAAAGGCTTATTCCTGCTTTAAACTGGCTGCGGAAAAGGATAATCCTACCGCGATGTTCATGATGGGCAGGTATCTGCAGAACGGAATGGGCGGGGTGACCGCATCGGATGACGAAGCGATAGAATGGTACCAAAAGGCACTGGAGGCCGGTGAGCCACAGGCTGAGAATATCTGCCGTTTCCTTATGCAGCAGAAGCTGGCGGCCCAGGCGGCAGCGCTTGAGGCAAAGAAAAGGGAAGAGGCACAAAGGGCAGCCGAGGAGCGGCGCAGGCTTGAAGAAGAAGCCCGTAAGAAAGCTGAAGCCCAGAAGCAGGCGCAGGCAAAGGCCCTGGCGGAACAGAAAGCAAAGGAAAAGGCTCTTGCTGAACAGAAAGCCAGGGAAGCAGCTGCGCAGAGGGCGGCTTCTGCACCGGCTAAAGGCGGCGATGATGTCAAAGATAAGATCCTGGGAGTGATACTGGTCGTGATCTGGATAGTTGCCGGCATACTGATCGGTAAAGTAGCTAAGTTCTTTATCGGACCCGGGATAGCAACCTTCATCATAGGATTTATAGGAGGAGCCCTTGTTGTGGGAGCGATCTTTTCCAAAATGGATAAATAGCGGAGAAGTACCCGTCTAATGAAGCCGGATTTTTATAAATTTTTATGGTATTGATCCTGATAAAGTAGTATAATCATAATTGATTTTTTATACGGAGACCGTAATATGTCTGCTCTTGATAGATTTCTTGATTATGTGAGTTTTGATACCCGCTCTGACAGCGGGATAGACGCATACCCGTCTACACCCGGCCAGAGAAAACTTCTGGATCATTTGTATATACAGCTTAAGGAAATGGGGCTTACGGATGTTAGACAGGATGAGAAATACGGCTGTGTTTATGCCTGCCTTCATTCCAATGTCCTTGAGAGGACTTTGCCGGCAATAGGTTTTCTGGCTCATGTGGATACTTCAGAAGCAATGAGCGGGAAGGATATAAAGCCGCGTATCATAGAGGATTTTGATGCACGGGATATAGTTCTAAATGAGGAGCTTGGTATCATAACGGCGATGGACGATTTCCCCGAGATGAAGGACCTTAAGGGGAAGACCATAGTGGTTACAGACGGCACTACCCTTCTTGGCTCTGATGATAAATCGGGTGTTACCGAGATAATGGAGATGATCGGATATTTTACCGCGCATCCGGATGAGAAGCACGGGAATATCTGCGTGGCCTTCACTGCCGAAGAGGAAACGGGTAGGGGCGTCGATCATTTTGATGTTTCCGGCTTCGGGGCACAGTTTGCGTATACCGTGGACGGCGGCAGGCTGGGTGATATATCCGGTGAGACCTTTAACGCAGCCGGTGCAAAGCTTACGGCGCACGGCCGCAGCGTCCATCCCGGAGAGGGATGCGGACGCCTGATCAATGCGCTGCAGCTTCTGATGGATCTGCATGCAAAGCTGCCCGCTGATCAGAGGCCGGAATGTACCAAAGACCGTCAGGGCTTCTTTCATATGACCGATATGAGCGGCGATGTGGAAAGCGCCGTATCCGAATATATAATCCGCGATCACGACGAGGCGGAATTTGAAAAGAAAAAAGAGCTGTTTAAAAAAGCAGTTAAAGAGATAAATGATCAGTATGGCTTTGAAGTATTGAGCCTTGATCTGAAGGACCAGTATTACAATATGAAGAGCCGTCTCGATATGCATCCGGAGGTGATGGATAAGGCGCTGACAGCTATGAAGAAATGCGCAGTCACACCGCTCATCAGTCCTATACGCGGAGGCACGGACGGATCGAGGCTCAGCTTTATGGGGCTTCCCTGTCCCAATCTGTGTACGGGAGGCGGGAATTTCCACGGCAAACACGAGTATTTGTGCGTTGAAGAGATGATGACTACTATCGAGATACTGAAGCAGCTGGTGAGAGAGTGGGCTGCATAAGGAGGAAAGATGAGCGTATTATTTGCCGATTATAAGAAGGCAGAGCAGGAAGCGGCAGCGAAACATCAGGCTGAAGAAGAGGCAAAAAAGAAGGCAAAGGAAGAGGCGCGCAGAAAGGCCGAAGAAGAAGCCAGGAAGAAAGCCGAGGCGGAAGCTAAGAAGAAAGCCGAAGAAGAGGCTAAGAGAAAGGCTGCGGAAGAGGCACGAAAGAAAGCCGAAGAGGAAGCCAGAAAGAAAGCCGAGGCAGAAGCTAAGAAGAAGGCTGAAGAAGAGGCTAAGAGGAAGGCAGAGGAAGAGGCACGAAAGAAGGCCGAAGAAGAAGCCAGAAAGAAGGCAGAGGAAGAGGCACGAAAGAAAGCCGAAGAGGAAGCCAGAAAGAAGGCAGAAGAAGAGGCACGAAAGAAGGCCGAAGAAGAAGCCAGAAAGAAGGCAGAAGAAGAG
>JAEEGL013916430.1_pt1 | contig 14467 bp, 8 predicted proteins | sample 9134231 | NCBI WGS metagenome assembly JAEEGL01 (sample SAMN16246548, study PRJNA631951) | gut metagenome | biome: gut microbiome; feature: rumen; material: fiber-attached | host: Bos | place: Iran: Karaj | collected 2018-10
GGTAAGAGGGTATCCGATGAAGACAGGATGCGCTATGAGGGAGGACAGTTTTTTGTAAAGAGTGAGGAGGAGATGGCCGAACTCTTTAAATATGCTCCCGAAGCCATAGAGAATACCCATAAGATCGCAGAAAGGTGTAATGTCGAGATCGAATTCGGTCATACCAAGCTGCCTCACTACGAGGTACCTGATGGCTATACGTCATATTCGTATCTTGAATATCTGTGTAATAAGGGCCTTAATGAGAGGTACCTTAACGATCCTTCATGCGATGAAGAACGCAAAAAGTCATTGGAAGAACGCCTGTCTTATGAACTTTCCGTTATCAGCCGAATGGGATATGTTGATTATTTCCTCATAGTATGGGATTTCATCAACTACGCAAGAGAACATGACATTCCCGTCGGTCCGGGTCGTGGATCGGCAGCAGGCAGTATTGTATCTTACTGTCTTCATATCACCAATATAGATCCCATCAGATATCAGCTTCTGTTCGAGCGTTTCCTCAATCCGGAACGAGTATCTATGCCCGATATTGATATTGATTTCTGCTTTGAGAGAAGGCAGGAAGTAATAGATTATGTGGGCCGCAAATACGGTCAGGAGAAAGTGGTACAGATAGTTACTTTTGGTACCCTTGCAGCCAAGGGTGTCATCAAGGATGTCGGAAGAGCTATGGATCTTCCCTATGCATACACCGACAGCATATCCAAGATGATCCCGAATGAACTGAATATCACGATCGACAGGGCACTTGAACTTAATAAGGAACTTCGCAGTAAATACGAGACCGAGGAAGACCTTCATAAGCTTATAGATATATGCAAAAAACTTGAGGGACTTCCCAGACATACATCCATGCATGCGGCCGGCGTGGTCATCTGTCCAGAGGCGGCAGATGAGTTTGTTCCGCTTTCGAGAGGTTCCGACGGTTCGATCACGACGCAGTTTACGATGACTACGCTTGAAGAGCTCGGCCTGCTTAAGATGGATTTTTTAGGCCTTCGTACGCTTACCGTTATCAAAAAAGCGATAGACAATATACGTGACAATACCGGGACAGAGATAGATCTTGACAATCTGGATTACAATGACAAGGCTGTCTATGATCTTATCGGCACCGGTCATACCGAGGGCATATTCCAACTTGAATCCGCGGGCATGAAGAGTTTCATGAAGGAACTTAAGCCGCACAGTCTTGAGGATGTCATCGCGGGTATATCACTCTACCGTCCCGGTCCCATGGACTTTATACCCAAGTATATTCAAGGGAAAAACAGTGGCGATACAGTTACCTATGCAACTCCGGAGCTTGAACACATCCTCGCACCGACCTATGGATGCATAGTGTATCAGGAGCAGGTTATGCAGATCGTAAGAGATCTGGCAGGCTATTCAATGGGTGAAGCGGACAATATCCGCCGAGCCATGAGTAAGAAAAAGCAGTATGTCATCGATGAGGGACGTAAAGACTTCGTGGGAGGCAATCCGGATAAGAATATCGCCGGATGTGTTGCTAACGGGATCGCCGCACCCATAGCGGATTCGATCTATGATTCGATGACGGATTTCGCCAAGTATGCGTTTAATAAATCTCACGCCGCGTGCTATGCGGTGGTGGCTTATCAGACGGCTTATCTTAAAAAGTATTATCCGGTGGAATTCATGGCTGCACTTATGACATCCGTGATAGATAATACGGGTAAGGTATCCGAATACATACTCACGTGTCGTGCGATGGGGATCGATATACTTCCGCCTGATGTCAATGAAGGCGCGGCCGGTTTTGCGGTAAGCGGATCAAGTATAAGGTATGCGCTCAATGCGATCAAAGGCGCCGGGTATAACGTGATCAACGCCATTGTGGAAGAACGTAAAGCGGGCGGTCTTTATAAGAATCTTGAAGACTTTATATCGCGTAATGCCTCGGGTGAGATTAATAAGCGCGTGATGGAAAATTTCATAAAAGCGGGCGCATTTGACAGCTTTGGAGGAACGCGTAAGCAATATATGAGCATATATCCCAAAGCAATGGATCGTATAGTGGGCGATCGCAAGAATAATGTGGCGGGACAGATCTCTCTTTTTGATATTGCGAATGAAGACGATAAGTCTGATTATGATATTAAGCTTCCGGACGTAGGCGAGTATACCAAGGAACTTAAGCTTGCATTTGAAAAAGAAGTGCTGGGTATATATATAAGCGGACATCCGCTTGAAGAATATGAGGGGTTGCTTAAAAAGCACGCAACCAATATTACCACGGATCTGTATTATGCCGAGGAGAACGGTTCCGATGGCATGAGAGTTAAGGACGGGGAGTTCATTACTCTCGGTGGTATCGTGACTGACAGGAATGTCAAGTACACCAAGAACAACCAGGCTATGGCTTTTGTGAATCTGGAAGATCTGGCAGGCAATGTGGAGTGTATAGTATTCCCGAAGACCTATGAGAAATACGGTGAGATGACGAATATAGATGACAAGGTATTTATCCGTGGAAGAGTCAGCGCTTCAGATGAAGATAACGGCAAGCTGATAGCTGAGACGATCACGCCTTTTGACCAGATAGGAAGGGATCTGTGGCTTAGATTTAAGGCGATGGAAGATTATGAGGCAAAGAGCGGAGCGATCATGGATATCCTTAAGGAATCCGACGGAAGGGACCGCGTGATCATATATATTGATTCTACGAGACAGAAAAAGGCGCTCGGTGCCAATATGACCGTGTCGGGTGAAGGAATACTGACACGGCTTAAGGAACTGATCGGAGAAGATAATGTAAAGTTGGTGTAGAATGGGTCGAGGAAAACAGATTTGAAAACAGCGATCAGACTTGATGATATAAGTATCAATATGGATTATGAGCGCTTCGGCCGTGTAGAGAAGATTTTGAAGGATGCAGGGATACGTCCGCTTATCGGAGTAGTGCCGGATTGTAAGGATACCAATCTTGATAAGTCGAAGGACTCGTGCAGATGGCCTGAGGATACAGTTGCTTCCATGCCGACTGGCAGAGAGGCATTCGCGGATTTTCTGAGGAACTTAAGGAAGGAAGGCTGGGTCATAGCCATGCATGGATATGACCATGTATACAGGACTGATAAAGGAGGCCTTTTTCCGCTTAACCGACTGTCGGAATTTGCCGGTTGTGACTATGAAGACCAGCGGGACAGATTAAGAAAAGGCATGAAGATCATGGAAGAGATGGGCGTGGATACCGATATCTTCATGGCTCCGGCGCACAGCTATGACATGAATACATTAAAGGCACTCTATGATGTTGGGATCAGGATCATAACGGACGGATTCGGGACATTGCCTTATGTAAGGAATATCGCTCATGCCGGTGGAAAACGCGAATTATCCTTTTATCCGATAGCGAAAAAGAGAAACGATTGCATATCTGACAGATACGGATATACCACGCTTGTGCTGCACGCCAACACCATGACGGATGAGGATATGGTCAAGCTTCGTGATACGATAGCGGATCACAGAGATCATTTTATTGATTATGCGGACTATCTTAAGATCAGGGCAGTGCCTAAGGGGCCTTTTGGTGGCATTACGGAATATCTGACGGCAACGGCAAAAAGGATATTGGTATCACTGCGATCATAAATTATGGAATGAGGCATGAAAGAGAGTAGTTTGACACAATGGCCATAAGAGTATTACAGGTGCTCGGTACCGTGGGACTTGGCGGAGCCGAGAGCAGAGTGATGGATATCTTCAGACACCTTGACCGGGACAGGATAGTATTTGATTTTCTTGTAACCGAAGGTACTGCGGATGAATACGGAAGTGAGATAGAGCAATTGGGAGGCAGAGTATATCATCTGCCTGCTTTCCGTATGTATAATTACAATAAATATGTGGAGGCATGCAAGGCTTTCTTTGCGGAGCATTGTGACAATGGTGTCAGCGAATATGCGGCCGTACACGGACATATGACGAGTACTGCGGGGATATATCTGCCCATAGCCAAAAGCTTTGGAGTTCCTCTTACCATAGCGCATGCGAGGAGTGCCGGTGTGGATCCCGGACTCAAAGGCATATGTACCAAGTGGTTAAGACGTGATCTTAAGAATAGGTGTGACATTATGCTTGCCTGTTCCGATGAAGCCGGAGAAGCGGTTTTCGGAAAAGGAAGCGATTTTAAGTTTATTCCAAATGCCGTGGATATGTCGGATTTTGCCTATGACGAGACACTCAGATTCGAAGTGAGAGACAGATACGGCATAGGAGACAACCTCCTGATAGGTCATGTGGGAAGCTTCAGATATGCCAAGAATCATGAGTTTGTATTGGAGGTTTTCGCAAGTTTACATAAGTCAGAGCCGAAGACCAAACTCATGCTTGTGGGAGACGGAGAACTTCGCCCCAAGATGGAGGAAAAGGCAAGAGAACTCGGTATTGCAGACGATGTGATATTTACGGGAGATAAGAAACCGATATCACCGTATTATCAGGCGTTTGACTTGTTCTTATTCCCTTCACGTTATGAGGGCATGCCGGGGACGGTTGTGGAAGCACAGGCGACGGGGCTTCCATGCCTCATATCCGATGCGATCACAAGTCAGGTTACCTTTACGGGTATGGTCAAGGCGATGCCTTTGTCAAGACCTGCTGATAGGTGGGCACGGATGCTTATGCGCATGTGTGATCTCTGTGGCAGTACGGCAGCCGACAGGGCTATTACCAGGGGCAATGTAAAGACTTTATCCGGCGAGGCCATGTCAAAGAGCATGTATGATGTCAGGCAGCAGGTGGAGTTCTATGAGAAGCTCTACGGGCTTACGGATGATAAGGAATAGTGTGACAGTATGGTGATTCATGTTTTTATTGCACATATGCATCTTGGTGGAGCCGAGAGAGTATGTGTCAATCTGGCCAATGCATGGGCGGCCAAAGGCCATGAAGTTCATATAGCGGTCCTTAATCTTGATGGGGATATCAATACACAGAATCTGGATGATTCGGTGCAGGTTCATTCTTTTGGCGTGAGCAGATTAAGATATGCCTTTGTGCCATTTTATAAGTATGTGCGTAAGTATAAGCCGCCATTTATGCTTGTCTTTGGCAATGATGCGGCCGTTATAGTACAAAAATTAAGAGACTTGCACCTGATAGATACGCCGCTTATAGTCAGGATGTTAAATAATGCCAATATCACTCTGGCCAAAGAGGATGGTGTGTCACCGATCGTTGATAAGTATCTTAAAAAGGCTCAGAGCAATCTGCGAAAGATGGACCATGTGGTGGCACAGTGTGAAGCGATGGGGCACCAGCTTGTTGACATGGGACTTGTAGGTGGTGATAGGTTAAGCGTCATATTTAACCCGGTGGATGAAAGGCTTCTTTTACTTGTCAAAGATAAGACAGATAAGATCGAAACTGACGGTACGGACAGTTCCAAGGAGATCGTATTTATAGGGCGTATAGATCCGCAGAAGAATCCGGTTGATCTTGTGAGAGCTTATGCCAAAGTAAGGGAGACTGTCCCTAATGTTAAGTTAAGACTGGTTGGCAAAGGCGTGCTTGGTGATGCTGTACGCGAAGAAGCCGACAGACTTGGTGTCCTTGATGGGATAATATTTGACGATATCCGTACGGATATGGAGAATGTATATGCTCATGCAGCGGTTGTTGCGCTTACGTCGAACTATGAAGGTATGCCCAACTGCCTGATAGAAGCCATAGGCTGCGGTGTGCCGGTGGTATCATATGACTGCCCTATGGGTCCTGCCGAGATAGTAACAGACGGAGTGAACGGCTATCTGGTACCAATGGGTGATGTGGATATGATGGCAGACAGGCTTACGGAGACCCTTATAAAGGACTGGAACAGGGAAGCCATCAGACAGACCTGCAGTAAGTTCCATGTGGAGAATGCAGCCGGGACATACATCGAAATATTTGATAAGGTGAGTAAAGACAAAAGATGACACCCAAAGTATCTTTATTGCTAACTACATATAACAGTGCTTCGGTGCTTCGCACAACTCTTGATTCCATCGAGGCTCAGGATTATCCGGATATAGAAGTGTGTATAGCCGACAGCTGTTCTTCGGATGCCACCATGGATATCATAAAGGAATATGCGGCGTCCTCAAAATATAAGGTCGTATATGAGGTCAAAAAAGACAGCGGTATATACGAGGGGCTCAATAATGCCATCGCTCTTGCATCCGGTGAATATCTCCAGGTCATGAATGACAGGCTTACAAAGCCTGATGCCATATCCAAACTTGTTAAAGCCATAGAAGATGAGGAACGCAAGGTGACTGATCCTGATGTTATACTTGGGGCACACAGTGATCTTGTGTACGCCGAAGGCGACAAGGTGGTCAGATACTGGCATATGGGAAGAGGCAGCATATTAAGCGGATGGATGCCCGCACATCCTACACTTATGCTGAAAAGAAGCGTGTATGACAGATACGGACTCTATGACACTTCTTACACCTGCTCGGCTGATTACGAATATATGGTTCGTATCCTTAAAAAAGGCGGGCGACTGGGCTATGTGGATGAAGTTCTTATATCCATGTACTATGGCGGAACAAGCAATTCGAGTATGGGCTCATACATGACTTCCGTATCGGAGGCGATAAGAGCACTATTGGCCAATAAGGTTCATCCTGCGCTTTTGATAACGGGGCTTAGGACCATAAGAGTGGCACTTCAGTTTTTAGATAACAAAGGTGATGGAGACAGATGAATAGAGCGCTTAGAAATATCATCAAGTTCATACTGTCTTATGTGACGGTCACGGGAGTGGCTTATGTTTCGGGATATGGGATCACACATATAGATATTATCCTTCCTGCGAGCATGGCAGTTTTATACTGCATTATCAATATGGTCGATCACAGACTGATACTTAAGGATAAAAGCTATGGTATTAAGACCATGTTCGGACTTGGCATATTAAGCAGACGAGACAGTGAGCGGTGTCTTAAGGTGCTGCTTCCGGTGTCCATGATATTCTCTGCAAGCGTTATAATAGGCAGACATTTTGACGTGTGGGGACAGAAGATCACACGACTTGAAGATGCCGATATAGTATATTGGCTGGCACTGACAGTGGTGTCACTTTTTGCTTTTTATGTGATATATGCAAAGTCAATAACGTGGCATATCGGTGACGATGAGACAACGGAGGATGAGCCCGTAAGAACATTTGTTATCCGTACAGCACTTATCATTTTGTGCTGGATGCCATACTATCTTACGCTTTTTCCGGGGAATCTCGGCAAGGATACTTTCGAATCGATAGATATGTGCCTTGGTAATATTCCGTGGACCAATCATCATCCCATATTTTTTACTGCACTTATAGATGCCGTAATAAAGCTTACCTCGCCTCTTAATGATCTTACGATCTCCATGGGAATCTTTACATTTTTGCATATGTGTGTTGTGGCCTGTACCTTAAGCTATGTTGCAGGATGGCTTATAAAAAAAGGACGGTCTGGTAAGATCGCGGGTATGGTGGCAGCAGTATTCTTTGCCATACATCCGTTTATGGCAATGTACTCAATGTACATTACCAAGGATGTGCTCTTTGCCTGTGCACTTACAGTCCTTACCCTTAAGCTCATTGACATGGGAAGGGAGCCTTCTGTGAGCGACAGAGCGGTATTTACACTGATGTTACTCGGAGTGATGCTTCTTAGGAATAACGGACTTATGATCGCTGTCATATTGGGAGTTATACTGCTCATCTTTAAAAGGATGGGCATTAAGAATGTGCTTTTAACGGTGGCTGCGCCCGTACTTATATTCCTTGTATACAGGACTGTCGCATATAATGCGCTTGGAATAGAACCGGAGTCGTTTGCCGAATCTGCGGCGATTCCTTTACAGCAGGTGGGATATGTGATAGACACTCATACTGACAGGGAACTTGATGATATCTTAAGCGATGAAGATGATGAACTTTTGTATGGCATCATGCCATATGACAGGGTGAGACGTGTATATGAACTTGGATATGTGGACCCGTACAAGTTTGATGAGGCTTTTGATGATGAATACTTTAATGAGCACAGCATAGAGTTTTTGAAAGCCTGGGCGCATATTCTGCCGGGGAATTTCGGCGATTATGTTGCCGCGTATCTTGCGCAGACTGCCGGATACTGGCACTACGGAGAGACCAATACCGTAGCTACTCAGGGAGTATGGGATGACAATACGATCGGTGTATCCAATATCGATGTGATACAGAATGTGACAGGAATGTCATTATATGGCGTTATAGAGAAACTTATGCTTGGAATGAGAAAGGCTCCGATTCTTTGCGTTTTAAGCAGTATGGCCATGGAATTCTATGCGGTATTGTTGCTGATATCTTATCTTTGCCTTGATATGTTCCTTGCGCGAAAAGACGCAGACGGCGAAGAAAGGAAAACAAATGATGAGAGATCAGGGCGCGCCGGATGTATTACGGCCTATATTCCGCTTGTTTTGCTGTGGGTGAGTATCATGATAGCAACACCGGCTTTCTGCCTGTTCAGATACATGTTCCCGTTCTTTATATTGTGGCCCGTGACGCTTTATTTTACCCTGTGTCGTAAAAGCGGTCCGAAAGTATAAAAAACTGGCCATTATACACCAAATATGGTAGAATAAGAAGATCGGTGTTCAAGATATATGGATGATCGATGACCGCAGGGGGATGCGGCGTGGAGGTTATATGGACAAGATAGCTGTACTTATTCCTTGTTACAATGAGGAACAGACAATTGAGAAGGTGGTTAAAGACAGTCTGGCTGCACTGCCGGAAGCCGTGGTATACGTATATGATAATAATTCCACGGATAAGACGGCGCAGATAGCAGAAGCCGCCGGAGCAGTAGTCAGACATGAATATATGCAGGGCAAGGGCAATGTCATTCGCAGGATGTTTCGTGAGATAGATGCACTTTGCTATATCATGGTGGACGGTGATGATACCTACCCCATGGAATTTGCTTCTGAGATGGCCGAAAAGGTTCTGTCGCATAATGCCGATATGGTGGTCGGAGACAGACTCAGCAGTACATATTTTACGGAGAATAAGAGACCGTTCCATAATTTCGGCAACAGTATCGTACGATCGAGCATCAATAAGCTTTTCAAGTGCGACATCAAGGATATCATGACAGGATACAGGGCTTTCTCGTATCAGTTCGTCAAGACTTTCCCGGTGATCAGCAAGGGCTTTGAGATCGAGACAGAGATGACCATTCATGCCGTGAATAACAACATGCAGGTAGAGAATGTGATCGTGGAATACAGAGACAGACCGGAAGGATCGGAGAGCAAGCTTAATACCTATTCGGACGGTATGAAGGTGATAGGTACCATCATCAGACTTTTCAGGGAATACAGACCCTTCCATTTCTTTGGCACCATAGCGTTGGTGCTTATGGTTATGGCTATAGGATTCTTTATTCCGGTATTTATCGATTTTCTGGCTACGGGCAAGGTGCTCAGATTCCCTACGCTATTTGCATGCGGGTTCGTTGCTTTGGCCGGGGTACAGAGTTTCTTTGCGGGGCTTATACTGCAGAATATAGCCAGACGTGACCGCAAAGATTTTGAAATGGAACTTATTAGACTCAATCATAGAAAATAGGGATCATAAGGAGGATAAGATGAAGATCGCAGTAGCAGGAACAGGTTATGTAGGACTTGTCGCAGGCGTGTGCTTCGCAGAGAAAGGTCATGAAGTCACATGTGTGGATATAGATGAGAAAAAGGTAAAGCTCATGGAGTCCGGAGTCTCACCCATATACGAGGAGGGACTTGAAGAACTCATGAAGAAGAATAATGAGACGGGCCGTCTGCATTATACTACGGATTATGCTGCGGCATACAGAGATGCGGATGCGATTTTTATAGGAGTCGGTACTCCCGAGATGCCTGACGGAAGCGCGAACCTAAGCTTTATCGCTACAGTCTGCAGACAGATCGCTGAGAACGTGGAGCATGACACTCTTGTCGTGGTTAAGTCCACAGTTCCTGTCGGTACCAATGACAAGGCGGAGCAGTTCATCAAAGATTTCCTCGTAAGAGATGTCAAGGTGGAAGTGGCTTCCAATCCCGAATTCCTGGCACAGGGTACAGCCGTACACGATACGCTTCATGCGGCCAGGATCATTATCGGTACCGAGTCAAAAGAAGCTGAAGCAAAGCTTATGGAGATATATAAGCCCTTCGGTCTGCCCATAGTTTCAGTAGGCAGAAGAAGCGCTGAGATGATCAAATATGCATGTAACGATTTCTTGGCTCTTAAGATCAGTTACATGAATGATATAGCGAACCTTTGCGAACTTGTGGGTGCCAACATAGTGGACGTGGCAAAAGGCATGAGCTATGATGCAAGAATCGGTGAGAGATTCTTAAATGCAGGAATCGGATACGGCGGAAGCTGTTTCCCGAAAGATACCAAGGCACTTAAGTTCTTGGCCAATCAGAACGGATATGAACTTAAGACAGTGGAGGCGGCAGTTGATGTCAATAAGACTCAGAAGTTAAGACTCTACGAGAAAGCCAAGGAGCGCATGATCACATTTAGCGGACTTAAGGTTGCTGTACTCGGACTTGCATTTAAGGCGGGTACGGATGATTTAAGAGAGGCTCCTGCGGTAGACAATATCAAGATGCTCTTGGAGCAGGGTGCTGATATATATGCATTCGATCCTGCAGGTGTACCGAGAGCAAAGCTTCAGTTCCCTGAGGGCAAGATCGAGAGAGGCTCGATCAAGTATGTCGAGTCACCTGAAGAAGCACTTAAGGGAGCCAATATCTGCTTCGTATTCACAGAGTGGAAGGAGATAAGAGATGTCGCTCCTGCCAAGTACAAGGAGCTTATGCGTACACCGCTTGTATATGACGGCAGGAATCTGTATCAGACAGCAGACATGAAGGATGCGGGGGTAGAATACTACAGCATAGGAAGATAAGCGGATTGGGGGACCGCGAATATAAAGGGAGAGTTTAAGGGAACGTAATTATGAATCACGATGATATCGATATTGTAGATCTTAATGATGATGCCAGCACCAGACGCACCAAGGTGGAATACAGTGCGTTTGATGCTTATATGCATAAGCAGGAGGAGCAACGTGCCAAGGAGCTTCGCGCCAAGGGCATAGATCCGAGTAAAGTCAATGAGAAGAAGGAAGCTTCATCGGCTCATGAAGCGCTTGAATCCGTGCTTGAAGAAGGTACATGGACACAGGTACTTGATCTTGAACTTATAGAGGATGAGCTTGACAAGTCATCGGGCAAGAACTCCGACAAGAGCTATGCCAAGAGTTACGCGGCAAGTGAACGCAACATAGCTGATATGTTGGCCGAGTACGATTCCATAGGCAGCGATGATAAGAAGAAATCGTCTGCAGGAAAAAATGCAAGGAAAGGGACTGCTGCGTCTCCCAAGGCCGGGACCAAGCGCGGCGGATCATCTTCCACGCAGGGAACCAACAAGCCTCAGCCTGAAAAGAAGCCCGTATACCAATCGGGACTTGCTCCCAAATCTGCGGCTACCACACAGGCCGGCGTTCCAACCAAAACTGCCAAAAGCTCGTCAGGAACTTCACATAAGGCATCGGATAAAGGCAAGGGACATAATAAGTATGCCGATGCGATGTATGACGATATAGAATTCACGGTTCCTGCGGATAAGAAAGCAGGCAAGACGGATTATTCGGCCAAACATGGCAAGAAGGTCGATCTTGATGCACCTGTCATGAAGAAAAAGCGCCCTGCTCACATGACGAAGAATGAGTCCACGCATGAGGACTTTAAATACAGAGCGGAGAGATCGCTTAATTACAGAGAAGACAGAAAAAGACTTGCGGATGAGCGTAAGAACGCACCCAAGGAGCCTACTTTTGCGGAGAAATTTATCGAGTGGTTCTCAGGACTTACGGCACTTGATTATGTTGTTGCCGCTACAAGTATACTCGTGGTAGTAGCCGGAATCATCGTTGCGAGTGTGTTCAGCAATGCCAGAGCAAGCAAGACAAGAATGAATGAATTTGCATCTATCGGCAATCAGCTGTCGGGCATTGGAGTGGCCGGACAGAATGTGCTTATAGCTGCAGCTGACAATAAGAACATGGTTTGGGAAGACTTCACTCCCGATGAGGAAGAAGCCGAACTTCCCGAATACAATGAGACAGAGGAAGAAGATGAGACCGGTGATGTGAACGTGGTCCTTAATATGACATCGGTCGTTAAGGATCTTAAGATCAAGTTCACCAACGGCAAGACCAAGAAGCTTATCGCGGGTGTGGCATTTGCCGTGGATGTTACTGATTCGGCCGGCAAGACTACGACGTATACCGACGATGACAAGGACGGTATCATCTATATCAAGTCAATTAAGTCAGGTACGGCCAAGGTGGCCATGAAGGCTCTTGACAGCTCAAGCCGTTACAAGGTTGATACCAAGGCTCAGTCTGTAGAAGTCAAGGAATCACCTGACTATAAGAAGATAGATGTCTCAGACGAGATGAAGAAAGAGTCGCAGGTTAACGCGGCTGTAGAAGATACGGCTCAGGCCACTCAGGTAGAGGCTCAGCTTTCCGATACGGTTGAATGGGTAGAATCCACCAAGACCGAGACCGGCGTAGAGTATGTGGAATATACCAATACCGATGACCTCAAGCTTTCAAGCATTGATACGGTAGACAAGCTGCTTCATAAGTTCGGTTGGGTATTCAGAGATACTTATATACCTGCGAAGGTATATGCTGATGAGGTTACGCCGACACCTGAAGGAGGCGAAGAAAACAATAATCAGAGCCAGGAAGGCACGGGTGGTGACCCCAGTCCGACACCTACAGAACCTTCAGGATCGGAATCCGGATCAGGATCAGAAGAGAGCGGGACGACACCAAGTCCTACCGCAGATCCGGGTAATAACCAGGGAGAGTCAGGCAATACAGTTACGCCGACTCCCACTCAGGAGACAGTTCAGCCGCCGTCGCCTACGCCATCACCCACACCGACACCCACGCCTACAACGGCGCCTGCGGTTACCCCGACGCCTACGCCTACGGTAACGGCCAAGCCGACACCTACGCCTACGCCCACACCGACACCCAAGCCTACATCGGCTGCAAATAATAAGACGGTTCTTACGACCAAGAGCGGTGAGGCACTGTATTGTAAGACAGGTGACAATACATATCAGAAACTTACAGTGGGTTACTATCTTGAGCACAAGCCGACTCTTTACAGGAGAGTGACCAAGTCTGACGGCGGATATAAGTACACCGGCTGGCAGACGCTTGACGGAGCTACGTATTTCTTTGATAAGAACGGTAATAAGGTGACCGGAGATCAGGTAATACAGGGTGCGAAGTACAGTTTTGATTCAGACGGCAAGCTTCAGGCCGGCAGCGGAACGCTCGGAATAGACGTATCAAAATGGAACGGTTCGATAGACTGGAAGAAGGTTAGAAATTCCGGAGTATCGTATGTCATCATCAGATGTGGATACAGAGGATCCACATCGGGTGCACTTATTGAGGATCCTACATTTAGAAGCAATATCAAGGGTGCTACGAGCGCGGGACTTAAAGTCGGAGTATATTTCTTTACTCAGGCAACCAATGAGGTCGAGGCTATAGAGGAAGCATCGATGACTCTTGGACTTATAAGCGGATATAACGTGAGCATGCCGGTATACCTTGATGTGGAAGGCAGCGGCGGAAGAGGCGATAAGATCGATTCCGGTACAAGAACCGCATGTATCAATGCATTCTGCAAGACAATAAGCAACAGCGGATATGCTTCAGGCGTATATGCCAATAAGACATGGCTTGAGCAGAAGTTTAATCCGGGTGCCCTTGGCGGAGCAAGGATATGGCTTGCCCAGTACAATACGACACCTACCTACGCGGGACGCTACAATATGTGGCAGTATTCGAGCAAGGGTAAGGTAAGCGGAATAAGCGGCAATGTCGATATGAACCTGTTATATTAATATCTCTTTAAGGAGGAGAACATGCATACATATTTGGTGACCGGAGGAGCCGGATTCATAGGAAGTAATTACATTCATTATATGTTTAAGAAATACGGAGATGATATCCGTATCATCAATGTGGATGTGCTTACCTATGCGGGCAATCTGGAGAACTTAAGAGACATAGAGAATAAGCCCAGATATTCATTTGTTAAAGCGGATATCACGGATAAGGCTGCGATCGAGAAGATCTTTGCAGACAATCCGGATATAGACAGAGTGGTTCATTTTGCGGCTGAGAGCCATGTGGACAGAAGCATACGTAATCCTGAAGTATTTGTTCAGACCAATGTGATGGGTACAGCCGTAATGTTAAATGCAGCCAAGGCAGCGTGGGAACTTCCGGACGGAACATTTAAGCCGGAGCATAAGTTCCTTCATGTATCAACGGATGAGGTATATGGAACCCTCCCCGATGATGACAATGCATAC